>ERZ842401.241-NODE-241-length-76176-cov-15.265892_pt1 | contig 76176 bp, 38 predicted proteins | sample MGYA00521270_ERZ842401 | MGnify/ENA primary metagenome ERZ842401 (study PRJEB31892, sample SAMEA3878208) | bioreactor metagenome | biome: Moose rumen | place: Sweden | collected 2011-10 | study: EMG produced TPA metagenomics assembly of the PRJEB12797 data set...
ACGGATACAAAGTGCTGGCCCTCCCCTACGCCGGCGGCAAGTTCTTCATGTACATCCTGCTCCCGGACGGGAACAATCTGGAAGGGCTCCTCGGAAAGCTTCAGGACACGGCCTGGAGCGAAATTCTGGGCAGCCTTAAGCAGGACGCCGAGGTCCATCTCAAGCTCCCCAAATTCGACATTGAGAACAAATTCGTACTCAATGCCGCCCTGAAGGCCCTTGGCGTGGACCGCGCCTTCCAGCCCGGCACCGCCCAGTTCGACAGGATGTTCGCGCCCAGGGAGGACGGAACCTTCTACTGGATAAGCAAGGTGATTCAGAAGGCCCGCATCTCCGTAGCCGAATGGGGTACGGAAGCCGCTGCCGTAACGGTAGTGGAAATGGTCGGTGCCACAGAGGCCGGTCCCGGCACGGAGGAGCCCAAACGCATCTACTACTACGCCGACCACCCCTTTGTCTTCGCCATCGGCGAAGCCTCCTCCGGAACCATCCTCTTCGAAGGCGTATTTGCAGGAAAATGACGGGCGGTAGAGGGCTTTTTCTGTGACTATCCTCCTGTCCGGACATTGAGGCCGGCGGCTTCCAGCTGCCGGATGCAGCGTTGCATCACTTCCGGCGAGGGGGTGCTCAGGGGCAGGTTTTCCGGATTGTACATGGTTCCCATGCGCTCGTGCTTGCCCTTGCCGATGTCATGATAGGGCAGAAAAGGGAGGCCCGTACCCTCCGATCCTCCCTCGTCCACGGAAAACCGGCAATTTCATGGACGACGGTTTACAAGACAACGCGCCGTGGACACTGAAATGCCGCGTTTGCAGAAAAACGGCATTCTGTGCGTTCTGTGCGCACATGCGGCAAAGAATCCGCCCGAAATCGACATTTCGCTAGCCGCATTTGCCGAAAAATGGCGTTCTGTGCGTTGTGCGCGCACACGCGGCAAAGAATCCGCCCGAAATCGGCTCTTCGCTAGCCGCGTTTGCAGAAAAACGGCATTCTGTGCTCTCTGTGCGCACACGCGGCCATGGTTTCGGCCCCCTCGCGGATACGATGTTTTTCTTTGTGGAGCCTAATCCGCTGATATTCATCATTTTAACTAGTAGTCCCGTGCATGTTTTCGTGCACGGGAGCACATGTTAATTGGCTGATAATCAATTATTTAGCCCCCACAAATCTTAAGCCACCCAAGCCGAAGCAAGGCGCCAGAGGACGTGGCGTTACGCGAGGAAGGCCAAAAATGCGTAATGGGACGTACCAGAGGACGTGACGTTACGCGAGAAAGGCCGAAAATGCGTAATGGGACGTACCAGAGTTGGATAGAGTGGGATAGAAGCCGGGACGAACCACTGGGTGGCGGAGATGAGCCACCAAACCGGCATTTAGGGGCGATGTCGCGGGGGTGAGTGGGGGAGACAAGCCACCGGGTGGCGGGGTGATCCACCGGGTGGCGGGGTGATCCACCGGGTAACGGGGTGATCCACCGGGTGGTGGGATGATCCACCGGGTGGCGGGCATGAGCCACTGTGGCAAGGAACATACGGTAAGGATTCTTCACGAGTGATTTCATATCGCAAAAAATGTTGTTATATTTGAATTGACTTTGAATTGACTTTGAATATCACATACACAATACCATGAGTTTGGACCTTAGACACCGCATTGCACTGAACATTCACGCCAATCTGGCAGAAAAGGCCGTGGAGACGCACCAGTTAAGGGAAATCTTTTGGGAAAGCACCCTGCGGTGCAACCTCCGGTGCCGCCACTGCGGGAGCGACTGCAAACTGCAGCCGGGGCAGAAGGACATGCCGCTGGAAGACTTCCTGAAGGTGCTGGACAGCGTGAAGGCCGCTGGCATGGACAGCCATCGCATCATGATTGTGGTTTCCGGCGGGGAACCCCTGATGCGAAAAGACTTGGAGCAGTGCGGCCGGGCATTTTACGAGCGGGAGTTCCCCTGGGGCATGGTGACCAACGGCTTCGCCCTCACGCCGGAGCGCTTCCAACGCCTGCTCGCCGCCGGAATGGGTTCCATGACCGTGAGCCTGGACGGCCTGGAAGCCGACCACGACTGGATGCGCGGCGTTCCCGGCAGCTTCCGCCGGGCCGAACAGGCCATCCGCATGGCCTGCGCTACGGAACATCTTGTCTTTGACGTGGTCACCTGCGTAAACAAACGCAACTACCCGCATCTGCAGCAAATCAAGGAATTCCTCCTGGGCTGCAGCCTCAAGCAGTGGCGCCTGTTCACCGTTTTTCCCACCGGAAGAGCCGCTACCGACCCGGAACTCCAGCTGGACCGCGAGGAGTTCCGCGGCCTGATGGAGTTTATCAAGGCCACCCGCAAGGAGGGCCGAATCAAAGCCAGTTACGGCTGCGAGGGCTTCCTGGGCAACTACGAGGGCGACGTGCGGGACAATTTCTACTTCTGCAACGCTGGCGTGAGCGTAGCCGGGGTGCTGGCCGACGGCTCCATATCGGCCTGCACCAGCATCCGGGCCAACTACCACCAGGGGAACATCTACCGGGACGACTTCGTGAAGGTCTGGGAGGAGGGGTTCCAGCCCTACCGCAAGCGGGACTGGATGAAAAAGGACGACTGCGCCACGTGCCGATACTGGAAGTACTGCAAAGGCAATGGCATGCATCTAAGAGACGATGATGGCAGGCTCATCACCTGCCATTATCAAAGACTGTATGGGGCCGGATAGATTACTCTTCCTCCTTACTCATGGTGATGTCGGCCCGGGCCTCGTAGGTGCCCAGGTTCCAGTTGCCGTCGCCTTCGTCAAGATGGGAAACCTCCACGGGAATGCCCTCCCTGGGTGCGAAACGGCCGCCGTTTTCCTCCCCGTCGATGTCCTCCGCCGTCGCCACCACATACTTGGGGATGGCCTCTAAGTCATCGAACAGCATATAGTCGCGGGAGAACGCTCCCCCCGCATCGGTGTACAAGGTATCGGCCATCTCCCACACGTAGGGGACCATCTGCCCGTTCCGCTCCACATACGCCCCACCCCACGGGGTACTCATTTTCACGGCTACGCGGATGCCGGGAATGCCCTCGGCATCCGCGCCGCTCACTTTTCCCACGAAGCGGAACGTGGCCGACGGTACGCCGTACTCCACCGGGCCGGGGCCGTACATATCCAGCGGCTCCTCCCACGGCGACGTACTGCAGGATGCAAAGCCCAGCAGGGCGAAAACGGTCTTGGCCAAACGTTTGAGCAGCTTCTCCATAGGCCTACACATTCTCGTTTTCCGTGCGGGCGATAATCTCGTTCTGGAGCTGGGCGGTCATGTCGTTGAAGTAGTCCGAGTAGCCGGCCACGCGCACCAGCAGGTCCCGGAATTCGTCCGGATTCTTCTGGGCCTCCAACAGCGTTTCCGTGTCCACGATGTTGAACTGGATATGGTGGCCGCCGAGGCGGAAGTACTCCCGGATAAGCTCCCCGAACTTCTCCAGATCCTGCTGCCGACGGAGCAGCGCCGGAATGAAGCGCACGTTCAGCAGCGTGCCGCCGCTCTTGGTCTGGTCCAGCTTCCCCAGGGAACGCACCACGCAGGTGGGGCCCTTGGTGTCCGATCCGTGGGCGGGCGAAGTGCCGTCCGAGATGGCGAAGTGGGCAAAGCGGCCGTTCACCGAAGCCCCGCACATCTGCCCGAAGTAGTTATGGCAGGTGGTGGAGAGCATGTTCAGCTGCGTCTTGCCGCCGCGGGTATTGGGACGGCCCTCGATGGCGGCCACCAGGTCGTTATATACGCGCACGGCAATGTCGTCGGCATAAGCGTCGTCATTGCCGAAGAAGGGGGTATGGTTGCGGATATAGAGGCGCATCTTCTCCTCGCCTTCCCAATTGGCCGCCACGGCCTCCAGCAGCTGCTGCATGGTGTAGCGGCCTTCCTCGAAGACATGCTTTTTGAGCGTAGTGAAGCAGTCCGTAATGGTGCCCAGGCCCGTGCACTGGATGTAGGTGGTGTTGTAGCGCGCACCGCCGCTGTAGTAGTCCTTTCCCTTGGCGATGCAGTCGTCGATGTAAAGCGAAAGGAACGTTGCCGGGGCGTAGAGCGAGAACATGCGCTCGATGTAATTGTTCACCGCGAGTTTGAGGTCCACGAAATACTCCATTTGCCGATGCCAGGCCTCGTAGAGCTCCTCGAAGGTCTTGAAGCCGCGCGGATCGCCGGTCTCCAGGCCAATCTTCTTGCCCGTAAGCGGGTCTACGCCATTGTTGAGCGTAATTTCCAGGATCTTGGGGGTGTTCAGATAGCCGGTGAGGAGATAGGCCTCCTTGCCGAAGGCACCCACCTCGATGCAGCCGGAGCAGCCGCCCTCGCGGGCGTCTTCCAGCGTCTTTCCCTGGCGCACCAGTTCCTTTACGTAAGTGTCCGGATTGAAGACGGAAGGGTAACCGTGGCCCTGGCGGATGACCTTGATGCCCTCGATGAGGAACTCGTCGGGCGTATTCTCCGCAATGTGTATCGAAAGCCCCGGCTGCAGCTCATGCAACTCTTCCTGGATTTCCAGAATCATGTAGGAGAGGTCGTTCACGCCGGAATTCCCATCCCGGTCTACACCGCCGATATTGATGTTGGTGAAGTCGTTGTACGTACCGGACTCGCGGGCGGTTATGCCCACCTTTGGAGGTGCGGGCTGGTTGTTGAACTTAATCCAGAGGCAGCTCAGGAGCTCCTTGGCTTTGTCGTAGGTAAGCGTACCGTCCTCCAGGCCCTTCTTGTAGAAAGGATAGAGGTGCTGGTCTATGTGACCGGGGTTCATGGAATCCCAGCCATTGAGTTCCGTCACCGTGCCCAGGTGCACGAACCAGTACATCTGAATCGCTTCCCAAAGGTCCCTCGGGGCATGGGCAGGCACCCGGTGGCAGACGGAAGCAATCTTCTCCAGCTCCGCCTTCCGTACCGGATCGGAGCAGGCGGCGGCCATCTCTTCGGCAAGCGCCGCATGACGCTCGGCAAAGAGAATGGCGGCATCGCAGCTGATGGCCATGGCCTCCAGCTCCTGCTGCTTGTCCGTGGCCTCGGGGTCATAGATATAATCCAGGGCGTCCAGCGAGGCCTGGATGCGCTTTTTCACATCCAGAAGGCCCTCCCGGTACATCTTGCCGTCCATGGCCGTGTGCCCGGCGGCGCGCTGCTCCATGAATTCGGTGAACACGCCGGCGTGGTAGGCCTCTTCCCACTCCTTGGAAACGTGGCCGAAGATGCGCTCCCGCTGGGTTTTGCCCTTCCAATAGGGAATCACCTCCCGCTCGTAGGTGTCAATGTCCTCCTGCGAGATGTTGTACTGCTGCAGCTCGCGGGTATCCAGCACGTGGAGGTCTTCCACAGAGTGGCAGGTGAGCTCCGGGAAGGTGGGCACCGCCTTGGGCTTGGGGCCCCTCTCCCCCACTATCAGCTCATCCGGGCCGATGTAAATGGTTTTTTTGGCGCAAATCTCATAGAAGTTCCGGGCCCGCAGCACCGCGATGGGGTACTTGCCGTAATTCTCCTTGTAGAAAGCCGTCTCAATCAGCGCACGCTCGATGGTGAGCGTTGCGGGCGTCTCCAGGCTTTCTTTTCTCAGGCGCTGGATGCGTGCATTCATCCCCCCGTCGTTCCCGGGGTGCTTGATGGCAAAATTCTTCATGCGTTCTTTGCATTATAAACTTCTTCCAGAGTCATGGGCTTGTGGATGGTACCCAGCAGGCGGGCTCCGGTGGGAGTAATCAGGTAGTCCAGTTCGTTGCGGAGGCCGGTGAAACCCTTCCAGGCCTCGAATTTATCGTAGTTGATGAATTCCTTGAAGCGGCCTTCGGCCTTCCAGTAGTCTATGAGCTCAGGCATGAAGTAGATTCCGGGCTCCACTGTAAAGACGAAACCGGGCTCCAGGGGACGGCTGAGCCGCAGGGACTTGAAGCCGAACTGCGTGGATTTCTTCTCCCCGCCGGTGTAACCCACAAACTGCTCTCCGAGGTTTTCCATGTCGTGAACGTCCAGGCCCATCATGTGGCCGGTGCCACAGGGGAACACCAGGGCATAGGCGCCGCTTTCCGCGATGTCGCGGGGATTTCCCTTCATAAGGCCGAGGTCAATCATCCCTTCTGCAATCTTCTCTGCTGCAGCCAGGTGGGCGTTGCGGTAGGGATTGCCTGGACGGAGCTCGGCTACGGCGGCCTGGAAGCTGCGGAGGTGAATGTTGTAGATAAGTTCCTGACGCTCAGTGAATTTATCGCTCACCGGCATGGAGGACGAGAGATCCCCGGCATAGTGGAGCGGATTCTCCGCGCCGGCGTCCAGCAGGAAGATGTCCCCGGCCTTCAGCGTATGCACGAAGCCGTGGTTGTGCAGCACGTGGCCCGCCACCGTGGCGATGGTGGGGAAGGCCAGCGTGGTGCCGGGGCGGAAGGAGGCCTCCTGCAGCACGGCGGCGGCGATTTCGGCCTCATGCACGCCCGGACGGGCCATGCGGTAGGCGATAAGATGCATACGCGTGGAGATGTCCACGGCCTCCTCGATGGCCTCAATCTCCTCTTCCGTCTTGTGGATGCGCATGTCCACGATGGCCTTGATGAAGGTTTCGTCCGGAAGAACGTCTCCCAGGAGCTCTTGCAGCCATACCTGGTGGTCTCCGCGGTACGGCGGCAGCACGCGCACCGGGCGGCCTTGCGCCACGGCCTTTTGCAGCAGAGGCTTGAGGGCGCTCAGCGGGCGGGTATCGGCCACACCCACCAGGGCGGCGTTTTCCTCCAGCGTGGGCATGGTGCCCGTCCAGACGATGTCGTCGATGGTGAGTTCGTCGCCGAAGATGATTTCACGGCCTTCGTCGATGTCCAGGACGGCGGCAAGGCCGGCATAGTCCAGGCCCCAGTAGTAGAGGAAAGAGCTGTCCTGGCGGAAGTGGTACTCGTTGTCACGGTAGTTCATGCCCACCAGGGCGTTCCCCAGGAACAGGCATACGCCGCCGCCCACCTTCTCACGGAGATGGGCACGGCGATTGACATAGGTTTGTTTATCGAACACGGCTGTTGGCTTTGGTGCACTCGTTCACGTACTTGTGCTTGGAAATCTGCTGGTCCGTGGCGGGGAAGTACTGGGAGAGGAGCTCATAGAGGCCCGGGTCCCGCTCCTTGAGCTCCTCGCGGGTGTTCACGTAGTTGTGCTTGCCGTCCGGGTGGCCCATCTCCGCGTTCACGTTGAACCAGTCCTGCACACCCTCCGCAAAGTACTCCGCGATGTCGGTGAGGCGGTAGGTGTTCCACCAGAGGTCTTTCTCCTTGGCGTTTTCCAGCAGGGCTTCCAGGCGGTCGTCGATGTCCGGTTCCACCTGCAGAATACCCACCAGGTGAATGCTGTGGGCAAATTCGTGGATGAGGATGTCCTCGGCGTGGTACTTGTCTATCTGGTAACCCAGCACGTTCTCCTCGGCGCAGGAAGTGAGCGGAAGTTCCAGGTCTCCGCCCAGGCCGCGCGCCCGAAGGTCCCAGTTCAGGGTGGTGTCGGCGGCCAGGAAGGCATGCTCCGGCACATCTGTGGTGCCTTCGTATCGGCCCATCATCGTCACTCGCGTTCCGGCGCTCCTCATGGCATCCATGACTTCATCCGAAAGCATGGACGTCATGGCCCAGAGGGTGTTGTAACCGGCCACCAGCGCACTGTCCGGGCAGCGCCAGGAAGAGCACAGCGGGATGCCGTTCACGTCTACGTACTTTTTGTACCAAGGGTCCAGATGCAGCGAATCCGGAGGGGTTGTAATAACACACTCCGGAATGCCTAAAGCGGTGACGAAGTCTACTTCTACCGCCTTCTGGGGGCCCTTGCAGCCCAGAATAAGGGCCGCAAGAACCACCACGGGAAGGATCAGGCGTTTCATAAGCTACTTTTTCATGTAGGTGTAACGGTAGTCCGTGGGCGAAATGAGCGTCTCCTTGATCACTCTGGGGATGACCCAGCGGATGAGGTTGAACTCGCCGCCCGCCTTGTCATTGGTGCCGCTGGCGCGGGCGCCGCCGAAAGGCTGCAGACCTACGACGGCTCCGGTGGGCTTGTCGTTGATGTAGAAGTTGCCGGCAGCATAGCGGAGGTCGTGGCAAATCTTCTCCGCAGCCAGGCGGTCCTGGGCGAAGACAGAGCCGGTGAGGCCGTACGGGGAAGTGGTGTCGCAAAGTTTCACGGCCTCGTCCACCTTGTCGTCATCGTAAGGATACACGGTGAGAACCGGGCCGAAAATCTCCTCTTCCATGCTCTTGAAATGGGGATCCGTGGTCTCGATGACCGTGGGTTCCACAAAGTAGCCCACGCTCTTGTCGCGGCCTCCGCCCATCACCACCTTCGCATCCGGGGACTGCTCGGCATAGGAGATATAGCTGTCGATGTTGTTCCAGGAGGCCTCGTCGATGACGGCGTTGATGAAATTGTCGTGGTCCATCACATCACCCATCTTCACCTCGGAGGCATACTGCTTCATGACGGAGAGTACGGAAGGCCACAGGCTCTTGGGGATGTACATGCGGGAAGCGGCCGAGCACTTCTGGCCCTGGAACTCGTAGGCGCCGCAGAAGGCCGCGGTGGCAACCGCCTTCACGTCGGCCGAAGGATGGACGAAGATGAAGTCCTTGCCGCCGGTCTCGCCCACGAGGCGCGGGTAGCTCACGTAGTGGCCCAGGTTCTCGCCGGCCTGGCGCCAGAGGCTGTTGAAGGTGCCGGTGCTGCCGGTGAAATGGATGCCGGCGAACCACTTGGAGGAAGTTGCCACCTTGCCGATGAGGGCGCCGCTGCCCGGGAGGAAATTGATAACGCCGTCCGGAAGGCCCGCTTCCTTGTACAGCTGCATGAGGTAGTAGTTGGACAGGGTGGAGGTGGTGGAAGGCTTCCACAAGGCCACATTGCCCATCAGCACCGGGGTCATGCAAAGGTTGGAGGCGATGGAGGTGAAGTTGAAGGGAGTTACCGCCAGGATGAAGCCTTCCAGGGGACGGAACTCCGTGTGGTTGATGTTGCCCGCGCCGTCCTTGGGCTGCATGTTGTAGATTTTGGAGGCATAGTGCACGTTGTAGCGGAAGAAGTCTATGGTCTCGCAGGCGGAGTCAATCTCGGCCTGGTAGATGTTCTTGCTCTGGCCCAGCATGCAGGCTGCGTTGAGGATGGGACGGTACTTGGTGGCCAGGAGTTCTGCCATCTTCAGGACGATGGCGGCGCGGGTGGTCCAGGGCGTTTCGCTCCAGATCTTGTGGGCCTTCATGGCGGCCTCAACGGCCATTTGCACCTCTTTTTCCCCTACTTTGTGGAAGGTGGCCAGCACATGCCCATGCTCATGCGGGCAGACTACCTTTCCGGTGTTCCCGGTGCGGATTTCCTTGCCGCCGATGATGATGGGGATGTCCACCACGGTGTTGTACTGGCGCTCCAGCTCTGCATCCAGGGCCACACGCTCCGGAGAACCCTCCAGATAAGCCTTCACCGGCTCATTGGCCGGCACCGGGAAATTGACAATTGCGTTGTTCATATCAGATTTTGGTGTTGTGTTATTGTGTCAGATTCGCAAAGTTAATGAAAAAACGGGAATTATCCACTACTTTTTACCGGAAGCCACCGGGGCGGCCTTCTTGGGCGTGAGGCGCACCATCAGGACCCCGTGGGCGGGGATGGCGGCCTTCAGCCGGTCTTTGCTGGTACACAGGTCCTTGTGGGCCCAGAGGTCCCGGACGGTGTATTCCTTCTTGCGGAAGTTGATGTCCCGGGCAAAGTACATGGTCTGGTTCAGCCAGTTGTAGTCCAGGTTCCAAACGCTGTCCCCGCGGTTCATGAAGCACACGGCAATTTCCCCGCCGGAGAGGGGCTTGGCCCAGATTTCCTTGTCTCCCATGTCCATGAAGCGGATGCCCTGGCGGCCCAGCGGGTCCTGGTTCACGGCAATCACTTCCTTGTTGGTGAGGATCTGCAGGGTCTTGTAGTCCATGTCCCTGAGGTCGTTGCCGCTCATCAGCGGGGCGGCCATCATGCACCACATGGAGAAATGGGTTACGTTTTCGTCGTAGGTGAGTTCTCCGTTGCCCACTTCCAGCATTTCCATGTCGTTCCAGTGGCCGGGCCCGGCGTAGGGGTACAGCTCGGCCGCAGCGTCGATGCACTGCAGCACGCCCACGCCGCCCCAGTCGAAGACACAGTCGTAGCAGGCGCGGATGTCCGGGGTTACCCGCCACAGGTGGCCGATACCCTCGCCCCACTCCCAGGGCTTGTTCTCTCCCCATTCGCAGATGGACAGCACGATGGGGCGTCCGGAGGCCTTGATGGCCTCTGAGATGGTCTGGTAGGCCGCCTTGGCGTTCTGGCCGTCGTTGGAGCACCAGTCGTATTTCAGGTAGTCCACCCCCCACTTGGCATACTGTAGGGCGTCCTGGAACTGGTGGCCCTTGCTGCCAGGGCGTCCCTGGCAGGTATAGGAACCGGCACAGGAATACACGCCGAACTTGAGGCCCAGCTGGTGGATGTAGTCGGCCAGGGCCTTCATCCCGGAGGGGAAGCGCTCCGGATCCGGGACAATGTTCCCGTCGGCGTCACGGTACAACTGCCAGCAGTCGTCAATGACCACGTACTCATACCCGGCGTCGGCCATTCCGGAGGCGGCCATGGCGTCGGCCATTTCCATGATGAGCTTCTCGCTTACGTTGCAACCGAATTTGTTCCAGCTGTTCCAGCCCATGGGCGGGGTGGCCGCGAGGTTGCGGTAGAGGGAATCGGAAAGGGGAGCGGGCTTTTCCCGCTCCTGTGCAAAAAGGCCGGGGCCGCACAACAGGAGTGCGGCCGCGGCGGAGAATAAACATTTAACAAATAACCTCATAAACTAAAAGGGATAAGTTTTGTACTGTTCCTTGAGCTTGGCAGACTTGTTCAGTTCGTCCAGCGGGATGGGTGAAACGGGATATTCAGCGCTTTTCTTCTTCCGGGAGCAGATCCATGCAGGAGAGGAAAGCCGCCTGGGCAGGGGTGGGCTCCGGCACGCGGCCGATGGTCCAGGTTTCCGTGTCCACGTACAGGCCGGCATCCCAGAGATAGGAATCGTAGTCTATCTCTTCCGTGGTGTTCACCAGCGCGCGCAGGTGCGGCACCGGACCGCCATAGGCCCTTTCTGTCTCCTGCCAGAATTCCTCTTCCGTGAAGCCCCGTTCCAGCTCCTTGTAATAGCGTGTGTAGAGGGCGCGCATTACGCTGTCCAGGGACCGTTCCTGCCGGGTGTGGCGGCGGATGTCAATGTCCATGAGCAGGCCCACCACCGGGCCCTTGAAATAGTAGTTCACCCGTACGTCCCGTTCATTGGCGTCCCCGTTCATGAAGTTGAGCCAGATGTCGTAGCTGCTCTGGCGCAGGCTCATGTGCCGCTGGCCCTCGTAGGGGGCATAGCGGGCAAAGTATCCGGAAAGCTGTCCCAGCGCCTCGTCCGGCGTTGCCACCCCGGAGGTGGCCAGAAGGCGGAATTCATAATAGCAGGTGAGCCCCTCGCTCACCCACAGCATGGGTGTAACCGCCTCTACATTGTAGTCGAAAGGCCACAGCTCGGCGGGCCGGATGCATTTTACATTGTACAGGTGGAAGTACTCGTGTGCGGTGAACGCCAGGAAAGAAACCTGCCGGCCACGGTCCGGGAAGCGGTAGGAGCCGTCTGTATAGCAGGCCTGGGAATTCCAGTGCTCCAGGCCTCCGCCGCCCTGGCCCATGTGGATGAGGCAGTAATTGTCGTAGGGGACATCGCCCATCAGGCGCGTCGCCGCGCTCACTATCTTGCAGAAATCTTCCCGGAAACCGCTTTCCTCCACGCCATCGGGCGTTTCCAGGGCAAAGCGGTAAGGGTGTCCTTCGTGCCGGAAGTCGCAGGTGTAGTAATTGCCCAGCAGGAAGGGACTGTCGTACAGGCGGTCAAAGTCATCGGCCCGGAAAGTATCCTGCGTCCCCTCTGCGGGAAGGAGTCCGGAAGAGATTTTCTCCCATCCTTCGGGCAGGTTGAAACGGACGCTCACGGGATGCTGCAGGTCCCCGTCCCGGTGCAGGAAGGTGCCGGAGGGGGAAATGAAGGCAATGCCGCCCTCCACCCGGCTGGAAGCCACGTCCCGCCGGTTGGCGTAGATGCGGTAAGACACCTTCAGCCGGCCGTCGGCGGGAACGGAAACCTTCCAGCGGTTCATCCCGTCCTTTTCCCAGCCGATGGCGTTCCCGGCGGCGTCGGAAGAGCGGAAATCGCACAGGTGCTTGGGAAAATCCAGCATTTCATAGTAGCCGGGAGCCCAGCGGGGCATGTTCAGCGTTACGCAGTCCGTTCCGGGGGCCGTCTGCATATCCAGGTCTACCAGCAGGTAATGGCCGGCCGTGTCCAGGGACACCGTATAGTCCATCCGGTAACCGGACGCCTTCTTCCCGCCGCAGGAGGCCAGGGTGAAGGCACAGACTGTCAAGATTAAAACAAGCTTGGGATTCATGCTGTTGGCTTATTGGAAGCGATAAGTGATGACAAAGTCGAAACTGTTGCCGGCGGCGGCAATCTTGTTGCGGAAGGTGATGGTCTTTCCCTTGGCGGCGGCCACATGGTCCGGGTGCATACCCACAAAGAAGCGGCCCTGGTTCTGACCGGTGCCGTCCGGGTCTCCGTCGTACCAGATCTTGCTGCCGGCCTTGTCGGTCTTGCCGCCCCAGATGTACCACTGCCAGAAAGCGGTTCCGCTGCTCCAGGAGCAGGACTTGCCGTCGGCATCCACCCACATGCCGGGCTTGTAGGAAGTGAAGTCCACCTGGGTGCCGTCGGGGTTGTAGGCAGTGAAACTGCTTTCGTCCAGATCCCGCACGTCGGCGCCGATGAAGGCGTTCACCTTGTCTACGGGAAGATCGAAGTGTCCTACCTCGAAGCCGCCGCGGGAGGCCGCCTCGTCCGTGTCGATGTCCACTTCCACGGCGATGGTGGTGCCGCTGAGGGTCCAGCTGTAGGAGCTGCCGATGCCGGCGCCTTCCAGGGTACCGCTTGAGGGGGCGCCCAGGTCCAGGGGCTGTCCGTCGGCCTGGAGCCGGATTTTATAGGGCCAGTGACGGTCGTTGGCGTTGTTTTCGTCCCAGAGATGGGTGATGTAAGCGGTTGGCGTGCAAGCCACTACGGCCCAGACGGCCAGGGCGCCCGCCGGAACTGTCCAAGTTGCCGACCCCGAGGCGTTTAACGGAACAGGCTCACTATAGTTTCGGGTGTTCATGTCCGCTCCCAGCGAGACAAAGCCGATATGCCAGTCCCCTTCCCCCGTGAAATCGGCGCGGATTTCCTGGCCGGGCGCGACGCCCAGGCGGATAAGGTTGAAGCCGGTGGCTTCCGGGGCCTTGGAATCGTCTACCCGGTAATAGCCGTCGCCCGCATCGGCCCCTTTCCAGCCGATGGCTCCGGCATAGCGGGCGCCTTCCGTGCGAATCCGGTCAAAGTCCCAGGTGGCGCAGCGGGCGGCGTAGTCGTAGAGCTGGGCGTTGAACGCGTCCATGTCCAAGCCGTAGGCCGCCATGTACGACTCCAGGGAGTCCTTGGGCTTGCGGGCCGTGCGCCACACCCTGGCCACGGCGTCCATCCCGTATTTGTCCACCCAGTAATAGTGGAAGAAATAGCTGCCGTAGCGCATGTCCTCGTGGGCGAAGTGCCGGTGGGCGTTGTCGCAGAAATTGCTGAAGTAGTAATTGGTGAAGGTTTCCTCCGGGCACATCTGGAAGGCCATCCACTGGGCGGTCTGCTCCCAGAAGGTGCTCCCCTGCCCCTGGTCGTAGCGGAAAGCCACGTTGTCGATGATGCTGGCCTCCTTGTTCAGGATGAGGTCGCAGGCGGTCTGGTACTGGAAGCTGTGGCCTATCTCATGGGCTACGGTGGAGCGGCTGCCGGCAGCTTCCGGGTTTACCCACAGGCAGCCGGTGATGTTGTCGTCCGGGCCGGAGCCGTAGGCGGCCCATTCGGTCTGGTGCCACAGGTAAATTTGGAATTTGTAGCTGTCCAGGTAAGACCGGGTTTCGGGCGTGAAGTGTGCGAACTTGAGGGTGTTCACATAGTAGTCATAGATTTCCTCGCACCAGGCAAGGAAGCTGTCTGTATTGAGGTAATAGGGCGAGGAGCTCTTGTCCGGCGGGGTGGTGCCGAAGTCCCGGTCCCAGAAAAGGATGAAATGCTCGCTTTGCTTGCTGCGGCCAAAATAGTACAGGCTCTCCGGCTTCAGGGGGTCGTAGAAGGTGCTGGTGACGGTCCATCCGCGCTCTTTCTTGTAGAACTCGGAGGTCATGTAAATTTTCTCGTAATTGGGGACGTCGGCGGGGGTGAGGACGCCGCCGGACGGGGTTTCCGGGTCTACCGTCTCTTCCGTATCTTTCCCATCCGGCGACCCGGGATTGAACGGCTCCTTCTTGCAGGAGACGAAGACAAGGGCGGCCGCTGCCGCCACGACAAACCACTTGAAGTACCTGTGCATTGTGCCATTGGTTTAGTGTACACAAAAATAGCACATTTCCGCCACAGATGCTAGCAGAAACATACATTTTGCTGGCACTTTCGTCCAAAGAAAAGGAAAACAAGGCCGGGACTGCGCCCGGCCTTGAAAAGGATAGGAGTTCAACCGCTTATTCGGCGATGTTGATGGTGAAGTTGAAATCGTAGCCTCCGAACTTGGCCTTGGAGGTGTAAGAGCCCGGGGTGAATGAATAGCCCGGATTCTTGCCTACGTACAGCAGGTTGGGAGCCGTGAAATCGTGATAGCCGATGTCGTTGTAGTTGGACGTGTAGTACTGCCAGAACGATACGCCGGTATCCCAGGCGCCCGCACTGCCGTCTTCCTTGAACCACATGCCGGGAGCATAGGAGGTCCAGCTTTCCGCATCCACCGGATAGAAGGTGTCCAGCGAGGTGGCCAGATCGGCGATGTCCACACCGTACTTGGCATTCACATAGGCCTCGTTGAGGAAGAAGCCCATCCAGGCCCAGCTGTCGTCCATGGCGGCGAGGCTTACGTTGCTCTGGATATCGACACCGCCCTCACCGAGGGTCCAGCTGTAGGTGAACGGACCCACCTGGCCGGTCTTGGCGGTCGGATACTCCTCGAAGAAGTGGACCGTTACCGTCAGGAGCTTGTCGCCCAGCTGTGCCTTTGAAACCACGGTTTCGCCCGCAACAACGTTGCCGGGGTTGGTGCCCACCAGGAAGAGGCCTTCCGTGAAGTGGCCTTCGTACTTGTAGTCGCCGAAGTTGTACCACCAGTACATGTGACCGGTGCTCCAGCTCGTGGCGTTTCCGTCGGCATCCACCCATTCGCCGGGGGTGTAGGTAGTCCATTCACCGGAAGGCGTGCCATCGGCATTCAGCGGATAGAAGTACGTAAGGTCTGCGAGTTTATTGATATCGTCAATGCCCAGATAAGCCGTCATCACTTCCGTGGGGATGGTTGCGGCCGTGAACACCCAGACGTCATCGGAGAGAATCTGCGGAATGGAAGCTTCCACATCCACAAACAGACCGGTCTCGTCAAAGTACCACTGGATGGTGTGGTCACGCTCCACGCCGCCGCCGTAAGGATACAGGGTGCCGGTCTCCTCGAAGACTGCCTCGGGATAGCCCTCGGTCTCGGGGAGAATCACGTCGTGGAAGGTGTAGGTGACAGACAGCGGAATCTTCACGCCGTCCTTCTCGATGACAGCCTTGGAAGTGAACGGGGTGTCGAACTCGATGTTCATGATGTTGCCGGGGTTGCCGCCAATCATGAACAGGCCCTCGTTCCCTTCATAACCATAGTCGTAGTACTGCTGGGCGCGGATGTACCACTGCCAGTAGGCGTTGCCGGAGCTCCAGTTGTCGGCCTCGCCGGCAGAATTGATCCACATGCCGGGGGCGTAGGAAGTCCAGTCAATCTTGGCGCCGGAAGCATCCACGGCGTAGAAGGCGTCGTCGCCCAGGGTGGAAGGATCGAAGCCGAAGACGCTTTCAAAGACCCCGGGGGTCATGTCGTCGAAGAAGCCAATCTCCCAGTCGCCGGTTTCCTGCCACTCCTCGGTGTTGATTTCTACATCGATGGCCACGCCTTCGGTCTCGTGAATAACCCAGCTGTACTTGCTGGTGGTTTCCACCACCTCGAAGCCATCGTCGGAAATCCAGTTGTGATACTGGAGATTACCGGATCCTTCGGCCTTCTTCTCGGCCACGTACTCGGAGTACTGGATGTTCACGATGAAGTCGTAGGTTTCGCCGCCGGCCACGAGTTTGGCGCGGGAAGTGACGGTGCTCCCGGCCAGGGTTTCCACGGCGCCCGAAACGTTGCCCGGGTTGCCGCCCACCAGGAAGAGGCCGTTGTAGGCTTTGTCCGTGCCTTCACCATAGTCGTAGTAGATGTCGTCCCGGCCGGTCCAGATGTACCACTGCCAGTAGTTGACGCCGGTGGAATAGTTGGAGGAATACCCGTCGGCCTTGAACCACATGCCGGGCTTATAGGAAGTCCAGTCGCAGGGGGTTCCGTCGGGTTCCACGCCGTAGAAGTTGTCCTCGTCGGTGTCGGCGGTGACGAGGATGCCCAGGTAGTCGTTGATGGAATTCAGGTCCAGGAAGAAATACCCCAGCCCCCACTCGCCACTCTCAATATATTCTTCCAGGTCGAAGCCGATGTTGATGACAATGGCATTGTCCTTGGCTTCCCAGGAATAGGTGCTCTTGAGGGTTGTCTCGGAGCCAATCTCGCCGGTGACCAGATTGCCGGAGCCTTCATACGTTATTACTGGCTGCTCACGGTCCACCATGGGTACATCCGGGTTCAGTTTGGTCTCATTGAGGTTACAGCCCCACAGCAGCGCGGCGGCCATCCCCATCAAACAGAAAGACTTTTTCATATTGCTCATGTTAATTATCTGTTAAACTGCACGGAAATCAATACCCCGGATTTTGCTTAAGGTTCGCGTTGGTGTTGAGCACATCCAGCGGAATGGGGAAGATGGCGGTATGGCCGTCGGGAATGGCCTCGTGGTTGAACCAGTTCTTGGTGGAGAACGTGCCGAAGCGGATCATCTGCTGGCGGCGGAGGCCCTCCAGGGCAAATTCCCAGCCCCACTCGTCGTACATGCCGCCCAGATAGACCACAGTGGCATCCTGGCCGGACTGTACCGGCGTCTGGGAGGCCTCCAGCTGGTCCACCACGGAAGCCCAGTCGTGCGTGGCGTCGTGCTCTTCCCACATGGCTTTGGTGAGGGCGCCCCAGGGAACCAGTCCATAGACCATCTTGGTGTTGCCGCGGAGCGTGGCCTCGTCGGTGGCGGGCGCAACGCGGGTGCGTACGGCATTCACCAAGTCGGCGGCCGTGTAGCCCTTGGTGCTGGTTTTGCCGCGGAGGATGCATTCGGCAGCGGTATAATAGGCCTCGGCCAGGCGGAAGTACGGGAAGTCGTTGCTCCAGTAGAAGGTGGTTTCCAGGTCTTTCTCGAACTTGTTCTGGCGCAGGCCGAAGTCGATGGAGGTCATGGAATCGTTGCCCTGCTTGCTGGTAAGGGAAGGCAGGTAGTTCAGACAGGTCCAGACAATAGTGCCGTCGCTCTTGGCGTTGGGACCGTACATCCAGGTGAGTTCCTTGCGGGTATCACCGCTCTGGTAGGAATTCACAAACTGCGGATTGGCGCAGCTGCCGCCCCAGCACTGGTAGCTCCAGCCGAAGTATTCGCGGGACACCGGAGGATACCACTTGGCATTCTGGCAGAAGGAGTGGCCGCCGGTGGAGTACTTGCTGCCGCCGTAAGGGATGGCGAACATCACTTCCGTGTTGCTTTCGTCCAGGTCCACGATGAAGTTCTCGCTGTAGGTGGCCGAGAGGGTGTAAGGGCTGTCGGCAATGATCTCTTCGGCAATCTTCAGGGCGTCGGCATAATGCTCGGTGCCGGTGTAGACCTGCGCATTGAGGTACACGCGCATGAGGATCATGCTGGTGCTCCAGTAGTTGAGCCGGGTATAGGTGGCGGATGTCTTCTCCTTGGTGAGGTTGCCGTTCGCAAGGACTTCGGTGAGTTCTTTCACCACAAATTCGTACACCTGCTGGCGGGTGGACTGCTCGGGGACTTCGTCGGTGAAGGCGGTCACGATGGGCACATTGGCATGGGTGTCCAGGAGGATGGAATACCACAGGGCGCGAACGGCGCGGAGTTCATCGATCATGGCGTCCCTGGCGTCGCCGGCGTTCAGGGCGCCGCTCTCTACCTGGTCTTTCACGCGGTTGCAGTTGTTGATGCCGGAGAAGCAGGTTTCATAGGTGTTCCAGGGCTGCCATTCCTCGGCGTCCCAGCGGTGCTGGTGCATGCGCTGGTAGGTGCCGCCGTCGTCCCAACCGTTGGGACGGACCGGGGTGATGACCACGTCGGCCGGCTCTTCCTGGGCGTCGAAACCGCCCTGCCAGTCGAACCAATAGGCCAATTCCGTATAGGCGCTGGCCAGATAGGCGGCCACATCCTGTTCGGAGGGTTCGAACCGCTCCTGCAGAATCTCGGAATACGGGACTTCGTCCAGATTGAAACAGCCGGTGAAAAGGCCGGAGGCTGCGACAAGCGCAAGGAGGGAATATGTAATCTTCTTTTTCATAGCCTTCTCAATTAAAATGTCAGATTCACACCAAAGGTGTAGGAACGGATGGTAGGATATTTGTCGCGGTCGTCGGTACCGGGATCGTAGCCGTTGTCACCGTATGAAACACGGATTTCCGGATCCAGGCCGGTGTAGCCGGTGATGGTGGCCAGGTTGCGCACAGTGGCGTAGGCGCGCACTTTCTTGAGGAACTTGAGGTTCTTGAAACTGTGGGTGTAGCCCAGGGTAACATTGTCAATCTTCCAGTAGTCGCCATTCTCGATGTAGTAGCTCACGTAGCGCTGGGAGTCGGAAATATAAGTCTGCTCCCCGGTCTTGGCGCCGGTGTAGTCGTCCACCACGTCAATCTTGTCGAAGGCGCACTTGAGCACGTTGTACTGGATGGTGGGGTTGCCGTAGAAGAGCTTCTGGTAATTGAGCACCTGGAAGCCGAAGGCGCCGCGCATGGTTACATTGAGGTCGAAGCCCTTGTAACGGAAGGTGTTGTTCCAGTTGGCGTAAATCTTGGGAACGCCGTTGCCCAGCACCTGCCAGTCGGCTGAGGTGGCGTTCTCGGCAAGGTCCGGGAAGCGGCTCACCACATTGCCGTTCTCGTCGTAGTTGTAACGTTCCACAATCCACTTGCCGGCGGCGTTCAGGCCCAGGGATTTGAGGCCGTAGAAGTTGCCGATGGGCCAGCCTTCCTTCACGCGGTGCGTGGAAGTCTGGATGGGCTCTCCGGTATAGCCGGTGTCAAAGTAGTCGGTGGACATCTGGAACTCGTCGTTCTGCAGGGAGACCAGCTTGTTCACGTTGTAGGAATAGGTGGCCGAGGTGCTCCACTCGAAGTCGCGGGTGCGCACGGGAACGGCGTTCACGAGGATTTCCACACCCCGGTTCTGGATATGGCCCACGTTGGCCATGATGGAACCGTACTGGTAGGGAGGCACCGGGACGGAATACCAGTAAAGGGCGTCCTTGGTGTCCCGCTGGTACACGTCAATACTGCCGCTCAGGCGCTCGTCCAGCACGGCGAAGTCCAAACCCAGGTTATACTCGTATTTCTTCTCCCAGCGGAGGTTGGGGTTGTCGTTGCGCACGGGCGTGAGCACAGGAATCCATGAGCCGCCGGAATAGAAGTAACCCGAGTAATTGAGGGAAGACAGGGACTGGTAAGGGTCGTTCACGTCGATACCGGTAATACCGAAACCGGCGCGGAGCTTGAGGTTGTCAATCCACTTCACCCCTTTGAGGAACTCCTCGTTGTTGATACGCCAGCCGGCCGAAATGCCGGGGAAGTTGCCCCACTTGTGGTCGGCGCCGAACTTGGAGGAACCGTCGCGGCGGTAAGAAACCATGAGGAGGTAGCGGTCCGCGTAGTTGTAGGTGGCCCGGGCGAAAAGGCCGATGAGCCTGGTGGCATACTTGTAAGAGTCTTCACTGGCCGTTCCGTCGGTAAGGCCCTGGCCCTTGCCTATGTTGTTGTAGGAGTACATGTCCGTGGGGAAATTGCGGTTGCTCATGGAGAAATACTCGGTGGTATTGTCCTCATAGCTGTAACCGCCCACGGCAGTGATATGGTGTTTCCCGAAGTCCTTCACCCAGGAGGCGCTGAGCTCCAGGAAGTTGTTCACATAGTCCGAAGCATAGCGGTAGGCGTAGCCGTTGTTTCCGCTTTCGGTGGTGCTGACGTCCTGGTGCGTATAGTAGGACCCTGAGATGCTGCCCTGGCCCTTGCGCACATACAGCATCTTGAAGGTGAGGGATTCGATGGGCTTGAATTCCGCCACGCCGTTGAAGCGCACGTTGCGGCTGCGGCTCATGCCTTCCCGTTCATAGATATAGGAGAGCGGGTTGTCGTAGAAATACACGGAACGCTCATACCAGGTGCCGTCTTCGTTGTAGATGGGCTGCGTAGGGTTCTGGATGCAGGCCTGGCGATAAACGTACGAGGGGCTGAACGCCGTATGGCCGTTGGTCTCGTTGGCCATAATTTCGGCCGAGAGCTTAAGTTTGTCGTCCAGCAGGTACTGGGAAACCATGGCGCGGGCGCGGATGTTGGTGCGGCCGGTGCCGATGATGGTACCCTGGTTGCTGTTGTAGGTGAGGTTGGCGGTGTAGGTGTTGTGCTTGGTGCCGCCCATGATGGAGAGATTGTGGTTGTGGGAAACGGCCGTACGGGAAATTTCCTGCAGCCAGTTGGTGGTGGCTTTGTAATCCTTGTCGTTGGCGCCGGAGAAGGACCAGCCCTGCTTGTAGAGCTCCCGGAGGTCGTCGGCCTGGAGGAAATCCGGGGTCTTGAGCCAGGTGGAAGCCGACACATAGCCGTTATACTCCACGGTGGCGGGCATTTCGCGCTTGGCGTTGCGGGTGGTGATGATGATGACGCCGTTGGTGCCGCGGGTACCGTAGATGGCGGTGGCCGAACCGTCCTTGAGGACGTCGATGGTCTCGATGTCCTCCGGCGCCACGGTGCTGAGGTTACCGGGAATGCCGTCGATGAGCACCAGCGGGGCGGTGGAGCCCAGCAGGGAGGAGTAACCGCGCAGCATCACCGAGGATGAGGAGGTGGGGTCGCCGGAAGACATGGTCACCTGCAGACCGGCCACCTTGCCCTGGATGAGCTGGCCGGCGTCGATGATGGCGCCTTTGTTAAAGTCATCGGCCTTCACGCTCTGGACAGAAGACGTGATGTCGGCCTTCTTCTGGGTACCGTAGCCGATGGCCACGGCTTCCTGCAGGAAGGAAACGGCGTCGGAGAGCACCACGTCGATGGTCCGCTGGCCGCCCACGGCTACGCTTTGGTTTTCGTAGCCGATACAAGAGAACTCCAGAACGGAGGACGCGCCCTTCACGGTCAGGGAATACCGGCCGTTCTGGTCTGTGACAACGCCGTTCGTCGTTCCTGCTTCCACCACACCGGCGGCAATCACGGGCTGCCCCGTGGCGTCGGTAACGGTACCCCTCACCGTCACCTGGGCCATGGCAGGAAGGACTGCCGCCAGGAGGGCGAGGGTGAGAATTGAAAGTAAACGTTTCATACAGTTGGTTATTGGTTATTAAAAAATGCCACACTTGATTGCAAAGATGTTAAAAAAATCTGTAGAATTTGCAAAAATCCTACAGAGAAATTGTAAAATCGTCCATTTATCGGCTGATGGCATCCAGATAAGAACGGAGCTGGACCCAGTCGTAATAGGGGCCCAGGACCGGTTTCAGGTGTGCGGGCATCAGGCGTTCTGTCTCATTATAAAGGACTTTCACCAGAATCCGCGCATCCGAAGGGCTACGGTAGAAGACCATCTGGAAATTGGATCCCATGGGCATGACGTCGGCAGTGCTCACGTGCAGGTGGGCTTCCGTCTGTGTCCACGCCTGGTCCATGCCGCTGAAACCCAGGAGGGTGCAGAAGGGCAGGATGGCCGTGTCGTGGGAAAAGCGCAGGTCGGCCGCGCGGCGGCTGCCGGGAGCGAGGGCCGCATCGGCCTTCTCCAGGAAATCCCGCAGGAGGCGCTTCCCCTGCAAGGCCGTAGTGGTGCCGTACAGGGCCGAATTGCCGTTTTCCGTATAGAAGCGGTCACTCTTGTCGGCCCCCAGGATGTAGAGCTCCTGCAGGGTGAAATGCCGGTACAGGTCCACCTGGTCTTCCATGTCCAGGGTTTCCGTGAAGGTGGTGCAGTCGAACAGGGCTTTCACAAAGCGGTAGGGATCACAGTATTCCCGGGCCTGGGCGGGGTTGGTGAACAGGGCCCCGTACAGGCGTTCCACATTCAGGCTGTCGCTCAGGAAAGCCCGGCTGTCCGGGCCCACGGTGGTCTGCTGCCGGCGGCCCATGCTGTCCCAGTGCATGAGATAACGCATGTATTTGTCACCGGTGTCCATGGTGATTTCCAGGGAAGGATGCTCCCGCCCCATTTCCAGAAGGAAGTTGGACATGGACAGGATGCAGCGCTGCACCACGCTGGAGACGGCGTCCACCTCCGGGCGCTCCTCTGTGGAGAAAACCTCCGGGAAACGCGCCATCATCCGGCTGGCAATGCCCCTGTGTTCCCGGCATCCGCGCTGGGAGAGCATCTCGTACATGCCTTCCGAGGCCTCTTTCATGAGGGAAACTTCCCGCAGCACTTCCTCCCCTTCCGGGGTAAGGATGTCCCCGGCCTGCCGGAGGGTTTCGGTGGCCAGGGTGAAACAGGTGCCCTCGCCCAGGTCGTAGCGGCTGCCGTGCCGTCCCACATGCGTGATATAGAAGGGCTTGAAGCCCTCCGGCGCCGGCGTGTCCTCCACTACGGGTGTCTGGTAGCTGTGGTTGTAACCGTTCACCAGGTACTTGTTCTGCCGGATCCGTTCCGGCGTAAGCTGCGCCTGTGCGCACAGGCCTCCCAGCAGGGCGGCCACAAGAGGGAGAAACAATTTTTTCTTCATAATGCCAGTTTTGACCATACAAGGGAGACTGCCCCAAACGGAACAGTCTCCCCTACCCAAAATGCACTTAAACCAATTAATCAACGCTGCGTATGGGATTTTGTTTCAGCCAGGGGTTGGCGTCCAGGGTGGAGGCACGGAACGGGAAGATGTTGTCGTCCACGTTGTCGATGGTCTCCACACGCTTTTTGCAGAACCACGATTTACCGTTCCAGACGCTTTGGCCATTGGTCATCTTGAAGCGGATGAGGTCCTGGCGCCGATGCCATTCACCCATGAATTCCCAGCCCAGTTCGTCCAGCAGGCCGCCCAGGATGATGTCGTCGCCACCTTCGTGGGTGATGACCCACTCGTTAATCTGTCCGGCTTCTGTCTTGGCGGGGTCGTCCATGATGTTCAGGTTATAGCGGAGGCCGTAGTCGTAGCAGCTGCCGCCTTTGAGCTGGGCGGCCGTTACGGTGGCCTTGGCCGGATTCGAGCCGAAGTTGCGGGCACGCACCTGGCTCACCAGGTCGGCGGCGGTGGCTTCGTCCTTGCCCAGACGGAGCAGGCACTCGGCCTTGATCATGAGGGCGTCGGCATAACGGAAGACGGGCAGGTCGGTGGAATAGGTTCCCACGGGACCGGTTCCAATCTGGTACTTGTGGCAGCGTGCACCTTCATATTCGTAGGCGCCGTCAATGCTGCCGAACTCGATGGTATAGCTGCAACCTTCTATCTCCTTGCCCTGCTGGTCGTACTGCTGGCCCCAGAACCAGGTGTCGGTCAGACGCTGGTCGTCCGGGTCGTAGGTGTGGATGAACTGCGGGATGGCGCCGGCGCCGGAGGTGGCCCAGCTGGTGTATCCGTAGGTCTTGCGGTTGGCGTTCGCGAGCCACAGGCTGGCCCAACCCAGGCCGTAGGAATAAGGATACTCGAACGGGAAGGCCAGGATCACTTCCGGACTGGAGGAAATATCGGCCTTGAAATTGTCCAGGTAATTGGCCGCAAGGGCGTATTTGCCGGAGTTGATGACCGCATTCACTTCGTCCAGGGCCTTCTGGTAGTAGCTGTTGTCGGTGTCGTCGTTGAACCAGGCGTTGTGGTTCAGGTACATCTTGGCCAGCAGCATGTTCACGCAGTAGTCGTTCACCACGCCGAACCCGTTGTCTTCCCCGCAATGGCCGCGGATGGCGGTGAGCTCTTCCATGATGAAGTCGTAAGTGACCTGGGGAGCCGCCTGCGTGGGCATCCAGCCGTCTTCATGGATATAGGAAGTGTCCAGGCCGATGTTGCGGAAGTTGTCGAACAGGGTGTAGTACATGAGGGCGCGGAAGAAGCGCAGCTGGTTGTAGGTGACCGTATTGTTCTTGATGGCGTCCATCTCCATCATGCGGTTGCACTCGGCGATGGCGGAATAGGCGCCGCTGTAGAAGTTGCTGGTATGGCTGATACCGTTGCTGAAGGTATGCTTGTGGAGCAGGATATAGTATTTGCCCCAGCCGATGCCCAGGCGGGAAGGCACACACCACATGTCGGTGGATTCCTCCAGGTCTCCCATGCCGTTGAAGGAGGCATACACGTCGTGCACATAGTCGTACACGGAGGCCAGCATGGCCTGGATGTCTTCATCCGAGAACTCGTACTTCTCGGCGGCAATCTGGCTGTAGATGGTCTCGTCCAGATTGGTGCAGGCTGTGAAGGCGACAGCGAATGCGCACAGCAGGATAGTAATGATCTTTTTCATGTTCAAATCTCCTCTTCTTTATTTTACACGGGCAGGTTTACCGCCGAAAGTGAGATTTACGCCCAGGGTGAAGGTGCGCACCGTAGGATAACGGGTAGAGGACTCATGACCGAAATACCAGAGGTCGGCGTTGGAAAGTTCCGGATCCAGGCCCTTGTACTTGGTGATGGTGAAGAGGTTGGTACCGGCCACATACAGGCGGGCGGCCGACAGGTAGGGATTGTCCTTCAGACGGAAGGTGTAGCCCAGGCTGGCGTTCTTGAGCTTGAGGAAGTTGCCGTTCTCCAGGTGGGCGCTGGTCCACTGCTTGGAGTTCATGTTGCGCGACAGGGTGTTGCCGTCGGCATAAGGGGCGTCCAGCAGGGACTTCAGGTGGTTGTACTGGGTGTAGTAGTAGCTTTCGTACTCTACCCGGCCTTCGTTGAGGATAAGGAAGCCGAACTGGCCGGTGAACTGCAGGCCCAGGTCGAAGTCCTTGTAGCGGAAGCGCTGGTTCATGCCCATATAGAGGTCGGGAAGGGCGTGGCCCAGCACCTGGCAGTAGGCGTCATTGTTGTCCATGGCAACCACATATTCCTCGGCCTCGCCGGTCTCCGGATTCTCAATGAGCCACTTTCCTTCGTCGGAAATGCCCACGGACCTGAGGCCGTACCAAAGATCTACGCGCTGACCGGGTTCCAGCCGGTGGGTACGGGCCGACGAAATGTTGCCGAAGCCGCCGTTGTACTGGTAGTTGTCGGTCTCGTAGAGGTCGTTGGAGAGGCTCTTCAGCATGTTGTCGTTGTGGGAGAAGGTGAAGTCCATATCCCACTGGAAATCACGGGTTTTCACCGGAGTGGCGTTGATGGCCAGCTCGATGCCGCTGTTCACCATCTGGCCCACGTTGGCCAGGGTTTCGTCGTACAGGTTCGGAGGCGTGGGAACACTGTACCAGTAAAGCATGTCGCTGGTGACCTTGCGGTACCAGTCCAGGGTGAAGCCCAGGCGTCCGTCAAAGAACTGGGCGTCCAGGCCCACGTTCAGCTCCTGGGATTTCTCCCACTTGAGGTACGGGTTGGGGTTGGAGGCGATGCTCATGCCGGGCAGCCACTCTCCGCCGGAGAAGTAGTATCCGCTGTAGTTGTAACGGGTGAGGGACATGTAGGAGCTGTCCGGAATGACGCCGGTGATGCCGAAGCCCGCACGGAGCTTGAGCTCGCTTATCCAGTCGATTCCCCGCAGGAAGTCCTCGTTGTGGATGTTCCAACCGGCCGATACGGACGGGAAGTTACCCCACTTGTTGTTTTCGCCGAACTTGGAGGAACCCTCCCGGCGGAAGCTCACAAGCACGTTGTACCGGTTGTCGTAACCATAGCTCAGACGGCCGAAGAAGCCGATGAGGTGGCTGTCTTCGCGGGAAGAGGACATGCTGCCCTGGCCTTCCTTGAGGGCGCGGCCCAGGCCCAGGTTGTTGGTTCCGAAGAAGTAGTTGGGGAAGTTGCGGTTGTAAGCGCTGAAGTACTTGTAGTCGTCGTACTGCCAGCTGTAACCGGCAAGGGCATTGATGCGGTGCTTGCCGATGTTCTTGTCGTAACGGGTGGTGAGCTCCAGGAGTTTCTGCTGGGAACCGGTGTGGCTCAAGGTGGCCTGGCCGGTGTATCCGTAGTTGATGTTCTGGTAGTCGTACTCGTTGCGGAAGGTGTCCGAAATACCATTGTAATTGACCATGGCCAGCTTCAGGTTGGTCTGCCAGCCCTTGATGGGCTCCAGGGTGATGTTGCCGGTCAGGCGGGTCTGCTGGCTCTTGCTGTACCCCTCGCGGGCCTTGATGAGCGCCACGGGATTGTAATAGTTGGTGGCCGAGAAATTCTCATAGAAGGTGCCGTCCTGGTTGTACACCGGTTCCGTGGGGTTGCGGAGAATGGCCTGGTGATAGGCCGAGGAAGAGCTCACGATATCGCTCATGACCTGGCGGGACTGGATGTCCACCCCCACCTTGAGGATGTCCTTGAACAGCCACTGGGACACACCCGCATTCAGGTTGAGGCTCTTGCGGTAGGTATCGATGATGGTACCCTGGGTGTCGCGGTAGGTGAAGTCGGCATAGAAGGAAGTGTTCTTGAGACCGCCACTGATGTTCACATTGTGGTTGTGGGAGAAAGCGTTGCGGGTGATTTCCTTGAGCCAGTCCGTATTGGCGCCCTGGTCCGTGAGGTCCGTGTGCCCGGCCTTCACGTCGGCCGCGTCCATGAACTGGAGGGTTTTGGTTACGTTGGAAAGGGAGGCGTAACCGGAGTAGGTGGCGGTGACGTTGCCGTCGCGGCGGCCGTTCTTGGTGGTGATGATAATCACGCCGTTGGCGCCGCGGGTACCGTAAATGGCCGCGGCCGATGCATCTTTCAGGACATCGATGGACTCGATGCTCTCAGGTGCCACCGTAGCCAGGCTGCCCTCGATGCCGTCCACCAGCACCAGCGGAGTCTGGCTGCCTTCCATGGAGATGACGCCACGGAGACGGAGGGTGGAAACGGAGCTGGGGTCGCCGCTGCCGTTGGTGATGTTCAGACCGGCCACTTTGCCCTGGATGAGGTCGCCGGCGTCCAGCACCTGGCCCACGTTGAAGTTGTCGGCCTTGACACTGGTGACGGCACTGGTGATGTCGGCTTTCTTCTGGGTACCGTAACCAATGGCTACGGCTTCCTGCAGGAAGGAAACGGCGTCGGAGAGCACCACGTTGACGGTGCGCTGGGCGCCCACCGTCACGCTTTGGTTTTCATAGCCGATGCAGGAAAATTCGAGGACGGAGGAAGCGCCCTTCACGGTAATGGAATACTTGCCGTCCACGTCCGTGACAACGCCGTTTGCGGTTCCGGCCTCCACCACGCCGGCCGCTACCACGGGGTCTCCGCTTGCGTCGGTGACGGTGCCCCTCACCACCACCTGGGCCATGGCCGGCAGCCATGCCCATGCCAGGGCGAGGACGAGAATTGAAAGGATACGTTTCATACTTTAAAATTGGTTAATTAGTGTTGGGTTCACAAAAAGAACCGCCGCAAAAATGTTGACATTTTGCGACGATTCTTGTAATAATGCTACAAATAAATAGCAAAATCCTCCAAACTGCTTCAGGGGACTAATGGGAGCGGCAATTTCGCCAGAAAAATTCGTATACGCGGCGGGTAATCCAGTCGCTGCCCAGGTTGTGGGTGTGGCCGGGCAGGTACAGCTGCTCGAAGTCCTTGTTGTTTTTCACCAGTTCGCTCACCACCTGAAGGGAGGAAGCCGGATCTACGTTGTCGTCCATTTCCCCGTTGATAATGAAGAGTTTCCCCTCCAGGCGAGCGGCGTTGTCCACGTTGGAGTTCTCACTGTACCAGGGGCCTACGGGATAGCCCATCCACTGCTCGTTCCACCAGATCTTGTCCATCCGGTTGTCGTGGCAGCCGCACAGGGCCACGCCCACCTTGTAGAATTCCGGGTGGAACAGCAGGGCCGAAAGGGTGTTCTGCCCGCCGGCGGAATAGCCGTAGATGCCCACGTTGGAAAGGTCCATGTACTTGTACTTTTTGGCTGCCGCCTGCATCCACAGGATGCGGTCCGGGAAGCCGGCGTCCTTGAGGTTGCGCCAAGCCACGTCCTGGAAGCTCTTGGAACGGTTGTCGGTGCCCATGCCGTCTATGGTAACCACAATGAAGCCCAGTTCCATCAGGCGGGCGAAACGCGGCACATAGGGCATGAAGTCCTTATCTACATGGCTGTCGTGCGGCCCGGCATAGATGTACTCCACCACCGGATACTTCTTCCGGGGATTGAAGTTCAGCGGCCGGTAGATGGTGCCCCAGATGTCCGTGACGCCGTCGCGTCCCTTGGCGCAGAACACCTCCGGCATGGTAAAGCCCTTGATGGCCGATATGTCCTCTTTCTGCAGTTCCAGCACCACGGAGCCGTCTTCGGCCGAGCGCAGGACGCTGGTGGAGGGAAGGTCCGGACGGGAGTAGTTGTCCACGAAGAAGCGTCCTCCCTCCCGCGGGAAGGACACGCTGTGGTTGGCACGCTCCGGCGTCAGGTCTTTCACGGTGCCGGTAGCGAGGTCGATGCGGATGATGTGCTTGTTGTAAGGGTCTTCCCCGGCGGCCGCCTGCAGGCCGTTGGCGGCGGCGATGATATAGCCGCCTTCCTCCTCTACACGGTGGATTTCCCGCACATTCCACTCCCCATGGGTGAGCTGGCGCAGCTCTCCGGTAGCGGTGTCAACAAGGTAGAGGTGACGCCAGTCGTCCCGTTCCGATATCCAGAGCATCTTGCTGCCGTCGGAGAACATGTAGCGCCACAGGTCGTAGTAATAAATGAAGGTGGAGGATTTCTCCACGGCCAGGCTGCGGACGGCGCCGCTTTGGGCATCCACCGCCGCCAGCTCGTACAGCTGGTGTCCGCGCTGGTTGTACTCGTAGGTAAAGAAGTCCGACCGGGGAGACCACTGGCCCAGATCCAGGAAGTACTGGTCGCGGGCAATCTGGCGGTCCAGGGCCACCTGGCAGCCTTTCTCCACGTCGAAGAGCGCCGGCGTGCACTGGGGCAGGCGGTCGCCGGGCTTGGCGTAGTCCAGGTGTTTGTACCGGGGCTGCACCTGGTCGGCCGGACGGGATTCCCGCAGCAGGATGGTGCGCTCCGAAAGCACTTCCTTGCGGAGGGCCGCCAGCTTCTTGCCGTCGGGCGACCACATCAGCTGAGCGTAGCGGTCCTGGTCGGTCCCGTCGAAGCTCAGCTGCCGCTTATCGGCCCCGTCGGCCCCGCTTACCCAGACGTTGTTGTCCCGCACGAAGGCTATCTGGGAGCTGTCCGGGGAGAATGCCTTCACCTCGCGGCTCAGGAAGTACTGGCTTTCGTCGGAGGGGTCGTAATAGAGGGGACGGTCGTTCCGGGTGGCCTGCTCGAACGCTTCCTTGCCGATGGCGGCCTTCCCCTCGGGCGTCACCCGGTAGAAGGCTTCGCCAGAAGGCTCCTGGTTGCGGTAAAAGAAGGTTTCGCTGTCCGTCCACACGGGCTGCACGGCCCCGTTGTAGAACTTGGCGGAGTAATCGGCCCGTTTGACGGCCTCGGCATACTGCGTGTCGAAGTCCTGGGCGAAGGCGAACCCGCTCAGAAGGAGAAGGGCTGCGGCAGGAATCAAAAACCTTTTCATGGCGTAGTGGAATTAATGGTGGGTGGGGTAGTTGCGGATTACTCCGTCCAGGTAGTTGAAGCGGTTCACGAGCCAGGTCATGAGCTTGCGGACCTCGGCCTCGTGCGTATAATTGTCGATGCCCCAGAGGTCCATGTCCTGCTGGGCGGCCTCGCCGATGAGATCCTCCACCTGGTCCAGGTATTCCAGCAGGCCGTCCAGGAGGTCGTCGTGCGTCTCCTTCCAGCGCTCCTGCAGCTGCGTCACGAATTCCGGAATGCCCCAGAGGCGGCAGAAGAAGTCCGACGCCGTGCTGCCGTAGGCGCCCTTGTGACGGTAGGGATCCGAGCCGAAGACTAGGTGGCGGTAATTTTCAAAGAAGGTGTGGCCCCAGCCCCGGTAGTCGTACATGTCGCCCCAGTTGTAGCTGAAGCCGCCGTCGCAGTCCCACAGGGGGCCCATCACCCACTTGGACTGGGTGTCGTAGCGGTGGATGAAGCCGCTGCGCAGGCTGGGATAGTTGTCCATTTCCACATTGCCGATGATTTCCTGGACCAGGATGTAATGGATCATGGACTCTACGTCCAGGAGTTCCTGGATTTCTTCCCAGTCTTCGTCCTCAATGGCTTGTTCAAGCGCCGCAAATTCCGTCCTCACCTGTTTGGAGATGGACTTGGTGGCGTTGTCCGGGTATTTCACGGCGCAGGCCATGCCAAAGACCCCGCTCCAGAAATTGTTGGTGGCGCGGGGCACGTCGCCGGGACCGTCGTTGATGTCCAGGGCCAGGAGGATGCCCTTCCCGGGGTCCAGCCTGACGCGGTTGCCGCCTTCCTCCACCTGCTCCGTAAGGGCATACAGGCCCATATTTTCCCCATTCAGGGTCAGGTTCACATAGTAGATGTGGTTGGCATAGGGAAGGCCCAGTTCTCTGGCCAGGTAAAAGCCGGTGGCGTTCATCATGTGGGTGACGTCGCGGTAATCGGCCAGCAGCACCCAGTCGCGGTTTTTGGGAAGGCCCAGCACGGAGGCCGACTCGTCCAGCTTGATGCGGTAGGGCTTTTTGGGGTACCAGTTCCAGGTGGAATTGCCCCTGCCGCGGATTTTTCCCCGCACCTCATGCAGCTGATGCGCTGCCTCCAGGTCCCAGCCCGCCGTCACGGTGCAGGGGCGGTAGTCGTCGGGGTCCTTGCTGTCTACGGCCACCTTGTCGTCTGTGTCCACATACATGTACCCCATCTGCAGCTGCGCTGTGGGTACAACGGACTCCTCCGGCTCCTGGTTCAGCGGTATTTCCATCCTTTGGCAGGCAACCAGGGCCAAAACGGCCACGAGAGCCCATCCCAGTCTTTTCATGCTATAGTTCGGTTCTTATGTTCAGTCCCTGTGAAATCTGTAGACGGCGAAGGTGCGGCCGCCCAGGCGCTCACTGTATTCCATGCTTCCGTCTTCCTGTTTGCGTACGCCCAGGAGCCAGGCGTTATCCGGGTCCTGAACCGGCGTGAAATCCAGCGCCGATGTTTCCGGAACCACGGTTTCCGGGGCGTCCAGGGTGTTTTCGGCCACCGGATTGTCGCTGTGCAGGGTGGTCCTTTCGGCCGCCTTCACACCGGCGGGCAACAGAAAGCGCACCACCTGCGAATACGGGCTTACGTTGGCCATCTTGACGATGATGTCGCCGGTGGCGTCGTCGATGGCGGCGGTGGCGTTCAGGCCGTCGGCGTTCACCACGGGTTTGCCGTCCAGGGTGAGGGGGATGGCCCGGTCTCCGCGGTTGTTGCCGTAGAGCCACTGCACCCAGTAGCTGCAGGTTTTCATGACGCGGAGGTTGTCGAACCAGATGAGGTCCGGGCGCCACTGCCAGCCTTCCACATGGGCGAAGGTGGGGGCGTAGCTGGACATGACCACCACGTCGGCATTGCGCTCCAGGCCCGTCATGAAGCTGGCTTCCAGGAGGGCGGCGTTGAAGTGGTTGAATTTCTTGCCGTCGCTGCCGTGGCAGGCGTACTCTCCGGCAAACACCTTGGGACCGGTGCGGGGATAGTTGTCATAACGGTCGGCATTCTTCTCGTAGAAGCCTTCCCAGCTGTAGTAGTGCTCGTCCACCAGGTCCACGTCCAGGCGGCGCATCTGGGCCCAGAGGTCCTCGAACCATTCGCCGCCGGAATAGGGGCCGGAGGTACCCACAATCTTTATTTCGGGATATTTCTCACGGACGGCGTTCATGAACGGAACGAAGCGCTTGATGAATTCCTCCCCCCACTGCTCGTTGCCGATTCCCAGGTACTTGAGGCCGAAGGGCGCCGGATGGCCCATCTGGGCGCGTACTTTCCCCCATTGGGTTTTGGGAGAGCCGTTGGCGAACTCGATGAGGTCCAGGGCGTCCTGGATGTAGGTCTGAAGGTCTTCCAGGGCGCAGTTGGGCTGCCACTCCGGGTCGTTCTGGAACTGGCAGGCCATGCCGCAGCTCACGATGGGGACGGGCTCAGCGCCCAGTTCTTCGGCCAGGCGGAAGTACTCGTAGAAGCCCAGGCCACCGCTCTGGTAATAGTCCGGGAACATGCGCTCGAAGGTGCCGTAGTTCCAGCGGTTGATGTTGACGGGCCGGTTCTCCACGGGCCCTACGGTGTTCTTCCACTGGTAACGGTTCTCCAGGGTGGTGCCTTCCACGATGCAGCCGCCGGGGAAGCGCAGCATGCCGGGATGGAGGTCGGCCAGGGCCTGGGCCAGGTCACACCGGAGGCCGTTTTCATCGCTGTGGAAGGTTTCGGCCGGAAAGAGGGAGATGTGCTCCACGTCCACGGCCGCCTCCGGGTTTTCGTCCCAAAGGAGGAGGCGGAAGGCGCCTTTCTGAACCGTTTCGGGGGCGGTGAGAGTGGCCTCGTATTTTGCCCATTTGGCCCCCTTCACCGTAATCTCGGCCAGCGTCAGGTTCTGGTCTTCCACCTGGCCGTTGGGGTTGCACAGGATGGCCGCCAGGCCCACCTCCCGGGGTTTTCCCGCCGTGCGGGCCCAGAAAGAGAGCTTGTACTGCGCGCCTTTTTCATAGCCGATGCCCAGCCAGCCGTCGTTCTGCAGGCCGCTCTGGCGGGCCGGATGGCCCTGGTTGCCGAAGCGGACGTAATGGGGGTTCCGTTCAAAGGGGGCGCCGTCCGTGCGCACTTCCACCCGGCCGAAGGTTTTCCAGCCCTGCAGGGGGTTGTCGTACTCGAAGGAACGGTTGCAGATTTTCTCGGCATACAAGCCGCCGTCGGCCGCAAAATTGATGTCTTCCAGGAAAATGCCGTACATGGTGGGCTGGATGGGGATGCCGGGGACCTCCACGTCCAGTTGGAGCACGTTCTTCCGGGATTGGGCGCCGGCGGTCAGGCAAAGGACCGCGAGCGCGCTGCAGGCAATGACTTTTCTCATTTCACCTCCCATTCATACAGGCCGGCCGACAGTTCATCGGGAAGGTCCACTTCCAGCTTGAGGGCCTCCGTGGTTACCGGGTTAAAGTTGACGGTACAGGCGCCGCCCTTCACGGTAGGATAGCCGTCGGCCCCGCTTACGGGTACCCAGGCGCCCTGGGCATCCTTGTAGAGGATACGCCAGGCCTTGGGCACGGCGCATCCGCCCCAGGGCTGGTCGTCGAACCACCAGACGGTGCTGCGCGACACGGTGGCAGGGGCCGCGAAGGTGTAGGTAATCCATTCCGTACCGCCCTGCTTGGGCCACCAGTGATAGTACGGGGAAGACTCGTCTCCGGGCGTGAGGCCGTCACAGATGGCGCCGATGGAACGGACGGGATGGGAAGCGCCGATGGTGCTGGTGGAAGCGAGGGTGGCCGGTTTTGCGGGCCTGGTGGCACGGAGCTCCTGCGGGAGCCACACCGCCATTTCCCCGCTGCCGCGATGGCACCAGGCATAGTAGGGAACCAGGGCCAGGTCCACATCCTGGGCCTTGAGGCGTCCGTCTTCCGCGAAGGAGAGGGACTGGGCCTTGGTGGTCACCACATCCACGCCCTTCAGCATTTCGCTGTGGGAAACCGTGAACTGGGGATCCTGGTTCATGAGGATGCTGCGGACGGAGAAACCGGGGTTGTCCGGCCACTCGGCGCAGTACACGATGGGGCCTTTCTCCACGGAGACACGGCCCTGGTCCGCCCTTACGGCCTGATGGGCCTTCACCACGCGGGGCTCCATGTCAAAATGGACGCTCACCTTGTCTCCCTTTTTCCACTTGCGGGAAATTACAAAGTAGCCGTCGGAGAGTTCGCTCTCCACGGGCTCCCCGTTCAGGCACACCGTGTAGCCCAGGCGCCTGCCGTCCACGAAACTGTACAAGTCCGAGGGAACCACCTGCCCGCGGACCCAGCCCGGGATGCGGATCTTGAGGGCCATCTCCTTGCGGAGGGCGGTCTTGTCCACGGTGATGCAGATGTCCCCGTTCCAGGGATAGGAAGTCTGCTGGGAAAGGACCACTTCCTTGCCCAGGACCTTCTGGGTCATGGTATTGGGCATGAACAGATTCACGTACAGGGCGTTGTCTTTCACGGCATAGACATAGCCGGGGACCGACGGGATGAAGCGGCAGATGTTGGAGGGACAGCAGGCGCAGCCGAACCAGGCCTGACGCTGGTGCTGGCCGATTGATTCCAGCGGATTGGGATAGAAGAAGCCGTCGCCTTCCAGCGAAACGCCGCTGATGAGCCCGTTGTACAGGGTGCGTTCCAGCACGTCGAAGTACTTGGACTCCCCGTGCAGCAGGAACATCCGGTAGTTCACATACACATTGCCGATGGCGGCGCAGGTTTCGCAGTAGGCGCTCATGTTGGGCAGTTCATAGTTGGCCCCGAACGCCTCCCCGTTGTTGGTGGCGCCGATGCCGCCCGTAATGTACAGCTTCTTGGAGACGATGTTCTCCCAGATGCGGTCGATGGCGTCTATGTAGCCTTTATCGCCCGTGAGGGCGGCCACGTCGGCCATGCCGGCATACATGTAGGCGGCCCGCACGGCGTGGCCCACCGCCTCCTCCTGCTCCAGCACCGGAAGATGCGTCTGGTTATACTCGTCGCGGTATTCGGTCTTTCCGCGCTGGTCCAGGAAGAACTTGGCTTCCTCCAGGTATTTCTTTTCCCCGGTGGCCAGATAGAGTTTTGCAAGGGCCATCTCTGCAATCTGGTGGCCGGGCACCACGCGGGCCTGGCCGGAGCCGGAACCCACCTCACGGACAACGCAGTCGGCATATTTGATGGCAATGTCCAGGAAATTGCGCTTGCCGGTGGCCTGCCAGTGGGCGATGGCGCCCTCCACCATGTGGCCCAGGTTGTACAGCTCGTGGCTTAGCTCCTCGTCCTTCACCCAGCGGCGGTCGCCGGCCCACTCGTGCGGGTGCTCCGGGTTCATGGTGCGGGCGGTGTACAGGTAGCCGTCCGGCTCCTGGGCAGCGGCCACAATCACCAGCACGCTGTCTATGTAGGCTTCCAGTTTTTTGTCCGGGTAGGTCTGCAGCACGTAGGAGGCGCCTTCGATGGTCTTGTACACGTCCGTGTCGTCGAAGGAGTAGCCCTTCACTTCATAGCCCAGGTTCACCGGGGAATGCATCTGGCGCTCCGCCTTCACGAAATTCTCATAGCGGCCCTCGCTCTCGCACTTGGAGAAAGCCAGGGGAATGGTAACCTCCCGCGAGGCCTGGAGCCGCTGACCCCAGAAGGAGTTCTGGTCTATTTTCACGCTGGTGAAAGGCACCGGGTCGATGGGATAGCCGGTGTGCGCCGCCCCCTGGGCATGCAGCGAAAGGGCTGTGCAGCAGACGGCAACAATAACTGCGAGGATTCTGTTCATAGTGCTATACGATGGTTCGGTACAAATATATTACTAAAAATCTGCTTGTTTTAGCCAAAAAATCCAATTGTTTTGAAAAATCGTCCAATATTTGGACTATCTTTGCAAAACCATGAAAAGACTGATAACCCTCCTGGCCGCTCTGGCGCTCTGCGTGGGCGCAACGGCCAATTCGGCCCCTTACGCCTTCCGGCACTACGCCACCCCCGACGGCCTCTCCTCCAACACCGTGCGGGCGCTCCTCCAGGACCACCGGGGGCTCATCTGGGCGGGCACATCCGACGGGCTGGACAACTTCGACGGAAAGGAGACCATGCACCGGGCCATCCCGGGAGAGAACAGCAGTTACGTGCAGGCGCTGATGGAAGACGCTTCCCAGAACCTGTGGGTAGGCACGGACGACGCCGTGTACCTGTTCACGGGAAGCGGCCTGGCCCCGGTACCCGGACTGGGAGGCATCCAGGTCACGGATATGGCCGAATCGCCGGACGGCTGCATTTGGATTGCCACCTACGGGAGCGGACTCATCTGCTACGAGAACGGCACTCCCACACCCTACCTGGAGGGCCACGCCATAGAAAAGCTTTTTGCCGACCGGGACGGCCTCCTGTGGGTGGCCGACACGGAGGCGCCGGAGAACCTGCTGCTGCTTAGCACCGGCACCCGGCAGTTCCTGGACCCGGGGCTCACCTATCTGGATTGCGCGCCCGCGCGCGTCTGCGCCATCGACGAAGACAACAACGGAAACCTGTGGCTGGGCACCTGGGACAACGGTCTGTACCGGGTGGACGGACACCGGAAAGTGCACCTGGCCCTCCCGCCCGGGGAAGGGCTCACCCACATCCATTCCGTGGCCCACGACAGCGCCTGGAACGTGCTGGTGGGCTCGGACGACGGCCTGCTGTACCTGGCCCCGCTCAGCGGGGAGACGCACCTGTACCGGAACGACCGCAGCAACCCTTCGTCCCTTTCCAACAAATTCGTCTATCCCATCATCACAGACCACGAGGGCGGCATCTGGGTGGGCACCTACTATGGCGGGATAAACTACGTCCCGCCCACCATGGGGCAGTTCCTTTCCACCTCCCTGTCACAGCTGGCCGCCTCCAGCGAAGACCTCATCGTGAGCTGTTTCTGCGAAGAGCCGGACGGGACGCTCTGGATAGGGTCGGACAACGGGGGCCTGTTCCGGTACAGCCCCGTAAGCCAAAGTGTCTCCCGCCTGAAGCTGCCGGAGCCCTGGAACCGGCGCCTGGCCTCCTACAACATCCACGCCCTTTACCGCCTGGGGGAAGACCTGTGGATAGGGACCTACTCGGAAAACCTGCTCCGGCTGAACCTGCGCACCCTCTCGGTACGGGAATACGGCAACGCGCAGGGGCTGGACGCCTCCAGCGTCTATACCCTGGCCCAGGACGCCGACGGGCAGCTGTGGGCCGGCACCACCTCCGGCCTCTGCCGGTACAACCCACAGACAGACCGCTTCGTCCTGGAGCAGGCGGCCGAATGGACCAATGCCTGCGCCCTGGCACCGGACGGTTCCCTGTGGTTCGCCACAAGCCGGGGCGGCATCCTGAAACGCAGCCCCCAGGGCCTGTGGGAGTCGTACACCACCCAGAACAGCCGCCTCCCCACCAACTATGTGAACTGCCTGCTGGCCACCCCCTCCGGCGTCTTCGCCGGTACGCAGCGGGGGCTGGCCCTCCTCTCGGAAGGACGGGTGAGCGTGCTGGTGAAAGACCTGGACATCCAGAGCATCGCCCAGGACGGACGGTACCTGTGGCTGTCCTCCAAGGCGTCCGTCATCCGCTATTCCACCGCCGACGGCAAGATGGAGTCGTTCGGCGCCAACGACGGCGTACTGGCCTCGCTCTTCACCCCCAACGCCAGCCTGGTCACCCGCGACGGGCGCATCTACATGGGAACGGCCGACGGTTTTGTGTCCTTCTATCCCGGCGGCATCCAGAGGAACGCCATCCCGCCCTCCGTGATACTCACCCGCTTCCACGCCTCGGGGGCTGGCCTTTTCTGGGACGTGCTGGCCAGCCAGTCCGCAGAAAAAATGAAAATCCCGTGGCGCTACACAGACCTCTACATAAGCTTCGCCGCCCCCAGCTACTGTGCACCGGAAAAGGTACACTACCAGTATCTGCTGAAGGGAAAAGACCAGGGGTGGATAGATCTTGAAAACCAGAACCACCTGTCCATCAGTAAGTTGTCGGCCGGAAAATACCAACTTTACGTAAAGGCCAGCAACAACAGCGGCGTCTGGAGCCAGGAGACCCTGCTGGCTTCCTTCCAGATCCGGGAGCACCCCCTGCGATCCAACCTGGCCCTTATCCTCTACACCGCGCTGGCCTTCCTGCTGGTGTGGTTGCTGCTCCACTGGCTGGTGAGCCGGGCCGAACAGAAATCCCGCCAGCAGTACGCCCGGCAGCTGGACACGGCCCTCACCCAGGTGAAAGAGGAGGAACGGGACGACCGCGTACAGATGCTTTCGGCCCTGGCCGACCAGCTGGAAGCGCCTGTGGCAGGCATCGGCATACAGGTGAAAAAGCTCAAAGGGACACTATCTTCGCAGGAGTTCTCCATCATCGACAAGAACCAGCGGATGCTGCGCAACATCGTGGGCAGCCTGCGCCAGGTGAAACCGGAAGACGCCGCCCCCGACGCCGCCCCGGCCGAAGGGCCGGACGCCTTCATGGCCAAGTTGGACCGGCTCATCGGGGAGAACCTGTCCAACCCGGAGCTGTCAGTGAGCTTCCTGTCCCAGGAGATGGCCATCTCCCGTTCCGGCCTGTTCGCCAAGGTGAAAGAATATACGGGCGAGACGCCCAACAACCTCATTTCGCAGGCCCGGCTGAACGCAGCCGCCAACCTGCTGTCCCAGGGCAAACACTCGGTGGGGGAAATCTGCTACATGACCGGATTCTCCTCTCCCGGCTATTTTTCCAAGGTGTTTGCCGCCCAGTTTGGCATGTCTCCCCATGAGTGGGCCCGGAAACAGGCCAAGCTTGAAGAGGACTAAGTTTGGACTATTTTTCAAAAACACTGGACTATTCTGCTATAAGGGGAGAAGGGATTCCCTTATTTTTGCAAAGCAAACCAACTGTTAACTTTAACCAATTTAACTAACCATGCAATTTAAATCCTTTTGTTCCGCTCTGGCGGCAGGTCTCATGCTCTTTTCGGGCACCCTGGCCTTTGCCCAGCGGACCATTGACGTTACCGGCACGGTAACCGACGACAAAGGCGAACCCGTCATCGGCGTGGGCGTAGTTGTCGCCGGCACCCGCAGCGGTGACCTCACCAACGAGCAGGGTCAATACCACCTCACCGATGTGAGCCCTAACGCTACCATCACCTTCTCGGCCATCGGCTACCTTACCGCCGACGTGCCCGTGCAGGGACGCAGCGTTATCAACCAGGTTATCCAGGAAGACTTCCTGTCGCTGGAAGATGCCGTGGTCATCGGTTACGGTACCCAGAAAAAGGGCGATATCACATCGGCCGTGACCAATGTCAAGAGCGAAGACTTCCTCAAAGGCAACATCGGCGACGCAGCCCAGCTGGTGAAAGGCAAAGTGGCCGGCCTCAACGTTACCAAGGGCAACGGAGACCCCAACTCCACCTCCACCATCATGCTCCGCGGCGTCAACTCGCTGATGGGCGGCTACACCCCGCTGGTGCTGGTGGACGGCATTGAGGGCTCCCTGGCCACCGTGGCTCCGGAAGCCATCGAGGAAATCACCGTCCTCAAAGACGCTTCCGCCGCCGCCATTTACGGTACCCGCGGAGCCGCCGGTGTCATCATCATCACCACCAAGGCCGGTAAAGTGGGAGAGCGCTTCAACATCTCCTACAACGGATACGCCTCCCTGTCCAACTTCTCCAAGCGGGTGGACTTCATGGATGCGGACTTCATGCACATGCTGGAAAGCCTGGGCACGGACAGCAAGGGACAGACCTACCTGTCCAAGTACTCCCCCTTCGCCGACCTGGGGTACACCACGGACTGGCTGGGTGAAGTGACACAGCCCGGCTTCGCCCACAACCACAATGTCTCCCTGGAGGGCGGCTCCAAGCACATGGCCTACTCGGCCAATGTCACCTACAAGGACAACCAGGGCGTCATCAAGGGCTCCTACGGCAAGAATCTCCGCGCCCAGATGGACCTCACCCAATACCTGTTCGACGACATTGTGAAGGTGAACTTCAACATGCTCAAGACCCTTTCCCAGAGCGACAACCAGGACAGCTGGACCATCTACCACCAGGCCGTCATCCGTAACCCTACGGCCCCCATCTACGTAGACAACGACCCCACGCAGGACTACTACGAGCAAACCGCCCCCCTGTACTACTACAACCCCGTTCCCTACAATACGGAACACACCGGCGACTACCGCAGCGAGAGCACCCGCCTTACCGCCAACGTTACGGTGGAACCCATCCCCGGATGGAAGACCAACCTGCAGCTGGGCACCCGCCGCAGCAACTCCGTGAACGAGTACTACAACACGGCCAAATACCAGGGCAACCGCTGGGGCGGGGTGAACGGCAGCGCCGGCAAGAGCCAGGGGGACTTCACCCAGAACCTCCTGGAGCTCACCAGCCAGTATGACCGCCAGCTGGGCAAGCACCACATCAGCGCCATGGCCGGTTACAGCTGGATGCGCAGCACCAGCAGCAGCTTCGGGGCCTCCAACTCGGAATTCCCCACGGACGCCTACCTGTACAATTCCCTGCAGTCTGGCCGTCTGGCCGAGCTTGTTGAATCCGGCGACGACGACAACAAGACCTACAGCCTCCGGACCTACGGCGGCGTTTCTTCCTACAAGGAGGAAGCCACGCTCATCGCCTTCTTCGGCCGCGCCACCTACAACTTCGACAACCGCTTCAACGTGCTGGCCACCCTGCGCTATGAGGGAAGCTCCAAGTTCGCGGTGAACAATAAATGGGGCCTGTTCCCCGCCATCAGCGCCGGCTGGACCCTCTCCAACGAGGACTGGCTCAAGGATGTGAAGTGGCTGGACAACCTGAAAATCCGCGCCGGCTACGGCAAGACGGGCGTAATTCCCAGCGCCTCCTACATGTCCCTGCTGCTGTACGACTATGACACCTCCTACGGCAACTACATCACCCCGGACGGCACCTGGCGGCCTTCCATCACGCCCACCCAGAACGCCAACAACAACCTCAAGTGGGAGACCTCCCATGAGGTGAACGTGGGCGTTGACTTCGGTTTCTTTGACGGCCGCCTGTACGGCTCCCTGGACGTATACCGCAAAATCACCGTGGATCTCCTGTGGGACTACTCGGTACCGGTTCCTCCGAACCTGTACGGTTCCACCACCGCCAATGTGGGCTCCATGTCCAACACCGGCGTGGAACTCATGCTGGGCGGAACGCCGGTTCGTACCCGCAACTTCGAGTGGAACACCACGTTCACCGTTTCCCACAACAAGAACCGCCTGGAATCCCTCTCCAACGACCTCTATGAAACCGAGGATTACCTGGACGGCGCCTGGACGGAGGAACCCACCTCCATGGTCCTGCAGCGCACCTATGTGGGCGGCGCCCTGGGCGACTTCTACATGCTCAAATCAACCGGTCTTGGCTCTACCAAGTCCAGCAAGGGCCTGTGGATGATTGAAGACCCGGAAACCGGCGAATCCACCATGTTCGTGGATGGCATGCGCAGCTACGACTCCCGCTACCGCCAGTACCTGGGCAGCGGCGTTCCGGCCGTGAACCTGGGCTGGAGCAACACCTTCCGCTACAAGGGCTTCGACCTCACCCTGGCATTCTCGTCGGCCCTGGGCTTCAAGATCTTCAACTGCCAACGGATGTTCTACGAGAACCTGAACATCGGCCTCAACCGCTACAAGAGCGCCGTGCTGCCGGTTTACGGCGGGGTCCTTTCCGCCTCCCAGCAGCCCGTGGCCGTGAGCTACTACCTGGAAAACGGTGACTACCTCAAGCTGGACAACCTCAACTTCGGTTACACCTTCAAGACCGACGGGGCCAAGTATCTGGACCGCGCCCGCGTGTTCTTCTCCGGCGAGAATGTCTTCTGCCTCACCGCTTATCAGGGCATCGACCCGGAAATGTCCTCCGACGACCGCTTCGGCTTCGGCGTGGACTACCGCAACAAGTATCCCACCATCCGCACCTTCACCCTGGGTGTAAATATAACCTTCGGCAACAAATAATATAGGAGGCAAGCATCTATGAAAACCATTACCAAACTTATTGCCGGCACTTTTGCCGCTGCCGCCATCCTTACGACTGCTCCCTCCTGCACGGACCTTACCGAGCACGTGTATTCCTCCCTGTCGCCGGAGAACCTTTCCGGTACGGAGGATGAAACCATGGACATGCTGGGCAATCTCTATGTCCAGCTGCGCTTCATGTACTGGGCCTGGGAGGGCTACTTCGACATCAACGAGGAAAGCTCCGACTGCATCATGACCCCTTACCGCACCTACGGCGGCTGGGGCGCCCAGTATATCAACTTGCACCAGAACAACCCTTATGCCGGCATCCCGCACCTGTGGCAGGAGTGGGACTACTGCTACAACGGCATCATGAAGGCCAACCAGCTGCTGGAAACCCAGTCCATCATAGACAACAAGGAGGCCTATGCCGAAGTTCGCGCCATCAGGGCCCTGTACTACTTCGTACTCTTCGACCTCTGGCGCAACATCCCGCTGGAAATCAGTTACGAGGCCACCCTCACCCCCGGTTACCTGCCTGAGCAGGTGGCTCCGGAACATGTCTGGGACTTCCTGGCAACGGAAGTGGAAGAATGTGTCCCCGACATGCCCACCACCAAGCTGTACGGCCGCATGAACAAGTACGCCGCCTGCATGCTGGCCGCCAAGACCTTCCTCATGCACGACAGCTGGCTGCGCGGCTTCGAGAAGGACGCCTCCCCCAACCTGGTCATGAGCGAGTACGCCAACGCCAACCGCAACTGGGACAGCGAGTTCTTCCAGACCAACGCCCAGAACGGAAACAAGTGGTACAAGAAGGCATACGAGTATGCCAAGATCGTGGTTGATGAAGGCGGTTATACCTTGGCCGAAAACTATCTGGACAACAGCCGCTGCAACCTGAACACGGACAAGGAAGCCATCTTCGTACTTCCCCTGGACGGTGCCAAGGCGGCCCACAACTACCTGGTTAACAAGTGTTTCGTAGGCCGTGGCGGACAGGCTTTCGGCTACAGCGGAACCCCCTGGAACGGCTCCTGCGCCGTGCCACAGTTCATCCATAGCTACGACCCGGACGACACCCGCCTCACGGACACCTGGGCCATCGGCCAGCAGTACTACTACGACGACGGCTTCCCCATCTATGAGGAGGAGCAGAAGCGTACCGACGACGGCCCCGACATGCTTACATCGGCCATGATAGGCGCCGATCCCAAGCACAAGGAGCACAACCACGCCGCCGGCAACTATCCGCTGGTCTATACCGTGGAGGTGCACTCCATCAACAACCCCGGCGCCTATGACTTCGAGGGCGCCCGCTTCAAGAAGCAGGAGATTGTGCCCGGCAACCGCGGCACCTACGGCGACGACGTGTGCTTCTACCGCCTGGCCGACGCCTACTTTATCATGGCTGAGACCGTGCTCCGCGCCGGTGGCATCGACGGCAAGACCGACGCCGATGCGGCCGCCTGGGTAACCATGGTGCGCCAGCGTGCCTTCCGCGGCAACCCGGCCAAGGCCGTCCGTACCGCCGCCCAGCTGCGCGGGGACTCCGTGTATGACTACGGCGTGCGGGAGTGCACCACCTCCACCTCGGCCAATCCTTACGCCGACTTCAAGTACGACGCTTCCGGCAAGCTTCTCACTTCCTCCTTTACGGAATACACCAAGGACAACGGCGCCAGCATCGAGCTGGGCGGCCTGCTGGACGACCTGGCCTGGGAGTTCGTGGGAGAACACCACCGCCGCCAGGACCTGCAGCGCTTCATGCTCAGCGACGGCCGCAATGTCTATAACGGCAAGACCTGGTTCTGCCGCAAGGACAAGATGGCCGTGGGTGACTGGCACAACAATGTGTTCCCCATTTACACGGAATTCGTCCAGTCCAACGTGAAGCTGGTCCAGAATTACGGCTTCTCGGACGAGTCGGACACCGAGCAGCCGGCCGGTTAACAGTAATAATTGACAATCACAACTAAAAACCCATCAATAATGAAAAAAGTATTTTTATTCCTTGCAGCCGCAGCCATCACGCTGGCTGCCTGCAACAAGACCCCGTACATCATTCCCGTAGACGAGGGTGGGGAAGAAGAGAATACCGGCGGCGAAGAAGCCGGCTTCAAGGAGGAGACCTTCACGGTGAATGTGGTCCTGAAGGACGGTGTGAGCAACACCTACGAGGGCGTTACCGCCTCCATGCCCGGAAAGCAAATCCTGAACTTCCTGGGACTCACCGAGGCCGAATTCTACACCGGCATGGGTTCCGTCACCGGTTCGGCCTATCCGGATCCGCAGACTTCCCAGGTGAACAACACCGTCATGTTCGGCGTGGCCAATGCCAACGACACCGACGACCTCAAGTGGATTCCCCAGTCCTCCAACAACATCGGCCACTGGTTCACCAAGGAAGGCAGCATCTGCGCCTGGGGCGACGATGCCTACTTCTTCACCGAAAACCAGGTAGAGTGGGGATCGGACGAAGCGGATTATGAAAACATGTGGAATTTCACCGTCGGCTGCTTCCCCGGACGTACCGCCGCCGGCGAGACCTACAAGGCCACCGAGGTGTTCTTCTACACCGATGACGATGACGTGGAGCTCTACGCATACGTCCAGTGGGTCATCACCATCGAAGAGGCCGAACAGGTCCAGCTCAACGTAGTGGGCAGCGAGACGCTCGAGTTCTCCGCTCCTTACTACGATGACTACACCCACACCGCCCTCGACTTCAACGCCGGCGCCATCCAGTCCGCGATTGGCATCTCCTTCGAGGAGGCCGACGTCTATGGCGTGAACGCCGACGGCAGCTTCTCCCTGGCTCCCGCCAAGAACTTCTGGTTCTCCGTGGCCGGTGACGTCTCCGCATGGGGCGATGGCGCAGGCATCTGCATCAACGACGACGGAGGCACCAACGACTGGGCCTGGTGCATGTACCCGGATGCCGGGCTCGTAGGCCAGACGCTCAAGGGCGGAATCGCCTTCGTGAATCCCAACACCCTGAACGCCTATGTGGTCAATGTGGTCGTTACGGTAAGCGACAAGGATTACTGGAACAACGAAGTCACAATCTCCGTGGGAGGCGATGCTGTAGAGACCTATCCCGACCTCACCGAACTGGCCCAGTACCTGGGCTTCGAGGATGTGAACGGCCTGTATGGCGCCCTTTGCGATGGCAGCGTCTATCCCGTGGGCGTCAATGCCGACGGCAGCCTGTATCTTAACGAAGACGGCACCCCCAACTATTCCCAGACAGCATGGTACGATGCAGAATGGGGCGTTACCGCCCGCGGCGTCTTCTTCTCCATGGAAGGCAATTGCACCACCTGGGCTTCCGGCAGCGACAACTTCTACACTACCATGTACTGGTTCGAAGACGCAGGAAATGGGGTCATCGAAATCGATGTCACTCCTTTTGACGTGACCGATGACAACGTGGGCACCTATTACTTCCGCTGGGGCTTCACCAACGGCGAGAAGATTGGCTACGTCCAGCTTGTCGTCACCCTGGAAAGCTCCGTCCCCTGGGCCGAGTACACCATCGACGGCGGCACCGTCACGGTCAAGATGACGCCGAATGATACCTACAAGGGCCTCATCATCAACCTGGACGACAGCGTCATCGCCACGGCTCTCGGCGTGAGCGACCTGGCTGCGGGCGTGAACGACGCTTCCGTACAGGTGGTCGGCCTCAATGCCGACGGCACCGTTGCCATGAACGGCGATGCTTACTGGAATTCCGGTGAAACGCCGTTCGGCCACTGGTTCAACAAGACCGGTGATGTTTGCGGATGGGGTGCCGAGAACTGCGCCATCTGCTCCAACATCAAGGTCGACGGAGACGTGTATGTGGCCATGTGCCAGTTCCCCGAGAACTGCGTCGCCGGTGAGAACTACACGGTAAAACAGCGCTTCCTCGCAGGAGACAAGTCCTACGATGTCACTTACAACATCGCCATCGTGGAATCCCTGTAAATCGTCCAATAACTTTCCAGCAAAAGCCAAGGGGCTTTTCCCTTGGCTTTTGCTTTCAAAAAACCATTCTTTATGAGAAACCTTTTCCGGACAGGAGCTGTCCTGGCCCTGCTGTTTGCGGCGGCGGCCTGCAACAAGCAGAACCCGGAAACCCCCGAAGAGCAGGAGGAAGTGCAGGACACCTACGAAGCCACCATCCAAATATCCACGTCCAGCACCGTCACGCTCGGCGCCGATGAAGGCGCCACCGGCATTATAGCCTTCTCCTGTGACCACGAGTGGACGCTGGAAATTCCGGAAGAGGCCCAAGAGTGGCTGTCGGCCAGCAAAACCTCCGGCAAGTCCACCAAAACCACCTCCATCACCTTTACGGCCAAAGCCAACGACGGCGCCCGCCGCACCGCCACCTGCCGCATCATCTCGGGGGCCAGCAAGAAAAAATTCACCGTAGCGCAGGACATGGCCGTCCTGATCCTTTCCCGCAGCGACGTCCCCGACATAGACAAATACTACCAGCCCGCCGAATTCAACTTTGACATGCTCCGCTCCGACAGCAAGTGGAGCTGGTGCCGAAGCAAGCAGAGCGAGCACTTTGTGGTCTTCTGGGAAAAAGGCTACGGAGCCTACGGCCTGTACGGGGCCAAGGCCGGAGTGGAAGACACCTCCCCCAAGACCCTCAGCTCCACCGACGCCCTCTATGTAGATATTGACGACCTCCTGGAGAAGGCCGAAGAATTCTACCGCGTCAACATCGACGAACTCAAGTTCGCCGACACCTCCACCGGAACATCCAACCTCAACAAATACAAGATGGAGATTTACATCCTCCATCAGACCGAATGGCTGGCCACGGGCAGCGGCTACGACAACGTGATAGGCGCCCTCTGGATCAACCCCTCCACCTGCCATCCCGTGGGCAGCACCATCGCCCACGAAATCGGCCACAGCTTCCAGTACATGGTCTATTGTGACGCCATCGCAAATGGCGCCGCCAACGACTTCACCACCGGCTTCCGCTACGAAATAGGCAACGGCTGCGGCTTCTGGGAGCAGTGCGCCCAGTGGCAGGCCTACCAGTCCTACGCCCAGCAGGCCTTCTCCACGGTGAACTTCACCGAATTCGTAAACAACTCCCACCGCCACTTCACCCACGAGCACCAGCGCTACGCCAGCTACTTCCTGCAGTGGCACTGGGCCTCCAAGTACGGCGTGCAGGAGATAGGCCAGGTGTGGCGCACCGCCAAAAAGCCGGAAGACCCCATCCAGGCCTACCAGCGAAAGCACAATCTGAGCATGGACCAGCTCAACGCCGACCTTTGGGAATACGCCGCCCGCTGCGCCACCTGGGACTTCAGCGCAGAGGCCACCAACCTTAACGAAGGCAAGCTCACGGGAGTCACCCAGGCTGTGAGCGAATTCGGCAAGCCCTACATAGGCAAGATAGGTTGGACGGGCAATTACGACAAGGCCACCGGCTTCTACACCGTGGACTACTCCCGCGCACCCGAAGCCACCGGCTTCAACCACATCCGCCTGAACATTCCCGATGACGGAAAGCTTTCCGTCCGCTTCGAGGGCCTGCCCAATGCAACGGGCTTCAACAAGGTTTCCGACGCTTCCATCTCCGGCTGGAACGTGGGCTTCGTGTGCCTGATGAAGGACGGCTCCCGCGTGTATTCCGAAAGCGTCCGCGTCCGTGACAATGCCGACATAGGCTACACCGTGCCCGAGGGTGCCACAAAGCTGTGGCTGGTGGTGGCAGCAACACCCGAAAAATACCTCCAGCACCCCTGGGACGAGGATAATACCAATGACGAGCAGTGGCCCTTCCGCGTTCGCTTCACCGGCACGGACCTCTTCGGCAACCTGAACTTCGACGGTACCGAAACCCCGAAGAGCATCGCCCTTGAGCATGATATCACCACCTCGGCCGCAGCCGGTTACGGCGGAAGCTTCTACACGCTGGACGATGACGACATCGTGGCCATCGCCAAGGCCTTCGTGATGCAGCCTTCGGACATTGTGGCCGCCATTCCCGCCGACCGCGCCAATGTCCAGAGCGGCAAGGTGAAGATTGCCGCTGTGGAACCGGACGGGACGCTCAGCTACAACTACACCGCCAACGGCTACGGCTTCTGGTACGGGGCCGACGGCTCGGTTCAGGGCTGGGGCGTCAACTCTTACGTATATATGGAGTACGACGTCTCTTCCTGGAACTGCCAGTTCGGCGTCCATCCCGACAGGGTTTCCTCCGGTGCCATGAAAGCGGGAGACAAGTACTCCATAAGTTTCGCCTTTGTGAAGGGAAACTATACCGCTACCGTCAAATTCAACATAACCATTGCAGAATAACATGAAAAAGCATTTCCTGTGGGCGGCCCTGCTGGTTCTGCCCCTGTACTTTGGCTGTCAGAAGCCGGACACCCCGGAAAGCCCGGTCCAGGAAGAGGAGACCGTGTTGGACAACTACGAGGCCACCATTACCGTCAGCACCTCCACCGTAACCGTCGGCCCGGAAGAGGGCGATACGGGCGTGCTGATTTTCTCTTGCGACCACCAGTGGACGCTGGATATTCCGGAAGAGGCCCAGAGCTGGCTGTCGGCCGACAAAATGAGCGGGAAAAGCGGGAAAACCATCCGCGTCACGCTTATCGGCAAGGCCAATTCCGGCGCGGCCCGCACGGCCACCTGCCGCATCCTGTCCGGAGCCAAGAAAAAGAAATTCACCGTCAGCCAGGATGCTGCGGTGCTCAAGCTGGCCGCCTCCGACGTGCAGGACCTGGACAAATATTACAAGCCCCGGGAATTCGACTTCGACATGCTCCGCTCCGACAGCAAGTGGAGCTGGTGCCGAAGCAAGCAGAGCGAGCACTTCGTGGTGTTCTGGGATATCAAATACGGACAGTACGGCCTGTACGGCGAGCGCATGGGGGAGGAGAATACCTCTCCCACCACCTGCAAGACCTCTTCCATGGCCGTGGACATAGACGACCTGCTGGCCAAGGCCGAGGAGTTTTATGAGCTCAATGTGAACAAGCTCAAATTTGCCGATACAGGAAAGGGGCTATCCGTTCTGGACAAGTATAAGATGGAAATCTACCTCATTTACCAGAGCGAGTGGCTGGCCACCGGAAGCGGATATGACAACAAGATAGGCGCCCTGTGGGTAAATCCCGCCACCTGCAAGCCCGTGGGCAGCACCATCGGCCACGAAATTGGCCACTGCTTCCAGTACATGGTATACTGCGACTATCTGGAGAGGAACCCCTCGGCGGCAGACAACAGCCAGGGCCCCGGCTGGCGCTACGGCTTCGGTCCGGGCGGGGACGGCGGCAACTGCTTCTGGGAGCAGACTGCCCAGTGGCAGAGCTTCCAGTTGGAGAAATACCGTGCCGAGGCCTTCTCCGGCTGGTACGGCGAATACAAGAGTTCCACCTACCTGCACGTACTGCACGAGCGCCCGCGTTACGGTGCTTATTTCATCCACTGGTGGTGGGTGGAGGAGAACCAGGACATCACCTTCATCGGCAGGTTGTGGAACCAGGCGCAGTACCCCGAAGACCCGGTGGAGACCTACATGCGCCTGATGGGCTACGACGTGGAGGCGATGAACGATTCCATGTACGGCTACGCCTCGCACATGGTCACCTACGACACCGACGAAATCCGCAGCTACGGCACCTCCCATGCCGGAGACGTGGCCATTGCATCCACCAAAATCAGCCAGAAAGACGGCTGGTGGCAGGTAAGCGCCGGCATCTCCCCCGAGACCACCGGCTACAACGCCATTCGCCTCAATGCGCCCAAGGGCGAGGAAATCAGCATCAGTTTCAGCCAGAACCTGGGCGTGGACGGCTGCGTGAGCGGCTCGGCCGCCATCGCCGGCTGGCGCTACGGCTTCGTCTCCCTCAACGCCGACAACAGCCGCTCCTACAGCCCCATGTGGAAAGCCACTGTAAGCAGCTCCGACACCCAAACATGGACAGTGCCTTCCAACGCCTCCAAGCTTTGGCTGGTGGTTACCGGCGCCCCGTCCAAGTATGAGCACCATGCCTGGGGCTCCGGCGGCTCCGACAACGACGGAGAAGGCGACTCCAAAGACAATAAATGGCCCTGGAAGGTCCAGTTGTCCAACACCAAACCTTACGGAAAATGAGGAAATTCACTAAACTTGCAGCACTGATCCTTTTGGCCGGGCTGTCCTTTTCCTGCGAGAAACCAGAGGATCCGGAACCGGAACCGCAGTGGAACGAGAATACCGGTGAGATTACATACAAGATGGAACCCTCTGCCAGTTTTACGGCGGAAGGCGGGGATAAGTCTTTCCGCTTCTACTGTACGGAATCCTGGCACATCGAATGTGAGGCCGACTGGCTGAGTTTCGACCCGTCAAGCGGCACCGGCACCGGAGAAAAGACCAGCTACAAAGTCACGGTTACGGCCCAGGAAAATACGGAAAGAGGCTCGCGGGAGGCCGAGGTGAGCATAGTCAGCGGTGAATCCCGCTACAGCTTCACCGCCACCCAGAAGGCCCCCACCATCACCCTCACCGACGAGGAAATTGCGGCAAAGGGCATCGAGATCAACCGTGTTTATACCGGCATCGCGGGCAGCCTCACAAAGCTCCGGAAGTCCGACAGCGAGTTCTACCTGGGCCGCGCCCGCACCAGCGAGCACTTCATAGTGCTTTGGGACAAGGGCTACGATGAGACTGGCGAAATCGGCCCGAACGATGGGCGGACGCCCTCCGGCATACGCGTAGACATAGACGACCTCCTCAAAAAGGCCGAAATCTACTATGACACCTATGTCACGAAATTCGGCATGCGCGGCCCCGAAGGGGAGTCCTTCCTGGACAAGTACTACATGACCATCTGCCTGTACGGCACCACCTCCTGGAGGGCCGAGGGCGGCGGCGCCGGCGACATGGGCGGCCTGTGGGTGAGCGCCACGGCCTGCCAGCCCACCGGCAGTACAATCGCCCATGAGATAGGCCACGCCTTCCAGTACCAGGTGTATGCCGATTACGGCCAGAAGAACGCCGGTTTCATGCAGATCGGCGGCCTGTTCTGGGAAGCCTGCGGAAACTGGCAGAGCTACAACCTCTACGCAGAGCAGGCCTTCAACTCAGAGAACTTCCGCGTGTTCACGGAGAACCACATGCGCCACTTCCACCATGAGCACCAGCGCTATGCCACCTACTGGTTCCAGTTCCTCTGGACCGACAAGTACGGCTGGCCCGCCTACGGCAAGCTGTGGAAGGAGAGCAAGCGCAGCGAGGATGCCTGCCAGGCCTATATGCGCATCTTCTGTGAAGGTGACATCATGAAGTTCAACCGGGACCTCTGGGAATACGCGGCCCGCTGCGCCACCTGGGACTTCTCCTCCGTGGTGGTGAACCTGGACGAGAGCGGCAACGTCGCCCGCGAGGCACCCATACGTGATTTCGGCGAAGCTTATATCGGCAAGCTGGGCTGGGTGAGCGAGGATGACGGAGGCGGCTGGCAGCGAGTCGCGTATGTCCGTGCCCCGGAGGCCACCGGCTTCAACATCATACGGCTCAAAGTCCCGGAGGCAGGCAGCGTCACCACCGAGTTCGAAGGCCTCCCCGGCGCTTCGGGCTATAACAAATTCACCGCCGACAAGGCCGACGCTGGCTGGTATCTGGGCTATGTGGCCCTCAAGGCCGACGGCACCCGCGTCTACAGCGAGCCCGTTTTCGTGGGCGCAGAGCTCAAAGGCTCGGCCTCGTGGAACGTTCCCGAGGGTGCCGAAAAGCTCTGGCTGGCCGTGGCCTGCACTCCCACCAAGTACTACGGACACAGTTGGGACGAGGACGACACCAACGACGTGCAGTGGCCCTACAGGATACGCCTCAGCGGCTGCAAGCTCTATGGCACCCTGGAGTTCGACGGCACCGAAACCCCGCACGACGTGGAAATTGTCAAAGATGTGGATGTGGCCGCCGCAGATGGATATGCCGGGCCGGCCGTTGCATTTGACGACGACGACTTCGAGGCCATAGGCATGGCTTTCGTGAAACAGCCGGCGGAGATAGCCTCCATGATAGCCGCCGACCGCGCCAATTACAAGAGCGGGAAGGTGTGGTTCGGCGCCCTGCAGACCGACGGCACCATCAGCTACAATTATACCGCCAACGGCTACGGTTTCTGGTTCGACCCCGAGGGGAATGTCACCCCGTGGGGCGGTTCTCCTACGGTTTATACCGAATACAGCCCTGCAAGCTGGACCTTCCAGCTGGGCACGCATCCCGGCAGCGTCTCCCCCGGCGAAACCTATACCATCCGCCCGGTGTTCGTGTATGGCAACTACAAGGCAGTGGTTACCATCCGCCTGCATATTAAATGATGCCCGGGCCAGGCTTTTTGCTGATTTTGCATCTACCACACGATACGCGTATGAAAACCATAACCAAGATTGCGCTCGTTGCCGCATGGGTGGCAGCCTGCAGCCCCTCCAAAACCGCCAGGACCATTCAGGAAGTGCCTGCCGTTACGGTGCAAACGCCCCAGGGCACGGCGCCCCGGCTTCCCTGGCAGGTCTACGTGACCTACGCCGACGGAACCCGGGAGTGGCGCCAGGTCAAATGGACCAATTCCCTCCGGGAGACCGAAGAAGAGGAAGCCGCCCTGCCCGTCGGCAGCATCTTCACGGTGAAAGGATATGTGATAGGGGACAACAGCTCCGAGAATGGGTATCCGCTCGAGGCCGCCGTCACCGTGGTGGAGGGAACCTGGGAAGTGCCCGCACAGGTGCCCGTGGCCCAGCCCCTCCCGCTGGGTGACGTGCAGCTCACGGGCGACAACCGGCTCACTTCCAACCGGGACATGGACATCCGGAACCTCCTTTCGCTGGACATAACCCAGCAGCTGTACAACTACCGCGACACCTACGGACTCCCTACGGAAGGCTACACGGAGAGCGACGGCTGGGACTCCCCGGACACCAAGCTCAAGGGCCACGGCAGCGGCCACTACATGAGCGCCCTGGCCTTCGCCTATGCCAGCACCGACGACCCGGAGCAGAAAGCCGCCCTGAAGGCCAACATCCGGCGCATGGTGGACGAGCTGCGCGCCTGCCAGGAACTCACCTTCGTCTATGACAAGGCCCTGGGCCGCTACCGCGAAGCCCGCGACCTGGCCCCGGAGGCCGAACTCCTGAAGATGGAGGGCACCTGGGAGGCCTTCGACCGCTACAAGAAAGACTGCACCCGGTACGGCTACGGCTACCTGAACGCCATTCCCGCCCAGCATCCCGTGCTCATTGAAAAATACACGGCCTACAACAACCAAAGCGGCGTCTGGGCCCCGTATTACTCCATCCACAAGCAGCTGGCCGGCCTCATTGACATTGCGGGCAACATAGATGACGAGGCCATTGCCGCCAAGGCCCTCCTCATTGCCAAGGACATGGGCTTGTGGGTGTGGAACCGCCTGCACTACCGCACCTACGTGGATGCCGGAGGCACAAAGGCCGAACGCCAAGCCCGCCCCGGCAACCGCTACGAGATGTGGAACATGTACATCGCCGGCGAAGTGGGCGGCATGCAGGAGGCCCTCTCCCGCCTGAGCGCCATGGTGGAGGACCCGCTGGAGAAGGAACGCCTGGCCGAAGCCGCCGGCTACTTCGACTCGCCGGCCTTCTACGAACCCCTGTCCCGGAACATCGACGACATCCGCACCCGCCATGCCAACCAGCACATTCCCATGATTGTGGGTGCCCTCAAGAGCTACCAGGTGGGTGGAGACCCGCGCTACTACAATATTGCCTCCAACTTCTGGGAAATGATCCAGGGCCGCTATGCGTATGCCACGGGCGGGGTGGGCAACGGAGAGATGTTCCGCCAGCCCTATTCCCAGATGATGAGCATGAACACCAGCGTCATGAGCGACCGTCAGCGCAACCTTTTCCCCAACCCGGACATCAACGAGACCTGCTGCGCCTACAACCTGGCCAAGCTCACCAAGGACCTGAATACCTTCAACCCGGACGACGCCCGCTACATGGACTACTACGAGCGTGTGCTATACAACCAGCTGGTGGGGTCGGTGAACCCGGAAGAATACGGCGTGTGCTACCAGTACGCCGTGGGCATGAACGCCACCAAGCCTTTCGGCAGCGAAACGCCCCAGAGCACCTGCTGCGGCGGCACCGGGGCCGAGAACCACGTGAAATACCAGGAAGCCGCCTACTTCGTGAGCGACAATACTCTGTGGGTGGCCCTGTATCTGCCCACCCGGGTGCGCTGGGCCGCCAAGGACGTGGAATTCACGCAGGAGTGCGCCTGGCCGGCCGAATCTTCGGCCATCACCATCGGCAAGGGAGGCCGCTTCGCCATGAAACTGCGCGTCCCCTCCTGGGCAGGCAAGGGCTTCAGCGTGAAGCTCAACGGAAAGTCCGTGGCCCGCGAATACCAGCCCTGCTCCTACGTGGAAATTCCGGAGCGGGACTGGAAGGAGGGCGACAAAGTGGAGGTGAAGATGCCCTTCGGCGCGCACATCCACTTCGGCCCGGACAAGATGGACCTGGCCGCCACGGGCGTGAACCAGGCCCGCACCCCCTTCGAACCCATGTGGGAAGGCGCCATCATGTACGGCCCGCTGGTCATGGCCACCCCGGACATCACCGTGTGGGAACAGGCCGAGTTCACCCTGGACCCGGACCTCAAAGACATCGTCCTCAAGGGCACTTCCGGAGGTGAAGGCACTTACGGCAACGTGTACAGCCTTACCCTCGGAGACAAGACCTTCTACCCGGACTATTACATCACCGGGCACAGCACGCACTACCTGCGGCTGAACGTGCTCACCGGCAACAAGCAGGCCGCCAGGGCGGGCGCATTGGACAAGACCTACCTGGAGCAGGCCGTAAAGATTGCCACTTCCCGCACGGAGGCGCAGGAGGGCTGGAACGCGCTGGAAGAGAAGGTTCCGCCTTTCGCCCCCTGGGCCCCCAACGGCTATGCCCGCATGCTGGAGCAGCTGGAGGCCGCCCGGGCCGTGCTGGAGGCCGACACCGCCTCGCAGGAAGAAGTGGGGAAGGCCACCAGCGCCCTGAACGCCGCCATCAATTCCATGCGCCCGGGGAACCTGGCCGAGCCGGAAGACCTGGACGCCCTCCTGAAGCTGGTGACCTCGGCCAAGGAAATTGAAAACAAGAGCACCCCCCTGCGGGAGGCCATCGACTTTGCCGACATGGTCATCGGCTACGTGAACGACGGTTCCGGCACCAAAGACTTCATCGGCGTGGCCCAGCGTCGCCTGGAAGACGCCCTGAAGACGCTGTAGCATTTTTATAATCCGTGCAAAAGTAGTATCTTTGCGGGTTAGATGTACGAGATTTTAGACAAGGTGAATTCGCCGGCCGACGTGCGCAGGCTTTCCCTGAAGAAGAGGAAGCAGCTGTGCGGGGAAATCCGGCAGTACATGGTGGAGTGCTGCGCGCAGAACCCCGGCCACCTGGGCAGCAGCCTGGGCGCCGTGGAACTTATTGTGGCCCTGCACACCGTGTTCAACACCCCGGAAGACAAACTGGTCTTTGACGTAGGGCACCAGGCCTATGCCCACAAGATTATCACCGGCAGGAAGGAAATCTTCCGGAATAATCGCACCCGGGACGGCATCAGCGGCTTCCCCAAGCGGGACGAGAGCCCGTACGACGCCTTCGGGGCGGGCCATGCTTCCTCTTCCATATCGGCCGCCCTGGGGTTTGCCGAGGCGGCTCGGATCAAGGGAACCCGGGAAAAAGCCGTGGCCGTCATCGGAGACGGAGCCCTTACGGGCGGCCTGGCCTGGGAAGGCATGAACAATGCCGGCGCCTCCAAGGCCGATCTTCTGGTGATCCTGAACGACAACAACATCTCCATCGACCAGAACAAGGGAGGCTTGCACGACTACCTGCTGAAGATTACTACCAGCACCCTGTACAACAGGGTTAAAAACAAAGTGTGGAGCTCCCTCGGAGAGGGCAAGACCCGCGACTGGGTGCAGAAGCGGGTGATAGACGCCAAATCCAACCTGGTCCGCAGCAGCGGCGGCGCCCTGTTCGAGAGTCTGGGCTTCCGGTACTTCGGCCCGGTGGACGGAAACGACCTGGAGCAGATGACCGCTACGCTCCAGCGCATCAGGAACCTTCACGGCCCCCGCATCCTGCACATCCATACCCGCAAGGGCTGCGGTTATGCTCCGGCCGAAGCAGACCCTACCACCTGGCACGCCCCCGGCAGGTTCATTCCGGAAACGGGAGAACGGATCAAGACCGTGTATCCGGCCGCCCGCTACCAGGATGTTTTCGGCGAAGTGCTGGTAGAACTGGCCCGCAAGGATTCCCGCGTGGTGGGGGTTACTCCGGCCATGGCCACGGGCTGCGGAATGAACGCCCTGGAGCGCGCCCTTCCGGAACGCTTCTTCGACGTGGGCATCGAGGAAGGCCACGCCGTCACTTTCTCGGCCGGACTGGCAGCGGGCGGGCTTCGGCCCTTCTGCAATATCTACTCTTCCTTCTCCCAGCGGGCCTACGACAACATTATCCACGACGTGGCCCTGCAGCGCCTGCCTGTGGTCCTGTGCTTCGACCGGGCCGGCCTGGTGGGGGAAGACGGTGCAACTCACCACGGCTGTTTCGACCTGGCGGCCTACCGGAGCATCCCGGACACCATTGTGTCGGCACCGCGGAACGAACTGGAACTCAAGAACCTCATGTATACCGCCCTGCAGTCGCCGAAGGGGCCCTTCATCATCCGCTACCCCCGGGGAATCGGGGAAGGCGCCGCCTGGAAAGACGCTCCGTACGAGGAACTTCCTATAGGGAAGGGGGAGAAGCTGCTGGAAGGGAAGAAGGTGGCCATCCTGGGAATCGGCCCGGTGGTGAACCGCGCCGTGGAGGCTGCCGTGCGGCACAAGACCGATTATTGGGTGGGCCCTGCGGTTTACGACCTCCGCTATCTGAAGCCGCTGGATACGGACATGCTTGAAGAGGCCGGCAGTTACGAGGTTATTCTCACCTTGGAAGACGGATCCCTGAAGGGAGGCCTGTACGGGGCTGTGTGCGAGTACTTCGCCGGCCGTACCGACGCCCCCCTCGTCAAGGGCCGGGGCATCCCGGACAAGTTCATTCCCCAGGACACCCAGCGCGCCCAGCTCCAGGACTGTTCCCTGGACACGGAGTCCCTCTTCGACCTGGTCAGGGACCTCATGAAAGGATAATTTCCCTTCCGGAACACCCTGGAGAAACATTTTTGCCCCAAATCGGAAACATGCCGTCCCTCTGCCCGGCGGGGAATGGTTCAGATTATTATTATCTTTGTGCACAGCAATTTTCGCCGATGAAACGCCGTTTCCTCCTTTCGTCACTCCTTCTCCTGGCCCTTTTCCTGCCCCTTCAGGCGCAGGAACGCTACAGGTGGTTCCACCATCTGCAGGTGACGCCGGATGATGTCCGGACCGTTTGCCCGGAAGCGTCCGGACGGGTTTGGTTCGGCACGTCGCGGGGCTTGTTCCGGTATGGGGATTCCCCGGACGGCGCCCATTACGACCGGCTTCCGGCTGTCTTCCAACAGGGGGTTAACGAGATTTATCCTTTCGATGCGGGGCAGATGCTGGTCCGGATCCGGGACGGAAGTTTTTGGGTGTACAACCCTGCCGACAATGCGGTTGAGTCTTTTGCCGAGTTGCTTTCGTCGTGGGGGCTGGATGTCCGGCAAGACCAGGACCTGCGCATCCGTGCCGATGGGACGGAGGCCCTCTGGATGTGTTGGGAGAACCGGCTGTACCGGAAAAGGCTTGGGGAGGGGGAGTTTGTTCTGGTTGCCGAGCTCCCCGGGACCATCCGGAGCATGGATTCGGCCGGAGATGCGTTTTGTGCGGTTACGGACTCCTTATTGTATATCTCTTCGCTCTCCGCTCCCGACGGGGCACGGACGGTTGCCCATGGGATTAAGTTCAACCAGTCCGGCGTCTGGTGCGCTTTGGACGGGGAAGGCAATGTGTGGGTAGGAAGAGAAGGCCTGTACCGCTTTCCGAAGGAAACGCTGCAGGGGGAAACCATATCGGACAATATTCTGGTGATAGACATGCTGCGGAACCAGGCGGGATCCGTCGTGGTGGGAACGGGAGTCTCCGGCATCTTCTCCTATACGCCGGACGGGGTGCTGTACCAGCACGCCAACCACCGCACCTACGAATCCGGCACGCTCGGGAGCAACAACATCCGATCCATCCACGAAGGTCCGGACGGGGCCCTTTGGGTCTGCCATGGGAAACCGTCCGTGTCCGTGAGCCTGCCGGGAAGCATGGCGGCACCCTCCCGGCACATTCTCCCTCTGCTGTATGAGGGACTGGAGGAGAACGTCATTTCCATCGCCCAGGCGCCGGACGGGAAAATCTGGTTCGGGACGGACGGCCAGGGCTTGTTCTGTCTGGACAGAATCAGGAACGGCGACTTCAGCGTACCGGCCGTCTCCCTCTCCCAGCCGGCTGTGACGGCCCTTTTCTTCGACTCGCACGGACGCACCTGGATAGGAACTTATCAGGGCGGAATCTATTGTGTGGAAGAGGGACGGGTACGGCACCTGCTGCCTTCCCTCTCCGGTTATTGTTTTTTGGAGGACTCCCGCGGGGACATCTGGGTGGGGACGCAGGGAAACGGAGTATTCCGGATACCGGGCAACCTGAGCGGCGATCCCGTGCCGGCCGACATGAAGGGCTGGTTATGGGTCTTTTCATTGGCGGAGTTGGACGGGACCATCTATGCCGCCACGTCGAACGGTCTGGTTTCCCTCCAGCCCGGGAATCCGAAAGGCGTGCGGTTGGAAGGGACCCGCTCCGGAAAGCAGCGTTTTGTCAACAACTATTTTTCTTCCGTCGTCCGGGACAGCCGGAATCTCCTTTGGCTCTCCGGCGGCAGGGGAAACTGTCCCCTGGAGATTTTCGACCCGGTCCGGGATACCATCCTTTATCTTCCCCAGCTGGACGGTCGGGGGGTCAGGAGCATCGTGGAGGATGCCGACAGGAACATCTGGCTGGCGGCGGAAAACAACTTTTTCCAGATTATTGTCAATTTCGATCCCAAGAGCCAGCAGTACCAGTTCCATCCTTCCGAGTACAGCTTCCGCAGCCAGGAGCTGGTGGAAAGCTTCAACAACAGCCGGGCCGTTTCGAGGCTTGCGGACGGGACGCTCCTGTTCGGCGGAACGGCCGGCTATCGGCAGGTGCAGCCTTCCGAGTTTCCTCCCCGGACCTCCCTGCCCGATCCGCCGGTCCTGTCCATCGCCACAATCCGGGTAAACGGCGAATATGTGTGGCTGACCGGCCAGTCCTCCCAGGAATGCGTCACCCTTCCGCATGACCGGAACAACGTTTCGCTGGTCATCTCCTCCCAGAATTACGCTTCCCCCTTCGAGACGGCGCTCCTGTACAGGATTCGCAACATCGACCCCGCGTGGAAGACCGTCCGGGGAAATATCATCGACCTGGACCGTCTGGTTCCGGGCCGGTACGACGTAGAAATCTGCAACAGCTTTCCGGACGGGAGCATCGCCGGCGTCCCGGTTCCGTTCAGCATCGAAATCAAGGATCCGTGGTATGAAACCTGGTGGGCTTGGCTGATTTATGCGCTTCTGGGCGCATCGGCCATCCTGCTGGCCATCCGCTATTACCGGAATCACCTGCAGAAGGAGGCCTCTCTGGAGCAGATTCGGCAGGAGGCCGAACGGCAGCACCAGCTCAACGAGATGAAGCTGCGCTTTTTCACCAACGTCAGCCACGATTTCCGGACGCCGCTCTCGCTGATCATCACCCCGCTGGAAACCCGCCTGGAAGCCGGTACCCACAAAGAAGAGGAAGCTTTCCTGAAACCCGTGTACCGGAATGCCGTCCGGCTCCTGGGGCTGGTGAACCAGATTCTGGACTTCCGGAAACTGGAGGCCGACGGCATCCGCCTGAACTTCACTTACGGGAACCTGGTCCCCTTCCTGAAGGATGTCTGCGCTTCTTTCACCCTGTTCGCCGATGAAAAGTCCATCCGCCTGGACTTTCTGCCGCAGCGGGAGGAAATCCTTACGGCCTTCGACAAGGACAAGATTTCGAAGACCGTGATGAACCTCCTGTCGAACGCCTTCAAATTCACCCCGCAGGGCGGTAGGGTCACCGTCCGGGTCTGGGAGGAAGACGGACACGACCTCATCTCCGTTGCCGACACGGGCCCCGGAATCCCCGACTCCCAGAAGCAGGCCGTCTTCGAGCGGTTCTACCAGTACCACGACAAGGATTCCACCTATATCGGCACCGGCCTCGGCCTCCACATCGTGAAGGAATTCGTGGAACTGCACGAGGGCACCGTCACCCTTACGGACAATACCCCTGTCGGCAGCATTTTCACGGTAAGCCTGCCGGTGCGGGGAAAGGAGGAAGCCACGCGGCAGGAGTCTTCCGAACCGGCCGGGGAGCCCGTGGAGGCGCCTGTATCGCCCGAAGGGAAGAAGATACTCCTGGTGGAGGACAATGCCGATTTCAGGGACTTTGTCTCCGGCCAGCTCTCCGACAGCTTCACCGTCCTGACCGCCGAGGATGGCCGGTCGGCCCTGAAAGTCCTGGCAAAGGAGGACGTAGACCTGATCATCTCCGACATCATGATGGAAGGGATGGACGGCCTGGAACTGTGCAAGGCCGTAAAAAGCAACATCAACACCTCCCATATCCCCTTCATTCTCCTCACGGCCAAGGCCCTGGCGGAGGACGAGGTCCTGGGGCTGGAGTACGGGGCCGACGACTATGTGACCAAGCCCTTCCATATGCGTATCCTCCGCCTGAGGATCCAAAAGCTTCTGGACGCCCATATCATGGCCCAGCAGACCTTCCGCGAGAAGCTGGAAGTGAACCCGTCTGAAATCACCATCACCTCCCTGGACGAGAAATTCCTGGAGAAGGCCATCCGCCTGACGGAGGATAATATGGCCGATACCACTTTCTCCGTGGAAAAACTCAGCTCCATCCTGGGAATGCACCGGACGCACCTTTACAAGAAACTGCTGTCCATCACGGGCAAGACCCCGGTGGAATTCATCCGCACCATCCGCCTCAAACGGGCGGCGCAGTACCTGCTCAAGAGCCAGCTGTACATCTCGGAAATTGCCTACGAGGTGGGCTTCAATTCCCCCAAGCTGTTCTCCAGGCACTTCCGCAGCGAGTTTGGCATGACCCCGCGCGAATATCAGAGAAAACACGGCATAGGACCTTCTTCGGAAGAGGAGGAGGATCTTGACGAAACTTAGAGAATACAACTATTATGAAAAAGCAGCTTTTATCCGTTCTGTTTGTACTCTTGGGAGCCTTGACTGTCTGGGCGCAGGCCCCCTCGGCCCTGGACCAGCTGAAGGCCGACCCCAAAAAAGCCTATGGCACCGACTACCCCTACCTGTTCCAGGACGCGGCCATGACCCGTGCGCCGCGGGGCTACAAACCTTTCTACATAAGCCATTACGGCCGGCACGGGTCCCGGTATTACTGGAACGAAACGCTCTACAGAAACCTGGACACCCTGCTGGAAGCCGCCCGGCAGAAGAACCTCTTCACCCCGGAAGGCGAGGCTTTTTATGAGCGCTTCCTGGAGCTGCGGCCGGAGCTGATGACCGGCATCAGCGAGCTCACCCAGGTGGGCTGGGACCAGCATCAGCGCATTGCGCGCACCATGTACAACCGCTTCCCGGAGGTGTTCCGCAAGGGCGGGAACGTCCTGGCCATCTCTTCCCTGTCGGGCCGGTGCATGCTGTCCATGTCGGCTTTCTGCCAGGAACTGGTGCAGTGCAACCCGGCCATCGAAATCCGGGAACAGGCTTCCCGCTTCACGCTGGACGGGGTGGTTCCCCAGGACAAGCAGAATCCGGTCAAACACGAATTCCCCAAGGCTTCGCCTCGTTTCATAGCCAACATGGCCGGCTTCCCGAAGGACACCCTGCTGTACCGGAACGTCATTTCCCGCGTTTTCACGGATACGGAAGGGTTGCCGGGCAACATGCGCCAGATTGCGGAGAACCTGGTGAGCCTGTACACCTCCCTGCCCAGCATCTCGCATGAGGGGATGATGGACGGCCTGGTGACCGACCAGGAACTGGTGGACCACTGGGAGACATCCAACCTGGACGCTTACATCTGGGTGTATTCCGACCAGTACCAGATGATTCCCATCCTGGAAGACTTCATCAAAAAGGCCGACGATGTGCTGGAAGGCAGCAGCGACCGGGTGGCCGACCTCCGCTTCGGGCACGACAGCTGCATAGGCCCGCTTACGGTGCTGATGGGCCTCGGCGGGGCCGACCTGGATCCCGAGGACCCCTACCAGGTGAAGGAATGTTACCGGAACTGGGAAACCTGCAAGGCCGCCAACATCCAGCTCATCTTCTTCCGGGACAAGAAAGCTTCAGACCCCGTCCTGGTCAAAGGCCTCCTCAACGGAGAAGAAGTGTCGCTCCCGGTAGAGACGGACTGCTATCCGTATTACCGTTGGGACCGTCTCCGGGCATTCTATCTGGAACGTTGCCAGAGCGTACAATAAAAAGGATTCTCCCATGAAACAGATTCACACCCTTTTCCTGGCGCTGCTTCTTGTTGCGGCGCCAGCCGTTTCCCTTGCCCAGACCCGCGGGGAGAAGGAGGAGTTCAGCCGTTCCGTCGAATCCGATCTCACTGGGAACATTCTTCCTTTTTGGATGGAGTATACCGTAGATCCCGACGGAGGCTTCTATGGAACGGTCCTGAACGACGGCACCCCCGTCCCCACGGAGAAAGGCGCCATCCTCAATGCGCGCATCCTCTGGACCTTCTCCCGGGCCTATCGCATTTATGCGCTTCCGGCCTACAAGGAAATGGCCGACCGTGCGGCCGAGTATTTCAAGGCCCATTTCGTGGACAAGAAATACGGCGGCGTGTACTGGACCGTGGACAGTGAAGGCAACATGAAAGACGGCACCAAGCAGACCTATGCCAACGCCTTTGCCCTATACGGCCTTTCGGAGCACTTCCGCGCCACCGGCGACCTGTCCAGCCTCCAGGCCGCCATCGGCCTTTTCAAGGCCCTGCAGGAACATGCGCACGACACCCGGCGCAAGGGGTACCTGGAGGTGTTCAACCGCGACTGGAGCCCTTCCGGAGCCGATGGAGTGGACGGGATGCGCTTTTCTTCCAAGACCATGAACACCCACATCCATGTGATGGAGGGCCTGACCAACCTCTATTTGGCCTGGCCCGACCCGGAGGTGAAGGCGGCCGTCCTGGAGCTGCTGGACATCCTGCAAACCCATCTTTACAATGCCGACACCAAGCATCTGCTCCTCTTCTGCGACGACGACTGGAACGTCCTGGCAACCAGCGACTCCTACGGCCACGACATAGAGACCTCCTGGCTCCTGTGCGAAGCGGCCGAGGCGGTAGGTGACGAGGCCCTGATTCAGACCATCCGCCGGCAGGCGGTGGAGATGGTGGACGTGGCCCTGGCCGAAGGCATCAGACCCGACGGCGCCATGAAATATGAGGGCCGGCACCTCCAGTGGTGGCCCGAGTGCGAGACCGTCATCGGCTGCCTCAACGCCTGGCAGATTACCGGCGACAGGAAATATTTCGACGCCGCCCGCAAGTGCTGGGATTTCACCCGTACCCACTTTGTAGATGAGCAGGTGGGAGGCTGGTTCAAGGACATCTCGGCCAACGGAACCGCCTTGGCCAGGGGAGCAAAAGCCAGTGTGTGGAACTGCCCTTATCACAATTCCCGCATGGGATACGAGGTCGTCGCCCGCCTGGCCCATCCCGCCGTCCACACGGAGGTGATGGCCTGGAGCAACATCACCGGCGTCCGCAGCGAGGGGGAACTGATCGATTTCGAGTCTTCACTGCGTGTGGGCACTCCCGGGGGAGACATTGAATCCAGCGGCCGCGAGAAGCAGGACCGCATCCAATACAAGCGGGAGGGCTTTACCCAGACCACCGTAACCCCCATGAAAAAGGGCGTGACGTTCACCCAGACCGTAACGGATGTCGACATGTCTACGGTGCGGCTCAGCTGGGAGGCGGTTGCCGATACGTCTTCCAAAGGCGCCGCCTACTTCTGCATGAGCTTTTCGCCGAAGTATTACAGGGACGCCGTCATCGGCATTTCCGGCAAGACCGTCACCGTTACGGCCCCCGAGCGCAGCATCCGGCTCACCTTCGGCAAGTCTGTAAAGGCCGCAGTCCGGGAGGAACAGGGGGACAAGGTCCTTTATGTCACCCTGCTGCCCAAGCTTAGGAAGGGGGCCAAAGCTAGCTGTTCCGCCGAGATGAAAGTTTCCGGGGTGCAGCATCACGAGCCGGTGAACATTAGCCTGGACGCCTCCAACCCCGGCCGCGTGTTTAGCGGTTTCGGGGGCAATTTCCGCATCCAGAACGTCCGGAAGGACCCCGAAGTCATAGACTATTGCCTGGAGAACATGCGCGTCGCCTTCGGCCGAGTGGAGTTCCCCTGGTTCCAGTGGGACCAGATGCAGCATCCGGAACTGTACGAAGGCCAGCAGCAGGGCTTCTTCGGCCGCTCCAATCCTGCCGACCACGTCCGCCGCAGCGCCGAAATGGCCCGCCGGCTGAAGGAAGTGGGCATGCCCGTGATTGTCAGCGCCTGGTTCCCGCCGATGTGGGCAGGCAACCTGACAACCCGCTCCGACGGCACTTCCCGAGCCATTTCCCTCAAGCCCGAGGAGCAGGACCGCATTTTCGAGTCCATTGTTTCGTACTTCCTCTTCCTGAAGAAGGAGTATGGCGTAGAGCCCGACTATTTCTCCTTCAACGAATCCGACCTGGGCATCAATGTGGTGCACACGCCCGAGGAGCACCGCGACTTTATAAAGGCGTTCGGCCGGTATCTGGCCGACCAGGGATTCAAGACGCTCATGCTGCTGGGAGACAATTCCGACGCCACCACTTTCGATTTCATTGTCCCGGCCTTGAACGATCCGGACGCCTTGCGCTATGTGGGCGCCATTTCCTTCCACTCCTGGCGGGGCTGCGACGACGAGACGCTGCAAAAATGGGCTGGCGCAGCACGCCAAATCAACGTTCCCCTTATCGTGGGGGAGGGCAGCACCGATGCGGCGGCGCACCAGTATGCAGGCATTTTCAACGAACCCACCTTCGCCCTTTACGAAATCAATCTCTACACGCGCATCTGCGCCATCAGCCAGCCGCTGAGCATCCTGCAATGGCAGCTCACCTCCGACTATTCGCTCCTGTGGGGCGACGGTATCTACGGCTCGGAGGGGCCGCTCCGTCCCACCCAGCGCTTCTTCAATCTCAGGCAGCTGGCCTCCACGCCCGCCGATGCCTTCGCCATCCCCACGTCGGCCGACAAGGACAACGTAAACGTGGCGTCCTTCATCAACATCGCCAGGGGAGAGAGCGCCGTGCACATAGTGAACAACGCGGCCTCCTGCCCGGCCGTCATTTCCGGCCTGCCGGCCGCATCGGAGCGCGCCCTCGTCCAAATTACCAATGCCGGCGCCCATTCCTGTTCCGTCTGCCTGCCTGTCGTGGACGGGAAGGTGACGGTGGACCTGCCGGCCGAAAGCTTTGTAAGTGTATTCGTAAAATAAAAATGCTGCGTTATGGTTTTAAGAAGAGTGTCTGTCCTGCTGGCCGCGCTGCTTTGCGCCGCTGCCTTGAACGCCCAGGATTTCAGGATCAACGCCTCCGGCTACTTCAGCCGGGACGGCGTGGACGTCATGGCCTTTGACGACTTTTACCCGGAAGGGCACCAGGGCGGTATCTCCATCCTGATGAACGGCCACCGCGTGGCCAGCAACGGGGATATCCGTTTCGACGCCACGCCGGGCCAGTGGCAGCCCGTCCCCAGGCAGCTGAGCCGCAAGGTGGAGGGTGAACGCATTGTCACCACCCTGTGCTTCCCGGATTCCAGCCGCCATTTCACCGGCTTCAACCCGATGATCTACCCCGACTACCAGCTTACCTATACCGTGACGCTGGAGCCCAGGGAAAAGGGTTTTCTGGTGACGGTAGACCTGGACAAGCCCGTTCCGCCGGAGCTGCTCGGCCGTGCCGGCTTCAATCTTGAGTTCTTCCCCGGGGACCTCTTCGGCAAGCCCTGGATCATGGACAAGAAGCAGGGCATCTACCCCCAGCAGCCCAATTCCCCGGTCATCGCCCAGGAGAGCTATGTGTACAGGAGCGTGGGCGAGTACAAGCCGGAGCGTGCTCCGGCGGTGGATATCCGCCATCTCATCGGCGAGGGGTACAGCCCCTATACCGCCGATGCCGTCATAGCCGAGCCTTATGCTGTGGGACAATCCTTCACCTCCCGTCCGGACGACCCTTACAGCCGCGTGACCATCCGGTCGCTGAACGGGGCCGACCTCAAGCTCTATGACGGCCGTATGAACCATACCAACGGTTGGTTCGTCCTCCGCTCCGAGATTCCCGAGGGGGCCACCCGGGGTGCCGTCCAGTGGTATGTCGAACCCAGCGTCGTGGCCGGATGGACCTATCCCGCCGTAGTCCAGACTTCCCAGGTGGGTTACCTGCCGGGCCAGCCCAAGGTGGCCATCATCGAGACCGACCGCCGCGACGCTCCGCTGGGGGAAGCCGCCCTTGTGCGCTATGATGCCGATGGCGAGCACCTCGTCGGAAATTATCCCGCAGTGCCTTGGGAAGGCGATTTCCTTCGCTACAGCTACCTGAAGGTGGATTTTACGGAGATTCAGGAGGAGGGCCTCTATGCGGTCCGGTACGGCGGCGGGCAGTCTCCGATTTTCCGTATCGCCCCCGATGTGTACGACAGGGGAGTGTGGCAGCCGGTTGTGGAGTATTTCCTGCCCTACCAGATGTGCCACATGCGCGTGAACGACAAGTACAAGGTTTGGCACAACCTCTGCCACATGGACGATGCCGTCATGGCCCCTGCCGGCAACCACATCGACGGCTATGTGCAGCCCGAGGATAACAGGACTTCCATCCAGGCTTACGAGCGTGTGCACGGGGCCAACATCGGCGGCTGGCACGACGCAGGCGACGACGATGTCCGCGGCACCACCGGCAACGAGTGCTATATCCTTACCCTGGCTTACGAGAATTTCCATCCGGAGATTGACGCTACCGCCATTGACCAGACCAGGCGGGTGGTGGAGATTCATGAGCCTGACGGCAGGAACGACATTCTGCAGCAGATCGAGCACGGGATGCTCCATGTTATAGGCTGCTACGATGCCCTGGGAGGACGTTTCTCAAGGGGGATTATCACCAACAATCTCCGTCAGTACGCCACCCTCGGCGACCCTTCCTATGCCACCGACGGTGTTCCCAATGAAGATGACCGCTGGATCTTTCCGGATACCGGCGACGGCGTGGGCACAGCCACCAATGTGGCCGCTTCGGCCCGGGCTCTCCGCGGCTACAACGACGCCCTGGCCGACCGCTGCGTGGAGATTGCCCGGAAAGTGTTCGAGGAGGCCCCTGTGGCCCCTGCGGGAGGCCGGGGTTTCGGCGGTCCCATGGGGAGGATGCAGCTTGCCGTTGAGCTTTATCTGACTACGGGTGAGCGGCAGTACTGGGATTTTATCCTGGAAAACTGGGATTCCGTAGTGGCTTCCGTTCCCATGTGCGCCTGGTATATGGCCCGGGTGGAGAAACAGATGGAGGGGAACAAAAAGTACAGGAAACAGTGCGAGGCCTTCCGCTCCGCCCTTGTGCAATATCGGCAGCAAATCGACCTCCAGAGCGCCCAGACGCCTTATGGCGTGCCTTACCGTCCCAGCATCTGGGGCGCCGGCTGGGACATCCAGCGTTTCGGCTACCGCCATTACTTCCTGGCCAAGGCCTATCCCGATATCTTCGCGCCCGACCAGGTCTTCGACGCGCTCCACTTCATCCTGGGCCGCCATCCCGGTCTGAACCAGGCCTCCTTCGTGGGCGGTGTGGGCGCCCAGTCCACCACGGTGGGTTACGGCTTCAACCGTGCCGACTGGACCTATGTGCCGGGCGGGACCGTCTCCGGAACCGCGCTCATCCGTCCCGACTTCCCGGAACTGCTGGTCTTTCCGTTCCTGTGGCAGCAGGTGGAATATGTGATGGGCGGCGGCTCTTCGCACTACATGTTCCTGGTGCTGGCCGCGAAGGATCTGTCGGGGGATTAGGGCCTCAAGACCCGGGGAACGCCGCGTCGGCATCCCGGTCGGCCGGCTTCCGCTCCCGAATCATCAGGTAATATCCCCAATAAGTGCCGTCTGCAGTTTTCTGTATGGCGGCCTTGTCTTTCTCCAGCACGGCCCGGGAGAAGGTATTGAAACGTCGGAGGGTGGCGTTGTCGATACCCGGGGTGGAAGAATCCGTGCCGGCAATCAGCAGTGCTTCCTGGAAATGGACGGGCATTCTTCCGCCCGGCCAGGAAGCGGACTCCATCAGCCGTTGGAAACCCTCCAGGTTGCCGTAGAGGAGCTGGTAGCAGAGAATGCGGTTGGCCGAAAGGGCCGTGCCGAGTCCCTCCTCCTCCATCAGGGCCAGGTTCAGCACCGGATCTTTCGTAAGGACAGAGGCGTATGCGCTGGAATGTCCGGCGGTATCTGCCACATCGGGCGTGGAGGCATAAGCCTTCAGGACCGCCCGGGCCGCCCGCCGGCCCTTGGGGTTGCGCCCGAGGATGTGGGCATATTTGCGGGCCAGCGTGTAGTCTCCCTTCTCTATGTTGTATTTGATGAGCTGGTACAGGGAAAGGTGGCTCATTCCGTGCGGGAGGTGGGCCGAATACTGGAAGATTTGGTGGATGGCTTCATTGGGGAGGTGGAGACATTCGCTCAGGAGGCTGTTGAACAGGCAGGCTTCGGGGCTGTTGTCTCCTTCCATGCCGAAATCGTCCGGACCTGAAATGGGGTATTGGAAGAGCCGGTCTCCCAGGGTTCCGGTCTCCCCCAGGGCCAGGAAGGCGTAGGGCATGAGCTGGGGATCTGCGGCGGCATGGGCCGGAGAAGCCGCCTCCAGGACTTTGTCCCAACGGTGCAGCCGGGTGTTTACCTGGGCCTTGGCCAGGCGCTCCTGCATTACAGTCCGGGGATGGATGCCAATCAGGACGGCTGCGCAGAGCGTGAGGATGATGGCTGCCGGGAGCTCCCAGCGGGGAGCAGGCTTCTCCTCCTTTTTCTTGAGCACCAGCGACAGCAGCGCTGCCGCCGCAGCGATGAGAAGAATCATCACCGGAAGGAGGTTGGATTGGAGCTGGGCGGTGAAAAACCACACGCCGAGCACTGCGGCCAGGGCTATAAGGCGGGGAAGCGGGACCCCTGTCCTTTTCAGGCCAAAGCTGAGCGCAAGACAGGTAAGGGTGATAATGGCCGCGGTAATCAAGGCCCCTGCCAAAGGAAGGTCGTAAAACTGGACCAGCAGCGATGCAAGCGGCTCTGAAATGGGATGAGAGCCGGACAGCACTTCCCGCAGCCAGTCCGGCGTGAGCAGGAAGAGCCCGCGGTTTTCCATCCGGATCAGGGAATAGGGCTGCAGGAACTCTCCGACGCAGAATACGGCCAGAAACAGCGCGGCAGGGATGAGCGTTCGGTTTTTCATTGTGCGAAGAGTCTTGCAATGGCTTTCTGCCGGGAAGGGGCTTCGGCGCGGATGAACTCCGGAACATTATAGGACTTGAGCCGGAGGTCGTTGTGGGAAGGGTCTTTCTGCGGAAGCATGAAAGGTTTGTCGAAGCGGCCGTCGCCGGCGTAGTGCGCCAGATACAGGCGGGTATAACGCCCATCGTCCCGTCGGCTGCTGAATACAATCCATTTCCCATTGGAGGACCAGGAGTGGTAGCTGTCGGCCTGGTTGCTGTTCAGTTCCCCCACCGGGGCTGCCTCTCCGCCCTGCGGGTCCAGCATCCACAGGTCGGCCTCCTTGTGCCAGATGGGGAAGGTGCCGAAAGAGGATCGGGTGAAAAGGATGCGGCCGTTTCGGCAGCGGGGGAAGGATACGGAACCTTCCGGGTCTTCCCAGACCAGCCGAGGCTCGCCTGCGAAGCGGCCGTCTTCGAAGTCGATGGCCATCAGGCGGTAATGAACCTGGCTGCGGTTGTTCACAATCTCTTCCACGAAGGGGGCCGAGCAGAAGTACAGCGTCTTTCCGTCCTCGGACCAGGCGGGGAAGGTTTCCAGCGACTCGGGCCCGGACAGGGAAGGGCAGGTGGTCACGGAGTCGGTCTGGAGATCCATGAGGATAATGTCGGAACGCGTGTCGTACACTTCAATGGGCTGGTTGTCCCCGAGGGTGAAACTCTGGTGCGTGGTGTTGGAAGAGAAGGCTACGTAGCGTCCCTCCGGATGCCAGGCGGGATAAGTGCCCTGGAGCTTCGGCCCCAGGGTGGCTATGTTAAGGAGCCGGACCTCATCGCCGTCGGTAAATACGGTGCCGCCGCCCTTGCCCCTGGCATGAAGGATCATGCGGGAGGGGTTGCCGTTCTGGAAGGTGTGGCAGTTCATGCAGCCCTTCGTGTCGGATTCTGAGGAGACGATATCCTTCTCTTTGTAAGACGAAAGCTCGCGCTGGGTGATGGAGATGGCGTGCCAGCTTTGGTAGCCCGGGTCGATGAGGCGGTAAACGATGTAGGGATCGACGGGATCTTCGGAGCGGTACACCGGGAAAGGCTTGTAGGCAACTCCCTGCCTGTCCCCTTTCTTCCAGGCTTTGACACGGATCCACTCCACGCCGTCATGCAGTTCGCGTGACTGTGTGAAAGGGCGGCCGTCGGCCATCCGGAACGTCAGCGGAGCCAGGTCCGGGGGTACGGTTACGCCCACATAGTCCGGCCAGATGGGAGGATATTCTCCGCTTTCGGTGAAGGTGGAAGGGCGGCTGCAGGAGAGCAGCAGCGCCAGAACGGCTGCCGATGATAGGGCTTTGGCGATGGGGGTCATACAGGTAAAAACCCGCGATACGGCCCGGAGGCGGTATCGCGGGAAAAACAAACTACTCAACTGTTACTCATAACCCGCGTTCTGCGTACACAGCGGGTTGGCTGTCAATTCGGAAGTGGGAATCGGGTAAACCAGGTGGATGGGGTTCCAATCCCAGTCACGTCCCTGAACCGGAATCATGTTCGCGCGCTCCTCTGCGGAAGCGTCGTCCCAGGGCTGGTTCTTGTCCGTGCCGGTGGGAATGTAGTACTTCTTGGTCACCGTATTGTAGAAGCTGGCGCCTCCGTTCTTGGGATATTCGCAGTTCAGCCACTCTTCCACCAGGTTCATGCGGCTCAGGTCGTACCAGAGGCAGAACTCGTAGGTGAACTCCTTGCGGCGTTCCTGGATGAGGGCAACCACCCACAGGTCGCTGGTGTAGCCCTTTTCGGCCTTGTACTGGGTGTAGAAAGTCTTGGCGTCCGGAACGGTAACCTTGGCCGTGTTCAGCAGCTCCGTCGGGAACGGGATGGAGGACTTGTTGGTGACGTTCGGGTCGTATCCGACCTCCAGGTTACCCCAGGCACGGTTGCGGATCTGGGCGATGATGTCCCAGCCGGCAGCCTCTTCCCCGGTACGGAAGCAGCACTCGGCATAGTTGAGCATCACTTCGGAATAGCGGTACAGCTGCACGGCGAAGCCGTTGTAGTTGGAGTTGACCTTCCACCACTTCATGCTGTGGTTGTTGGGCGTGCCCTTGTCCTGCCAGTAGCGCTGGTAGTTCTCCTTCGTGCCGATGGCGTCTCCGGTGTAGGGGTTCACATCGCCATGGTCGCCGTGCCAGCAGGCAATGTTGTAGGTAAGACGCTTGTCGCCGGGTTCGAAGGAACGGACCAGTTCGTAGGACATGCAGGAGTCGCCCCAGCCGCCGTACTCGTTGGGCTTGGTCTGGCGGGTAAAGTAACGGACATCGTCACCCTGGGAGTTCCTGTAGGCCTTGTAGCCGGAGTTCATGTCAGGGAACAGCGGGAAGGGGACCTCCCAGATGGTTTCTTCGCTCTGCGGGTTGCCCTCCCAGTGAAGCATGCCGTGCACCGGGTTCAGCTTGCGTCCGCTGTTGTCGATGACATCCTTGAGCTGGGTCTTGGCCTTCGCATAGTCGCCAATGTACATGTTGGCTTTGGCGGCATAGGCCAGGGCGCCGGCCTTGGTGAAGCGGCCGATCATTCCTTCCGCCGGCTGCCAATCCAAGTACTGGGCCGCATATTCGAAGTCGTCGCGGATGGTCTTCCAGGCCTCCTCGTCCGAGTCCGGACGGGCCTTCTCCGGGGAGGTGGCAAAAGTCTCGCCGGTCATCAGCATCGGCACGCGGCTGAAGTTGATGGTGAGGTAGTAGTAGGCCGCGGCGCGGAGACAGCGGGCCTCGGACTCATAGATATGCTTCGTGGCCGCAGGGACGACATCGTCGGAGACTTCCTCCAGGTCGGCCAGGAAGAGGTTGGCGCGGGATACCATCTGATAGGAATACTTCCAGGCTCTCTCGAAGAATTCGGATTTGGATTCCACGCCCCAGGAGTGGGTGGACATTTCGGCATCCCATCCGTCGGCCTGCAGGTCCATGGTAGGAAGGTTGGCCAGGGCGGGATGGGGTTTCACATAGAAGTTGGTGGGCTGATACAGCATGCTGTATACGCCTGTAAGTCCCATGAACACATTGTCCGCATCCTCGTACACGCCGTCGGGGTTGACGATGGTGTAGTAATCGACATTGAGGAAGTCGTCAGTGCAGGAGACGGCCGTTATGGCGGCGCTCAGCGCAATCAGGAGATATAGTGCAATTTTTTTCATATTCTTCAATGGTTTTTAGCGATTACAGACCCAGCTGGATTCCGAGCATATAGGTGCGCGGGAAAGGATAGCGGCCCTCGTCATAACCTGTCGTAATCACATCGGCGGCAACTTCGGGATCGCCCCACTTGTTGTACGGGGAGATGGTAAGGAGGTTCTGGATGCTAAGCGAGACGCGGGCGCTGCGGAACACCTTACCTATCAGTTTGCTGTCGAAGGTGTAACCAATCTGGAAGTTGGAGATCTTCATGTAGTCGGCCTTCTCCACGTAGAAGTCGGATACGCGCATGTTGCTGCCGGCGTCGGTGCGGGTCATGCGCGGATAGGTGCCGTTCGGGTTGGTGGAGCTCCAGGCGTTCTTTGCCACCTCGGAGAGCATGTTGTAGTAACCGTTATGCTCGCTCCGGATGGAGATGAGGGTGCACTTGGACCAGGACAGGAGGGTCTGGCCGAGGGCGCCGTACATGTACATGGAAGCATCCCAGTTGCGGTAGTTGGCTGAGAGGTTGAGACCGAAGTTCAGGGCCGGGAAGCCGTTGCCCAGGTAGTCCTTGTCTTCCACGGTGATGTGGCCGTCCCCGTTGAGGTCCTTGTAGAGGAAGTCTCCGGGACCCGTACCTGCATAGTCATAATAGGAACCGGGGCCATAGAGTTCGACGGCCTTCGCATTGAGGGCGTCGATTTCGGCCTGGCTGGTAATGATGTGGTCTACGCGGTAGCCATAGTAGGTGCCCAGCGCAAAGTCGTTGTAGGAGACCTGGCAGTTTTCCCAGCCGGAGCCCTTCGGACCGTCTACGGTGGTGCCGGCGCCAATGTCTACGGCCCTGTTCTTGTTGGTGGAGGCCGTTGCGTTGGCCGAGATGAACCAGTCGCGGTTGAGCTGCTTCTTGTAACCCAGGGCGAACTCGAAACCGGTGTTGCGGATGGAACCGAAGTTGGTGGTGATGTTCTCGAAGCCGGCCGACGGGCGGATGGTCTTGTTCAGGATGAGGTCCTTCGTGTCGCGGATGTAATAATCCACACTGAAAGTGAGGGAGTTGTGGAGGATGGCCAGATCCAGGCCGACGTTGGTCTGAACGGAGGTTTCCCAGTGCAGGCCTTCGTCGATTTCGCTGGTCTGTACGATGCCGACGATGCGGTTGAGCGCTCCGGTGGAGGTGTAATAGTCGAAGGAACGGTTGGCGGCGAGCTGCGGGACGGAGGCCGTCGGGCTGACGTTGCTGTTACCGGTGGTACCCCAGCCGGCACGGAGTTTCAGGACGTCGAATACGCCAAGGTCCTTGATGAAACCTTCACGGCCGATGTTCCAGGCGGCCGAGAAGGACGGGAAGGTACCCCAGCGCTTGGTTTTGCCGAAGTTGGAGGAACCGTCCCGGCGGATGGTGGCCGTGAGCATGTAGCGGCTGTCATACGCATAATTCAGACGGGCGAAGTAGGAGGCGTTCCGGGTCTGGATGTTGGGACCGCCGTCACCCTTGTCGTAGGCATTGGAATCGGTTGAGTAGAACCCGCGCAGGAAGGAGAAGGTAAGTCCCATCGTGGAGGAGCTGTTCCAGGAGGAGTGGTACATGCCGGCGGACTGGCCCACCATTGCGGTGATATGGTGCTTGTTGAACTCGCGGTCCCAGGTGAGGTAGTTTTCCGCGTTGACGCTGGTGCTGGCGGAGCCGCTGGTGCTGAAGGAGTCCAGGTTGTTGGCCTGGTCGTACTCGTAGAAGTTGCCATACCAGACCGGGGTGTAGCTCCAGCTGTTGGAACCGGAGAAGTCGTACTTGAGGTTGGTCCGGAAGGTGAGGCCCTTCAGCAGGGTTATTTCGGCCCAGAAGGCGTTGCGGATGGTGCCGCTGTCCTTGTCCCAGTCTTGCTTGTAGGTGGTCTTGTACATCTCGGCGTACGGATTGTAAGAGTACATGCCGGCCGAGCTCTCCACGTCGGAGTCGAACATGTAGTGGCCGAACGTGCCGTCGTCATAGACCACCGGGACATTCACCAGCTGCCCAGTATCACGCACTACATAGTCCATGGTAGGGACCAGACGTGCATAATCCCGCAAGTTGCCGCCGCTCTTGCCCTTGGACGTGTTGAAGTTCATGGACAGGCCGGCCTTGAGCCAGGGAGTGATGGTGAAATCCGAGTTCAGGCGGATGTACAGGTTCTTCTGCCAGGTGTTTACAACAATACCCTGGTTGTCTACGTAACCCACCGAGAAGTTGGTCTTGATTTTGTCGGAACCGCCGGAGACAGAGACATTGTACTGCTGGCGGAAAGAGGGACGGGTCATCACATCCTGCCAGTCTATCTCGTTCAGACGGCTGTCGTAGGTGCCGTCGAATGCGGGGAACGCCATGCGGCCGTCGGCCACCAGCGACTCCCGGTAGGCACCCAGAAAGTCTTGCAGGGAGGCCATCTGCATCTTGCTGGCAAGGGTGGAAACGCCGAAGTTGGCGGTGAAGTCCACGCGCGGCCGGCCGGTTGCACCCTTGCGGGTGGTGACCATGATGACGCCGTTTGCACCGTTGGAACCGTAGATGGCGGTTGCGGAAGCGTCCTTGAGGATTTCGATGCTGGCAATTTCCTGCGGATCCAGCCAGCTGAGGTTGGAGGCTGTGCCGTAATCTACACCGTCCACAACCCAGAGCGGATTCGTGTCACCGTTCACCGTGGCAACGCCGCGGATGCGGATGTTGTATCCGCCCGTGGGGTCACCGCCGGCCTGGGTGATAACCACACCGGCCGCAGCACCCTGGAGACCCTGGGCCACTGAAAGCGGGGAACGCTTGAGCATGGACTCGGAATCCACGGAGGCCACGGAACCGGTCACGTCACTCTTCTTCTGGACGCCGTAGCCAATGACGACGGTCTCTTCAAGCAGTTCCAAATCTTCTTCAAGGGTAATGGGGAAGTTGACCTGGGAGCCGACTGCGATTTCCACCTCTTTATAGCCGATGGAAGATACGACAATCGTCGCGCCCGGGCGCACCGTCAGGGCAAAGGAACCGTCGGCATTGGCAATGGTGCCGTTGGTGGTTCCTTTCTCGATGATGCTGGCACCGACCACCGGACCCTGGGCATCGGTCACGATGCCGCTGATCCGCGTCTGCGCCAGGAGCGAGAGGCCCAGCGACAGAAACAGAAACACTGTAAACAGTTTTTTCTTCATACTGTTGTCATTTAAAGGATTATAGAATTGTTAATGAGGTATGATCAGCCGTGTCGTTTACGTAGTTACCGCAAAGATAAAACAGTTTTTTCCGGAAGGGGTGGCAGGAATGTTGCCGAAATGGGCGTTTTCCGTTCCCGGCAACAAGGCGGGCCGTTCCCGGCAACAAATGACCGCATTCCCCGGCGGGCGCCCCGCCCCGGGACCGGAAGGGGGAAAAAGCCGGGAAATGGGGAATTGAAAAATATTAAAAAAAGTTTTGCCGATTCAAAAAAAGTTCATACCTTTGCAGTCCTTTCAGCGATGAAGGATTCAAATGAGCTGCCGATATAGCTCAGTTGGCCAGAGCACGTGATTTGTAATCTCGGGGTCGTGGGT
>ERZ842401.242-NODE-242-length-76175-cov-10.779834_pt1 | contig 76175 bp, 62 predicted proteins | sample MGYA00521270_ERZ842401 | MGnify/ENA primary metagenome ERZ842401 (study PRJEB31892, sample SAMEA3878208) | bioreactor metagenome | biome: Moose rumen | place: Sweden | collected 2011-10 | study: EMG produced TPA metagenomics assembly of the PRJEB12797 data set...
GCTTGCCAGCCATGACGCAGGCATCGTTGATGAGGAACTTCACGGGGAAGTTGTCCGTGCCATCGACGATGAAGTCGTACTCCTTAATAATATCGAGGGCGTTTGACGAGTCGAGGAACTCATAATAGGTATCGACCTTCACATCGGGGTTGATGGCCTGGATTTTCTCCTTGGCACTCTCCACCTTCGGGCGACCCACGTCCTTCGTGAAGTGGATGACCTGTCGCTGCAGGTTGCTCAGATCGACCACATCGGCATCGACGATGCCAATGGTGCCGATGCCTGCCGCTGCGAGGTAGAGCGAGACAGGCGCACCCAGTCCGCCGGCTCCCACCACGAGCACCCGCGCGTTCATTATCTTCTCTTGTCCCTCCACGCCGACATCCTGTAGCAGGATATGGCGCGAATAGCGTTGTATCTGTTCTTCTGTAAAATCTATCATAGTGCGCCTCCTCCCATGAAATACAGGAAGTCAACCTTGTCGCCCTCCTTGATATCGGTTGTCTCCCAGTCCTCACGCTCGGCAAACTCCTCGTTCACCTGCACCGAGACCATCTCCGGATTTTCCACCAACAGCTGCTTGATGAGCTCTGCTACATTAATCGGCAGGCTTACCTCCTGCGCCTCTCCATTTACATAAATCTTTGCCATATTTCTTACGTTTGAGTTCGGGTGCAAAGGTACGATGATTTTGCGGGTGCAGCAATCCCACAGTCAGGGTAAATCGCATACCACATTTTGGGTATGCAAAATGCCATAAACGGGCGATTGCCGGAATGCCAGATTCGCCGTACCTTTGCACCCAGAAACTCAAACGCAGATTTTTATGGCAGAACAGAAAAAACTAAGCATCATTGCTTTTAGTGGCGATTTCGATAAGCTGACGGCTGTATTCACATTAGGTACGGGTGCGGCGGCAGTGGGCTACGAGGTGAACATCTTCTTCACCTTCTGGGGTCTCGACGCCATCAAGCAGAAGCAGGGTAGGGCATTCATCGGCTCCAACTGGCTGACAAAGAGCTTCGGCTTCATGATGGGTGGACTGAAGGCTACGCCCACCAGCCGCTTCAACTTCCTCGGGGCAGGCCCCAAGATATTCCGCTACCTCATGCGCAAGAACAATGTGGCCACGCTCGAAGAACTGGTGGAGGCCGCCAAGGCGCTCGGCATCAACCTCTATGCCTGCGAGATGGCCATGCACGTGCTCGGCCTCAAGAAAGAAGACTTTATCCCCGAGGTGAAGGACGTGCTCGGCGTGGCCTCGTTCCTCCAACTCTCGGAAGGCGGACAGACGCTGTTTATCTAATTGAAAATTGATAATTGAAAATTGAAAATTGATAATTGACAATTATGGCAACAAAAACTTTAGACATCACGAAGGAGCACTGCCCGATGACCTTCGTCAAGACCAAGATCGAACTCTCGAAGCTCCAGCCGGGCGACACGCTCGAAGTGCTGCTCAGCGAGGGCGAACCCCTTGACAACGTTCCCCGCAATGCCCGCGAACAGGGCTACAACGTGCTATCAGTGGAGCACGTGGAGGGCACGACACATAAGGTGACGATTAAAAAATAATAAGGAATATACACAATAAATATACACAATAAAAACATTACGATTATGTCAGATTCAAATCTTCAGCGCAGTGTGACCACTGCCACCGCCAGACGGCTGGCGACCACCACCAAGACTGCCCCGCAGATGGGGTCGATTACTCCGAGACTACTGCTGAAACTGCTGCCCTGGGTGCAGGTCTCAGGCGGCACCTTCCGCGTGAACCGCACGAAGGTGGAGCTACGCAAGAACGACCGCCTGCCCATACAGTATGTCGACGGCAAGCCGTCGTTCACGGCCAAGAACCTGAAGGCGATTCCGTTGTTCTCGGAGTTTGACGACGAGATACTCGCCCGACTGGTGAGTGCCTTCGAGGCGCAGGAGGTGGATGTCGATAAGCTCTTCGTGGAGGAGGGCAAGGACAAGCAGCGCTTCTTCATCGTGGCCAACGGTCAGGCGGAGGTCATCAGCAAGGGGCCGCACGGCGAGAACCTGCGGATAGCGCTGCTGGGCGACGGCGAGTACTTCGGCGAGGCCGACCTGCTCGACGAGCAGGAATCGACGGTCAGCGTGCGTGCCATCACCCCAACGGTGTTCCTCGGTCTGAAGCTGAAGGAACTGATCAAGTTCATCAAGGAGGTGCCCGACTTCCGCGAGACCTTCGAGAAAGCTGTCGACAAGCAGTTGCGCCTGAAGGCCTCGGTGAATGACAACGGCGAGAAGCACATCGACCTGGTATCAGGCCACGAGGAGGACAACATCATCCCCGAAACCTACATCGACTACGAGGAGCAGCCTGCGGAGTATTCGCTGAACACGCTGCAGACGGTGGTGCGCGTGCATACCCGCGTCTCAGACCTCTACAACAATCCCTACAACCAGTTGGAGGAGCAGCTGCGCCTCTCTATCGAGAGCATCAAGGAGCGTCAGGAGTGGGAGCTCATCAACAACCGCAAGTTCGGTCTGCTGGCCGCTGCCAACCCGGCCTACCGCATCACCACGCGCTACGGTGCGCCCACGCCCGACGACCTCGACGAACTGCTGTCGTTAGTGTGGAAGGAGCCGGCCTTCTTCATCGCCCACCCACGGGCCATTGCCGCCTTCGAGCGTGAGTGTACGTGGCGCGGCGTGCCGCCTGTCACTACCGACATCTTCGGCACGAAGGTCGTCCTGTGGCGCGGTGTGCCCCTCATTCCGTCGGACAAAGTAGAGGTGGAGGGCCAGTACCTGACGGGGCGCGGTGTGGGCACCACAAAGATTATCCTCGTGCGTGTGGGCGAGAAGAACCAGGGTGTGGTGGGTCTGCACCAGAGCGGTATACCAGGCGAGATAGCCCCGTCGCTGAGTGCCCGTCTGATGGGTCTCGACAAGTTCGGCGTGGCCTCCTATCTGCTGACGAAGTACTTCTCGCTCGCCGCCCTCACCGACGATGCCATCGCCGTACTTGAGAATGTCGAGGTGGGGTACTATCATGACTATCAGAAAAGGAAGTAAACAGCCCTGCTTATGATAGATATACAGAATATTAACGGGTATGGCCTTGACGACTCGGGCTTTGAACTGCTGCGGCAGGTGGCGCAGAAATACTGCCCGGAGGAATGGCAGGAGGTGCGGCGCGAGGTGCTGCCCGACGAGGTGCTGAACCTCGCGGCGATAGAGTCACTATGGGGGCACAACGCGCAGCCGCTCCCCTCCCATGTAGGGGAAAGGCTACGGGTAGGCGAGCCCCGCTCGGGAATGGGGTCGGGGTCAGTAATCCCCAAGGACGACGGCTTCGGCATCGGCATCCCTGAGACGCAGAAGCTGCGCGACCTGAACTACGAGGAGACCGACACGCTGAACTCCGACCAGATCAAGCGCGACTTCCCCGTGTTGCAGCAGAAGGTGAACGGCCACGATCTCGTGTGGCTCGACAACGGCGCTACCACGCAGAAGCCCAATCAGGTCATCGACAAGATTTCGGACTATTACCGCACGTATAACTCGAACATCCATCGTGGGGCGCACACGCTGGCCGCCCGCGCCACCGATGCCTACGAGGAGGCGCGCGAGAAGGTGCAGCGCTTCATCAATGCCGCCTCGTCAGAGGAGATCATCTTCGTGCGCGGCACCACCGAGGGCATCAACCTCGTGGCGCAGACCTACGGCCGCCAGTACTGTTCCGTGGGAGACGATATCATCGTCTCCGAACTGGACCACCACGCCAACATCGTGCCTTGGCAGCGCATCTGTCAGGAGCGCGGCGCCACGCTCAAGGTCATCCCCACCGACAAGAACGGTGACCTGATTCTCTCAGAACTGGAGCGGCTCATCACACCCCGCACCCGCATGGTCTCTGTGGGCCATGTGAACAACACCTTCGGCACCATCAACGACGTCGGACGCATCATCGACATCGCCCACTCGCACCAGATACCCGTGCTGATAGACGGTGCACAGTCCATTGCCCATACGCCAGTCGATGTGCAGCAGTTGGGAGCCGATTTCTTCGTCTTCAGCGGGCATAAGATCTACGGCCCCAACGGCATCGGGGTGGTGTATGGCCGACGGGAACTATTAGAGAAAATGCAGCCCTGGCAGGGCGGTGGCAACATGATCAAGGACGTGACCATAGAGCGCACGGAGTACAACGTGCCGCCCGCACGCTTCGAGGCAGGCACACCCAATGTGGCCGATGCCATCGGACTGGGGGCAGCCCTCGACTACGTGTCGCACCTGGGTATCCGCAACATCGAGCACCACGAGCATCAGCTGACGGAGTATGCCCGCGAACAGCTCGCACAGATTCCCGGTCTCACGATTATAGGAAATCCGAAACAGCGTGTGTCTGTTGTGAGTTTCGTGCTCGATGGCATCCCCGTGCCTGAGGTGGGAACCCTGCTCGACAAGGAGGGCATCGCCGTGCGTGCCGGACACCATTGCGCCCAGCCTGCTCTGCGGGCTTTGGGCTACGAGATGAGCGTCCGCCCCACCTTCGCGCTCTACAACACCCGCGACGATGTGGACAAACTAGTGATAGCCATCAAGAAAATTCTTGGACGATGAAATACGAAACACAGATTCTGACCACCCGGTATCAGAAGCCAGACCCCTACGGGGCATTGTCGATGCCGGTCTATTATACGGCGGCGTTTGAGTTTGAGTCTGCCAAGGCCATGGGCGACGCATTTTGCGGTCGTTCCATGGCCCCATCGTATGCCCGCATCGCCAACCCCACCGTCACTTACTTGGAGGAGCGCGTGCGCCAACTGACAGGAGCCCTCAGCGTGACGGCCCTCAACACGGGTATGGCCGCCATCCACTATGCCCTGACGGCTGTGAGTGCTGCGGGCCTGAACATCGTGGCCTCGAAGCATCTGTTTGGCAACAGTGTCTCGCTGCTGCGCGACACATTGGGGGCATTCAGTGTAGAAGTCCGTTTTGCGGACTTCACCCGCCCCGATGAGGTAGAGGCACTCATCGACGACAAGACCTGCGCCTTCTTCTTCGAGATCATCACCAATCCGCAGCTCTTCGTGGCCGACATACGGCAGTTGGCCGACATCGCCCACCGGGCCGGTGTGCCGCTGATAGCCGACACCACCATTGTGCCGTTCCCCGCTTTCCGTGCTGTGGATTTCGGAGTAGACATCGAGGTGGTGTCGAGCACGAAGTACATCTCTGGCGGCGGCACGGGCCTTGGCGGACTGCTACTCGACTATGGGCGCTTCGACTGGAGCCAGTCGCCATCGCCGGCACTTCAGGCACGTGTCAAGCGCGTAGGCAAGCGCCAAGCCTTCACGGCTCGTGTCAAAACTGAACTGGTCACCAATCTCGGTTCGCTCATGACCCCGCAGGCTGCCTACATGGAAACGCTCGGTCTCGATACGCTCGACATCCGCTTCCGTCGTCATGCGGAAACCACGCTCTGGTTGGCGAAGCAATGCCGGCAACTGCCGGAGATTAAAAGGGTGAACTATACCGGCATGGAAGATAATCCTTTCTATGAACTTTCTAAGGCGCAGTTCGGCCCCATGCCTGGAGCCGTCTTTACTATCGACCTGGCATCGAAGGAGGCTGCCTGGGCGTTCATCGACAAGTTGCAGGTAATCCGTCGTGCCACCAACCTCTTCGACCGAAAGTCGCTGGCCATACATCCTGCCTCCACCATATTCGGCCTCTTCACGCCGGAGCAGTGTGCAGCAATGTCTGTCCCCGATACCACCGTCCGCCTGAGCATCGGTCTGGAGAATGGCGAAGACCTGTTGGAGGATATCAAGCAAGCAGTTCAGATATAGAACTCCGAGGAGTCGACCAGCCCCGCCCGAAAGGCATACTTGATGACCTCATGGGCGGTGTTGACTCCCAGTTTGCGAAAGATATTCTTGCGATGGGTGGTGATGGTATGGATGCTGGAGAAACGCTCGGCGGCAATCTCCTTTGTAGACTTGCCCTGTGCGATGGCCTTCACAATCTCCATTTCCGTCGTAGTCAGCACGCTGGGACGCTCATCCTCCTGTTGTTGCAAGATGATGGTCTCCAGTGCCCGCTGGCTGATGTGGTGGGTGTGGCGACTCACTGCATCGAGGGCGTCACGAATGTCCTTCAGTGTCTCATTTTTATATACGATGCTTAGCTGATGGGAGGCTGACGAATAGACGATGCGGCGCAGAAACTGCGGCGAGAGGTCATCGCTGATCAGTATCCATTGCGACAGACCGAACCGCTCGGCCACTATCAGCAACTGTTCCTCGTCAACAAAGTCGAACAGTGTGTAGTCAAGCAGTACCACGGCGTTCTCATGCTCCTTCAGTTTCTCTACGAGGCCGGTCTTGTCGCTGGCTCTGTAGAAATCACTGCTGTTATCCTTCTCACGGATAATTGCCTCCAAAGCGTATCGTGTGAGTTCCTGATTGTCTGCTAAAATATACTTTCCCATGCTAGTTTAATTTTTGTGCAAAGGTAATAATATTTGGCGAAATAATCTAAATTTTAGTTTGTATTCAGAAAAAGTACCTATGTGCGACTTCTCTTTGGAAAAATATTCTGTTTATCCATTCTAAATAGTTCTGAAACAGAAAAATTTCCTGTTTTGGAAGAGGGAGGGGAGTCACCATCTACGACAAGTCTGACCAAGCCAGCATCAGTGACAAGGAACTGAAAAAACTGATCAAGAAGAACGGATTGGATTAGCAGCCGTGACATTCTTTATAAAAAATCCGCAGCGCTCCCATTTTGTTCCTTTTTAATATTTTCGTTTTTTTATTTGCATATTCTTTATATAATTCGTATATTTTCAGCGACAAGTGCCGAAAAGTGTTATAAATGCACACAAATCGGCAGTAAAAAGTGTTCTTTCCTTAATCTACAGTCAAACGGTGGGTTGCTCAGTTGTCCATCACCTCTGGCTGAGTGGTTCTGGAAATGGATTTAAAAGAATAAGCGAGCACAAATCCAAATACAACTTGTTTTAATTTGGTTTGTCGAACGTGAGTATCATTTCAAACAAAAAAACGCCGCAACGCAAAGTTGCGGCGTTAAATAGACTGATTACGCGTCACGGTGTTACTCTAAGGGAATCTCCCGATGCTGCACGGCGAGGGGCATGTCCTTCTGCGAGAGGTAGAACATGTAGAGGATGACGGGCTTCGTGCCGCGGTTCTCGCCGTGGTGGATGGTGTTCACCATCTCGACGACGGCCTCGCCCTCATGCACCGCCTTCTCCTTGCCGTCCTGTCCGATGATGGTCAGTTCGCCCTGCACCAGTATGCCGTAGTTCATGACGGGGTGGTGGTGCCAGCCCAGTTTCTTGCCAGCGGGGAACACGTACTTTACAGCCACCAGCTCGGGACGTCCCTGCAGGTAGTCGGGCAGTTCGACACCGTCCCAGCTCTGGGAGGTGCGGATGAGTTCCTCGCTCACTACTTGCTGTGCGGGGTCCTCCTGTGCCTGCGCCTCATTGCAGGCGGTGAGTGCGTAAGTGGCTGCTGCCGCCAATCCCCACATGAGGACGGCGGCGAACAGCCAAATAAAAGATTTCTTTTTCATGTCAGTAATTGTTTAAATGAATGTCGTTTTAGAAGTCCAGACGGTAGAAGATGTTGGGCAGCGAGATGCCGCTCTTGTCGGTGCGCACGTCGCCAGAGTTCAGGTCGTAGCGCTGACAGAGTGGTGCCTTGGTGCCGAAGATGTTCAGACCCTCGAAGGCGATGGTGTGGCTGACCTTCTTCTTGTTGATCTTGTAGCTGACGGTCAGGTCGACGATGCTCGTGGGCTTGAAGCGCTCGGAGTAGGCCTCGTTGTCCTTGTAGATGGGGTTGTTGTTGATGATGCCCTGTGCGGCGTTGGCACGCATGGTCTCGACATCGATGGGCGTATAGCGCAGACCGCCCTGGATGCTGTACTTGGCGCTGACGTTGAGCACGTTCTTGCCTATCATCCACTCCTTACCACCCAGAATCTTGAACATGAAGCCGCGGTCGTAGAGCTGGTTGCGCCATACCTTGTCCTCGCCGCGATACTGTGACTTGTAGAGCGAGAAGTTGGTCTGTCCGAAGAAGCCGTGGCTCATGTAGTGCTCCAGCGTGATGTCGCCACCGTAGTTGCGGGTGTTGCCCTTGCCGGTGAGCGGCTCGTCGGTGTAGGCGAACAGGCGGTTGACGACGCAGTAGGTGCTGCCGTTGGTGCCCACAGGTGTGTCGAAGCCGTACTCGAAGAAGGCATTCAGGCGCAGCGTCAGGTTCTCGGTCAGCTTGTTCATGTAGGTGACGTGCAGGTGGTGTGCCTTGCTCAGACCCAGATCCTTGTTGGGCAGGTTGCCCTGTGCGTCGCGATAGAAGTAGGTGTCCAGTTTCTCGACCATAGAATGCAGGCCGTAGCCCATCGAGAAGCTGTTGTGCTCGTCGGGCTCCCACTTGAAGCTGACGCGCGGCTCCACCGAGAGTTTCTTCGACAACAGGAAGTAGTTGCCCGAGACACCTGCCGAGAGGCTGAAGTGGCTGCTCACCTTGAAGATGTTGTGCCAGAAGATGTTAGCCAGTCCGGTGTTGTCCTTCATGTTGGTGTATTCCACCATGTTGCTCTCGTTGGCATAGAGTCTGTCGGCCGAGCGATAGATCAGGTTGAAGAAGCGGTGAGAATACTCGCCACCAAACTGCGTGAGCCATTTCGGTGTCACCTGCTTCGACAGCTCGGTGTTGAACAGCACGCGGTCTTCGTTCACCTTCTGGTAGCTGAAGAGATACTTCTTCTCCGGCTCCTCGTAGGCCAGCGGCTTCTGGATGACGCCATTGGCATCGCGCACCAGTCCGAAGTAGTAGGTGTTGGTCTTCAGGTGCTGCATGTTATAGGCCAGGGTAGAGCGCCATGTCCACTTGCTCTTCAAGTGAATCTTGTGCGACACGCCCAGCAGGAACTGCGTCAGCTTGCTGTCGTTGTCGGAGGCATCGTAAGCCGAGTGGACGTCTTCCAGCTTCAGACGCTCGTCATAGGTCTTGTCGTGGAAGCCCAGGTTGAAGATGGAGAACGTGCCCGCATTCTTGGTGGGGAAGTTCAGCTTGAGCGAGTAGTCCTCGAATGACATGTGAGAGCCCTCGGTATCGACAAGTCCCAGATTGTCGGCGAGCGAGGTGAAGCCATAACGCCATGTCGTAATGTATGTGCTGTTGTTCTTACGCGAGATGGGACCTTCCGCCGTCCACTCTTCAGTCACGGAGCCCAGCTGGATGGTGTTCTCGTGTCTGGTGTTGGTGCCCGGGCGCATCTTCACGTCGAAGACGCCGCTCAGCGCGTTGTTGTAGTTGGCGTTGAAGGTAGAGGTGAAGAAGTCGCTGTTGCCAATGACGCTGGAGTTCAGCGCGCTCACCAGTCCGTAGCCGGCATTCCACATGTCGTTGAAGTGGTTGGGGGTAAACACCTCTACACCCTCTATGCGGTACTGCATGCGCTCGGGGGCATTGCCGTGGATGGACAGTCCGCTACCGTCGGCCTCGCCCGATACGCCGGCAAACGACATCACCAGTCGTGCGGGGTCGTTATAGCCACCGGCAAAACGGCTCGCCTCCTCCATTGACAGCATCACGCCGCCCGTCAGCACGGTGGGATTCACCGTTGCCTCCTTGCTCACGCGCGGGCGTACCACTATTTCTTTTAGCTCGGTGCTGTTCTCGCGCAGCGTGATGTCGAGCATCACCTCCTTGGCGCCCGAAATCAGGATTTCCTTTATCACGCTCGGCTCGTAGCCCACATAGCCAGCCTCGATGGTGTAACGGCCGCCCTTGCTCAGGTTGATGACGTAGTTGCCGTCGATGTCCGCCACGGTAGCCGTATTCTCCAGCTCGGCAATCTTCACCGTAGCACCAATCAGCGGTTCGCCCGTGATGGCGTCCTTTACGGTTCCACGCAGGGTCTCAGCCTGCATGTCAATTGCGCCGCTGATGGTCAAGGTGGCGGCAAGCACCCATAGCATGGTTCTTTTCTTCATACTTGATAATTGTTGGTTAGACAATGCTTTGATTGGATTGTTATATATATATGTTTTCTCTCTGTTTACAGTCGCAGCCCAAACGAGGTGTTGACGAACCACTCGTTCAGGTAGCCGTGATTGCTATCGTTGCTAAAGCGCATGTTGTTAAACTGCCCGTAGGCGTTCAGGAAGTAGCGCCCGAAGTTGTAGGTCACCGACAGGCGGGCATCCATGTTGATGGTGATGCCGCTGTTGTAGAGCCTGTCTTCCTTGGGTGCTATGCGCACGTTGCCGTAGAACCAATTGTCCCATGTCTCGTTATCGACGTCAGGATCCCAGAATATCGGTTCGGCCATCAGCTGTTTGACATTGGTGTCGTAGTTGAACACCTTCACCTTGTTGACGAAGGTCAGCATGGGCATGGCCATCGCGTTGACAAGCAGTCCGCGCACCGGCACCCAGTTGTAGGCATAGCCCACACCCACGCTGCCCTGCCACATCTTGATGCGACCCAAACCATTCATCAGGTATATCAGGTCGCCATTGGTGTGCGTGGCATAGTCGATGCGGCCGTAGTAGTACATGCCGCCGACCATCAGCGAGCCTGCCGACCGCCGCTGTATCACCGACTGGTCGTAGGCGGCTGCGTAGGAGAAGTGCTTGCCGTTGAACATATAGTAGCCGTTGGCAATGACGGTGCGCACCTTGATGGGGTCAATGAGCTGAACCTTGTTCCACTGCTCCTTCTGGTCGGCTGGAATGATGTCGCTGTTCAAGCCGATTTCAGGCGAGCTGTTCTCATACGTATGGATGCGCACGTTGATGCCGTAGGCTCCGCCCGTAGCACCGAAGGTCAGGTAGTTGCCCTTGTCGCCGCCCACGTTGACGGTGTAGCCCAGACCATAGCCACGGTAGCCGACCCACAGACCCACATTGCGCGAGGGCTCGGTCTTCAGGTATGGTTTGATGGTATAGTCAATGCCTTCTATATTGCCCGACGTGTTCATCTTCATGCTGCTCTGGTTCATGTTACCCCTTACGATGACCTGCCAGGGGCGTTCCGGTGCCTCAATGTAGCGGCGGTCGATACCTCTGACCGACATCGAGTCAATCAGGGTACCCACCTTCTTCACCAGTCCCAGCAGTCCCTTTTGTGCCGGGGCGTGCAGGCAAACCGTCAGTGCGGCAAGTATGATGAACGTTCTTTTCGTCATGTGCATAACGATGCAACTATTTCTTGATATTGGGTAGCTCCAGTCCGATGCCCTTCTTCTTGTCGACAGCCTTCAGCACGAAGCCCAGCACGAGGGCTGCCACACCCAGACAGGCCAGCATGACCAGCGGAGCGGTGTAGTTGAGCTCGGTGGCCGGTGTACCTTCAGGGTTGGTGGCGTCGAGCACCTTGCCGATGAGCAGGGGGAAGAGCCACAGACCGATGTTCTGAATCCAGAAGATGAGGGCGTAGGCAGAGCCGATGACCTTGGCATCGACAAGCTTGGGAACGCTGGGCCACAGCGAGGCGGGCACCAGCGAGAACGACGCGCCCAGCACCAGGATGGTGACGTAAGCCACGATGATGCCGCCCACGGCACTGCCCTTGAACAGCGGCAGCACGAAGGCAAACGTCAGGTGACAGAAGATGAGCAACAGCGAACCCAGCACCAGCATGGAGACAGCCTTGCCGTGGTTGTCGAGGTAGTTGCCCAGAATGGGGGTGATGAGCACTGCCAGCAGGGGGAATACGGCGAAGATGCTCTCTGCCGTCTGACGCATGTAACCCATGTAGCAATAGGTGATGAGGGCGATGATGGAGATGGCCAGTAGGGTAAACCGTGTAGTGCGCTGCTTCTGGAAGTTAGAGGCGAAGCCGGCGACTGCCACTACCAGCATGATGACATACTGCACGATGGTGACGGAGGGGCTGGCCCAGAACGAGTCGGCACCAGGTTCGGTCAGCGTCAGGTTACACTGCAGCATGTTGACAGCATACTTCTGGAAGGGGAAAATGGCCGAGTAGTAGAGCACGCACAGCAAGGCGACGAGCCAGAAACCTCTGTCGGCAAGTATCTTGCCTATATCGCTCACCTTGAAGGGGTCATCCTTCTCCTCTGCCTCGCCGGTCTGGGCGTCGAGCTTCTGATCCATGAAGAAGTAAACGATGGTCATGATGAGGGCAATGCACATCAGCACGACGCCGAAGGCAACGCTGCGACTCACGCTGACGTCGCCGCCCAGACGCGCAAAGAAGGGCGAGAAAATCATGCAGGTGGCAACACCCAGTCGGGCCAGTGCCATCTCGCTGCCCATAGCCAACGCCATCTCACGACCCTTGAACCACTTGACGATACCACGAGAAACGGTGATGCCTGCCATCTCGCAGCCACAACCGAAAATCATGAAGCCGCAGGCGGCAAACTTGGCAGATGCCGGCATGCCTGCATAGAAGGGCGAGACGCCCAGTTCGTCGAAGAGGGGAATGTAGTTGAGGTTGTTCGTAAACCAGGTCTCCAGTCCGCTGCCCATGAAGGACTTGCTGACGGCATACCACTTGACGCAGGCTCCGATGAGCATAAGGACGGTGGATATGAGCATCGTGATGCGAACGCCCATCTTGTCGAGTATGATGCCGGCGAAGATCAGGAAGAAGACGAATACGTTGAGGAATACCTCGGCGCCCTGCATGGTGCCGAAGGCCGTCGAGTCCCAGCCGCGCTCGGTCTGCATCAGGTCCTTGATGGGTGAGAGGATGTCCATGAAGATGTAGCTGCAGAACATGGCCAGAGCCAAGAGCAGCAGCGCGGTCCAGCGCATGGCCGCTGAATCGCGCAGTGTCTTTTGAATTTCTTGTGTCATTCTATTATGTTAATGTTTATCGAGATATCTGTGTGTATTAGCGCACTACCTTACGCGTCTGTACGGTACCGTCGGACATGTGCTGCTTGACGATGACCATACCCTTGGCATCGGCGCCCACCTGCTGGCCCTTGAGGTCGTAATAGGTGGTAGAGAGCGGAGCACTTTGCGTCATGACTGTCGAGATGGCCGTAGCGTCCTTGACGGTCAGGGTGGCACCGGCACCGTTGGTCGTGTTGCTGACGGTAGCTTCTACGAGTGAGGCGTCATATTTTGCGTATTCGTAGGTCGGCACGAATTGGGTGATGCTGCCCTTCTTGCTGGTTTCGTCAGCGGCTCCCTGGTTGCCCACCAGCTGGATGTTGTAATCGGTGTAGCTGCCACTGGTAGCGTAGCAGGCCCAGGGTGTCTTCTTGGCAGCGTCGCTGGTGAAGGCGCAGTTCTCAACATAGATGTTGCTGCGATAACCGGCACCAATGCAGTAGTCGGCAATGGTACTGCTGTAGAGACAGTTCAGCACGTGAACCTTGCCGAAGCGCACACGCGGCATGCGCTGCTTGCAGCCCTCGTCCCACCAGCAGTTGGCAAACGTGGTGTTCAGCTTGCCGCTGTCTTCGGCACTGTCGCCGCCACCCCAGAGGTTAGAGAAGCGGTGGTCGTCGGAACCACCGCTGCCACCCGGATGGGGGTCGAGCAGGTAACGGAAACGGCACCACGTGACGCAGATGTTGTCGGAGCCATTGGTGCAGTCGAAGTTGCCGTCGACACCGTCTTGGAAGTCGCAGTGGTCAATCCAAATGTTGCTGCAAGTGTTCAGCCAGAGGTTGTCGTTGCCGTCGCGGTCGTAGGCACCCTGGCTCTTGAAGGTGACGTTGCGGAAAATGATGTTGCTGCATTTCGACAGGGTAAGAATACCCGTTGTCGAAGATTCTTTAGTGGGGTCTTGGTTGTTGACCAGTGCAGAACCCGGCAGTCCGATGACGGTCTTGTTCTTGATGTTAGAGGCACCGATGCCAGACATGCTGATGGTACCGCTGAGATAGATAATCTTCTTGGTACTGCGGTAGGTGGCGTCGCTGATGCCCATGTGGGTACGGAACTGGCTGTTGTTTGTGACCACCACGACTTCTCCGCCCTCACCGCCGGTGATGTCGGCGCCAAAGCCGAAGGGCTTGTTCTGGTCATATTGCGACAGCTTGTCGGTATCGATTTCGTACTGCTGTGCCACGACTGTCATGGACAGCAGGGCAGCGGCTAACATCAATAAAGTCTTTTTCATGTTGTGTTGTTGTTCTGATGAATATGCTGTTTATTCGAGGTTCTCGGTGGTATAGCCCAGCGCCTCCATCTCAAGCGAAGCCCAGATGAAAGGACCAACGCCCTTGGCGTCGTTGTTGCGGATGGGCTCAGAGAGATAGTACTGGTAGGAACCGTCGCGACGCTTGTTCTCCTTGACCTTGGGGGCGGCCTTCAGCACCTTGGCGCTCAGACCCGGACCCAGTCCGGCAACCTCGCAGCAGCGCGTCAGCGAGATGGTCTTGTCAGGATGTACCTGGATGAAGTTGTTGATGATGCCCTTGTAAGCCTTGATGCCAGCGTCGCGGTACTTCTCGCCAAGGTATCCCAGACGGTTGGCCTTGAGCAGCACGTAGGTGAACATGCTGGAGCAGGTAGACTCCAGGTAGTTGCCCTCGCGACCGGGCTGGTCCATGACCTGATACCACAGTCCCGTCTTCTGGTCCTGGTACTTGATGATGGCGTCGAGGTCCTGGCGCAGCAGTTCGATGAGCTCAGCACGGCGGCTGTAGTCTTGAGGCAGTGCGTCGAGCAGTTCGATGAGTGCCATGGTGTACCAGCCCTGGGCACGTCCCCAGCAGTGCTGCGAGAGTCCGGTCTCCTTGTCGGCCCAGAACATGTCACGCGTCTCGTCGTAGGCATGGCGGTTCAGACCCGTCTTGGGGTCGAAGGTACGCTTGTAGGTGATGCTAATCTGGTTGACGGCATCGTCGTAAATCTTCTGTGCCTCCTTCCGGGGCAGCAGGTCGCGGGCTGTCAGCGTGTAGAACGGCAGTCCCATGAAGATGCCGTCGAGCCATACCTGATAGCTGTAGATGGCCTTGTGCCAGTACACCTTGTCGACATCGGTACGGGGCTGGTTCTTCAGCTGGCGCATCATGAGCTGCATGGCGAGCAGGTTCTTCTTCTCGGGCCACAGCTTATACATGCGAGTGACGAAGTGTCCTGTGCGGATGTTGTCGAGGTTATAGTCCTCGAGCTTATAGCCACGGATGTTGCCGTCGGCGTATATCATGGTGTCGGTATACTCCTGACAGTACTTGCGGATGGCATCACCGCCGTACTTCAGGTAGGTGTCGAGCATGGCTTCGAGCTCAATACCCATGACATAACTCCAACGCGGCTTCTTCGAGAAGTCGAGCAGGAACGACTTGGGTACGCGCTTCATCTCGGAGTAGGTAAGCCACTCGGAGTAGTGCTTGTAAGGCTTCTGCTGCAAGACGACACTGCCGTTGATCTGCAGGTTGTCGAAACGGACGTCACGATACTGGCCCGTCATGCTGTTGCCCTGGGCTACGCCGTTGAAGTGACAGTCCTTGAGGTCGATGTCGTACACCTGACAGGCATTGGGCATGCCGACAATCATGACGCCGTACTTGGACTTCTGGCTGGTGACATTCTCCATCCAGACGTTGCGCACGGTGGGGTTGAAGCCACGGCAGCACACCTCGCGCGGATCGTAGTCGGTATTGATTTTCAGCACTGCCTCGCGACACTGGCCTACGGTGATGTTGCGCATGTTGATGTTCTCGATGATGCCACCGCGACACGAGTTACTCTTGATGCGCAGCACACGGTCCAGGCTGGGGGAGTCCATGCGGCAGTTCTCGGCAAAGACGTTCTGGCAGCCGCCGGAAATCTCGGAACCGATGACGATGCCGCCATGACCGTTCTGCATCTCGCAGTTGCGGATGATGATGTTCTTAGAGGGGCGTCCGGCATAACGACCCTGACCACCCTCGCGGCCGTCGTTGTTGCGGCCTGACTTGATGGCGATGCAGTCGTCGCCCGTATTGAAGAAGCAGTTCTCTATGAGTACGCGGTCGCAGCTCTCGGGGTCACAGCCGTCACCGTTGGGACCGTCGTTGTTGATGTGAACGCCACGGACGGTAACGTCCTGACACAGCACGGGATGGAGCACCCAGAAGGGGGAACGTAGCAGGGTGACGCCCTCGATGAGCACACCCTCGCACAGGTTGAAGTTAACCATCTGAGGACGCAGACCGTCAGTGGGACCGAAACGGCGCTCGTCCATGTCTACTCCGTCCTCGGCCTGCTTCAGCAGACGGGCACGGGCTCCCATGTTCTGGGCGATGCCTCCCTCCTTCATGCCAAACTTCTTGTTGCCACACCAGGGCCACCATGTCTCGTTGGAACCGCCACCGTCGATGGTTCCCTTGCCAGTGATGGCAATGTCCTTGGCCTGATAGGCATAGATGAGTGGCGACAGGTTCCAGCAGTCAAGACCCTCCCAACGCGTAGGAACGATGGGGTAGAGCTCAGGCTCGAAGGCAAACTCCAGGACGGCACCTTCATCGATGACGAGGTTGACACCAGACTTCAGCGTGATGGCTGCGGTCAGGAAGTGCTGACCGGCAGGAACTACTACGCGTCCGCCACCTTTCTTCGAACAGGTGTCGATGGCCTTCTGGATGGCCTTCTGGTTTTTGGCAGCCGTGTTGGTTGGCTTCGCACCATACTTGGTGATAGGAAACTCGCGGTTGGCAAACTGGGGCATGCGGATGCTCTGCTCAATCTGCTTGTACTGCTGTTCGTTCCAACCATTGGCCTGTGCGCTCATGGCTACGAGAATCAGCAGCAGGGTCTGAAATAGTTTTTTCATATCGTTGATTGCTTTTAGTAGTTTCATAACAGTTTGCAAAGATACGAAAAAAGCGCGAAATATTGATGCCGTTATGGTTTTTTTGCTAATTATTTTTATGTTTTAATCAAAAAAGTGTACCTTTGCCGAGAATTTCCGTAGGTTTTCTACGCTTTTCATCGTTACTTAACTAAATTCTGTCGTCAGTATGGATATTAAAGAGTTGTTGAACAAGACAGACCGCTTTGCCGCCAATGCCGGTTGTCAGATTACAGAAGTGGACCCCCAGCATGCCGTAGCAGTGATGACGGTACGTAACGAGCACCTGAACGGGGGCAATGTTTGTCAGGGCGGGGCACTTTTCACCTTGGCCGACCTGGCTATTGCGGCGTTGATGAACCAGCAGGGACAACTGACCTTCGGCATCAGCAACAGCATTATGTTTGTGTCGAGTGCACGCGAAGGCGATGTGCTGACAGCAGAGGCCGTCAACGTCTGCAATCATCATAAGATTCCTACCGTGGAGGTACGGGTAACCAATCAAGAGGGGCGCGTCATCTGCCATGTGACAGGCATTGGCTACCGCAAAAGCACCTCAGTGCCAGGTAAATAAGAAGCGCTTCAGTCTTCTGCTGATGACGACTGTCCGTTGGTGAAGTGGATGACGATGATGTCGTCATAGTCGTTGCTGTTGTCGTCGCCGGCAGCGTCGTCTATCTCGATGGCGGTTATCTTTTTCAGTCCGTCGAGCGACATGTATTTATTCTTCTCACCAACGATAAAGACGTATTTGTTCCAGTATTCAGGATGGTCTTCCAGGTTAAAGGCTTCTTTGAGACCTTTCTTGCCATCAGTCAGGCAGATGGGGAAGAGCTTGTCGGTGGTGGGCACGGGATTTGTCAAGTGATGCTTCTTGCTGGCCAACACGATGGCGGTATTGCCTTCAAAGGGCGTCTTGAAGGTGGCGTTGCCCATGCTCTGGCGGGTGGATGCCACGATATATCCCTTGACACAGATGTCTTTCGTGCCATTGGAAACCTGCTGGGCTTCTTCGATGGTCAGCGCTCTTTGTTTTATTTCTGCTGGAATGCCTGACGTAGGGCTCCCGCCATTACCACTCTCCTCGTCACTGATGCCTTTCTCACAGCCTGACATGAAAATGATGCACGATAGTATTGCTATGCTATATTTTATTTTCATAAGACAAAAGTACGATTAAATAAGGACAAAAACAAAGAAAAAGCAAAAAAAGTGGGCTGAAAATTTGTTTTTTACTTCATAAATGTCTAAATTTGCCACCGATAAGCCTTTCGATGGCCATTGCCACGTAACTTATCTTTATAGGTTGAGGTTGGTAGCGTCCTGCACCAACCTCTTTTTTATGGGTTTACTACATCTTCCAAGCCAGTGCCGAGGCTCCCAATACTGCTGCGGAAGCTCCTTCCAGAGCGCTGAGCAGGAATTGTGCCTTGCCGCGATAGATGCTGAAGACGTTCTGGTCGTAAGCCTCCTTGACGGGGTTCATGAGCAGGTCGCCGGCCTTGGCCATGCCGCCAAAGAAGATGAAAGCCTCGGGCGAGCAGAACGTGGCGAAGTCGGCACAGGCCTCGCCCAGCATCCGTCCTGTGAACTCGTAGATGTCTTTTGCCAGACGGTCACCCTTGCCGGCAGCTATCGCCACATCGAGCGAAGTGATGGCTTGTGGATCCATGTCGCGTAACAGCGACTGACGGTCGGTCGTCGCTAACAACTCGCGGGCTGTACGTGCCACACCCGTTGCCGAGCAGTAGGTCTCCAGACACCCTTTACGTCCGCAACCGCACAGACGACCTTCCTCGCCACGAACCACGCGCACATGTCCCAGCTCTCCTGCCATGCCGTCGCTGCCGTAGACGAGTTGCCCATTGACGACGATGCCAGAACCGACACCTGTGCCCAGCGTGATGACGATGAAGTTCTTCATACCACGCGCTACGCCATAGACCATCTCGCCGATGGCGGCGGCATTGGCATCGTTGGTGATGGCGGCGGGAACTGCCAGTCGCTGACTGAACATCTGTGCCAGCGGCACGACGACATCGTGAGCCCACTTGATGTTTGGCGCCGTCTCAATGGCACCGCTATAGTAATTGCCGTTGGGGGCGCCGATGCCCATCGCCTTGATGTTGCCGATGCCTCCCGTTTCGTTGATGATGGATTGCAGGGCTTTGACCGAGGCTTCGACAAAAGCCTCGGCCGTGGTGTAGTCCTGGGTCTTGATGGCTGCTGTCGCCTTGATATTCCCCTGTCGGTCTACGATGCCGAAGACGGCATTCGTACCGCCCAGGTCTAATCCGATGACGTAGGGTTTGGTGTGCTGTTGTTCGTTCATAACAAATTCGGGGTTACAACTGTTCTATGCACTGCTGAAGCGACTCCTCCCAGTGAGGCACCTCGATGCCGTAGGTCTGCTTGATTTTTGTCTTGTCCAACACTGAATAGGCCGGACGGTGTGCAGGGGTGGGGTACTCTGCGGTGTGTAACGGGCGCACGTGACACGACGTGATGCCTGCCAACCGGTGGATAGCCTTGGTAAAGTCGTACCAGGAGGTGACGCCTTCGTCAGAGAAGTGGTAGATGCCAGGCTGTATACCCTTCTCGATGGCTGTCATGATGACGCTTGCCAAGTCGCGGGCATAGGTCGGGGTGCCTATCTGGTCGAAGATAACGCCCAACTCCGTCTTCTCCTTTCCTAACCGTATCATGGTCTTTACGAAGTTGTTGCCGAAGGTGCTGTACAGCCATGCCGTACGGATAATCATGGAGCGTTTGCAAAACTTCGTCACTCCCAGTTCGCCTGCCAGCTTGGTAGAGCCGTAGACGCTGTCGGGCGATGGGGTGTCGGTCTCGACATAGGGCGTATGTTTCGTGCCGTTGAAGACGTAGTCGGTAGAGATCTGTACCATCCACCCCCCACGCTGTTGGACGGCCGCTGCCAGGTATGCTGGAGCAACGGTGTTCAGGGTCGTACACAATTCCTTGTTGTCTTCTGCCTTGTCCACTGCGGTATAGGCGGCACAGTTGACGATGCCGTCAATCTGGTGCTCAGCTACAAACTGCTCTACTGCCAGCTGGTTGGTGATGTCCAGTTCCTGAACGTCAGTGTTAAACCACTGATGCTGGGGATAGTGCTTCTCCAGCAGTTGCATCTCATTGCCTAATTGGCCGTTACAGCCCGTAATCAGAATATTCATAGTTACTCAAACTCCAGAGGTTCTTGTTTGTCTTTGAGGTAGTAGTCGCTCAGCATGCCGATGAAGGTCGAAATCTCCTTGATGGCGTGCTGGGTGTTGACGGTAATCTCCTTTTTTTGCAGACGTAGCATCATGACACCATACAGCGAATTGAAGCACGTCTCTATCTCGTTCTCATCTTTGTTGGCACCGTGGTTGCGCAGTTCCACGATAAAGGGCAGCACCTTGTAGTAGGCGGCGTTGTAGAACGGAAACTTCGGCGATGCGAGCAGTTGGGTATGTAGCTCGATGAGTTGCTGCAGTGTGATCTTGTTGATTTGCAGATGACCCTGTTCGCGGCAACCCTCGGTATTCATCATGCGAATCAGGTTGCCAAACCAGTCGGCCTCCTCCTCCTTCTGTTCGTCGCTGTAGTCGAAGCGGTCGATATATGCTCTTCTGATTTGGCTTAGTGAACAGCCGAAGGCTCTGATGGTGTCCTCAATCTGCCACATGTAGAGCAGGTATTCGGCGATATTGGTCTTGCGCAGTTCGTTGGCTATATACATCGGGGAAATGATTTACTTTGATATTAAAAGAACGTGTATAGATTCGTCATCGTGCCGAAGAGGAAGATGACGGAGAAGATGATGACCACGGCTCCAATAATTTGGTTGAGGAACCGGATGCCGTTGTGGTCGAAGATGGTGCGTGCCTTATCGACAACCCATGTCAGTCCGTACCACCACAGCAGGGCACCGCCTACGATGCTGGCAAAGCCGATGAACATCTCGAACGGACGGTCGGGAATGACAAAGGCAAACTGGGCAAAAAGACCCATGAAGAGAAAGACGATGAGGGGATTGGAGAACGTTACCAGGAATGCCGTCCACATATTATACCAATACGTGCCGCGCTTCTTTCCCGACTGATGAATGTTCCTGGTGGGGTCGCTACGCCAAGTGTAGATGCCGAAAGCCAGCAGCATGATGCTACCAATGATTTGCAGATAGAACTTATTGCGGTCGTCGTTGATGAAGTCCATGACGAAGGCCATGCCAAAACCCGTGATGCCAGCGTAGATGATGTCGCTGATAGCTGCTCCTAAGCCTGTCACCAGTCCAAAGTGACGCCCCTTGTTGAGCGTACGTTGTACGCACAGCACGCCTACGGGACCCATGGGCGCCGATGCTATCATGCCTATCAGCATACCTTTGAAGATAAGGTCGACGATATTTATATGTATAGGAAATGCCATAATCGGCGACAAAGGTACGAAGAAATTTGGATTATTCCAAACTAATTTGTACCTTTGTGCCCTCAAAAATTAAATAAAGTGAATCAAGAAATAGAACGCAGGCGAACTTTCGCCATTATTTCGCACCCAGATGCGGGTAAGACTACGCTGACAGAAAAGTTCCTGCTCTTTGGCGGACAGATTCAGGTGGCGGGTGCTGTGAAGAACAATAAGATCAAGAAGACGGCTACCAGCGACTGGATGGATATCGAGAAGCAGCGCGGTATCTCCGTGTCGACCTCGGTGATGGAGTTCGACTACACGCCTGACGGTACTAACGTAGAGTATAAGGTTAACATCCTTGATACCCCAGGACACCAGGACTTTGCCGAAGATACGTACCGCACACTGACGGCTGTTGACTCGGCTATTATCGTGGTTGACGGTGCCAAGGGCGTTGAGGCACAGACACGTAAGCTGATGAATGTCTGTCGTATGCGCAATACTCCTGTCATTATTTTCATTAACAAAATGGACCGCGAGGGCCGTGACCCCTTCGACCTGCTCGATGAACTGGAGAAGGAACTGGAAATCAAGGTGCGCCCCCTGTCGTGGCCCATCAACCAAGGAGCTAAGTTCAAAGGCGTTTACAACATCTACGAACAGCAACTAAACCTGTTTACTCCTGACAAGCAGCGTGTAACCGAGAAGGTCGCCGTCGATATTGATAGCGCAGAACTCGACCAACGGGTAGGCGAGCAGGATGCCGAGAAGTTGCGCGAAGACCTGGAACTGGTATCGGGGGTGTACCCTGACTTTGAGGTCGAGACATACCGCGCGGCTGAAGTGGCTCCCGTCTTCTTTGGTTCAGCCCTCAATAACTTTGGTGTGCAGGAGTTGCTTAACTGTTTTGTGGAGATAGCACCGAGTCCTAAACCTACAAAGGCCGAGGAGCGCATGGTACAGCCCGAGGAGCCGAAGTTTACAGGGTTCATTTTCAAGATTACAGCCAATATTGACCCTAACCACCGCTCGTGTATCGCCTTCTGCAAGGTGTGCTCGGGAAAGTTCGTGCGTAACCAGCCCTACCTGCATGTGCGTCAGGGAAAGACGTTGCGCTTCTCATCGCCCACACAGTTTATGGCTCAACGTAAGTCGACCATTGACGAGGCATGGCCAGGCGATATCGTGGGTCTGCCCGATACGGGCGGTATGTTCAAGATAGGCGACACCATAACCGAGGGTGAACAGCTGCACTTCCGTGGACTTCCTTCGTTCTCGCCCGAACTCTTCAAGTACATTGAGAACGACGACCCCATGAAATCGAAGCAGCTGCAGAAAGGCATTGACCAGTTGATGGACGAGGGCGTGGCGCAGTTGTTCGTCAACCAGTTCAACAATCGTAAGATTATCGGTACCGTAGGTCAGTTGCAGTTCGAGGTCATCCAGTACCGTCTGGAGAATGAGTATAACGCCAAGTGTCGCTGGGAACCCGTCCACCTGTATAAGGCATGCTGGATAGAAAGCGACGACGACAAGGAGTTAGAGAACTTCAAGAAACGCAAGTACCAGTATATGGCTAAGGACAAGGAGGGTCGCGACGTTTTCCTTGCTGACTCCGGCTACGTGCTATCCATGGCTCAACAGGACTTTGAGCATATTAAGTTTCATTTTACTTCAGAATTCTAATGACCAGAGAAGAAGACATACGCCATGCCGTAGAAGTGCTGCGCAAGGGTGGGGTGATACTCTATCCTACCGATACCGTCTGGGGCATAGGCTGCGATGCTACCAATGCTGAGGCTGTAGCTAAGGTGTACAAAATCAAACAACGTGATGACTCTAAGGCACTCATTTGCCTGGTAGACAGCGATGCCCGTATGCAACGCTATTTCCGCAACGTGCCCGATGTTGCATGGCAGTTGATAGACAGTCTGAAAGAGGGTGATGCCAAGCCTACAACCCTTATTCTGGATGGTGCTGTCAACCTGGCCCAAAACCTCATCGCCGACGACGGCAGCGTGGGAATGCGCATTACGCAGGAGCCTTTCTCAAAGGAACTCTGCTACCGTTTCCAGAAGGCGCTCGTTTCAACTTCTGCCAATATCAGTGGCGAACCTGCAGCCCAGAACTACTGCGACATAGACCCACGCATACTTGAGGCCGTTGACTACACTTGCTGGAGTCGCCGTCAGGAACACAAGCCACACACACCCAGCTGCATTATACGTCTGCGCCAGGACGGCGAGGTTACCATTATTCGAAAGTAACGACGCGCTCTCTATCAAGTAGAAACAATACAACGCATATCCAAAGCAGTGGGACCTATCCTCTCGGATAAGTCCCACCTTTGGTTAATTAGTAATTATAATAGGTAGTAGTTTATTCTTTTCTCTATTAACACTCGCGATAGAAGTCTAATGCCTCCTTGATTTCCTCTTCTGTAGCGGTCTGGTTTATACGTATGTCACCTATGCCGCCCAACAGGGTGAAGTTAATGGAAGAGCCCTCGTTTTTCTTGTCGTGGCGCATCAGATCCAACAGCCGCGGGTAGTCGTCGCATGTTACTGCCATGCGCCCATAGTGCTCCTTGATAAACGCTACGGTCTGGTGCAGACGGTCACTGGGGAAACCTGTCTTGATGACAGACAGATATAGCTCTACGATGAGTCCGTAGGCCACGGCATAGCCGTGTAATAGGGGGAAGACGTGAGGAGTGAGGGGTGAGAAACTCCGCTTCAAGGCGAGCGACTCGAAGGCATGACCAGCGGTATGTCCTAAATTGAGCGCCTTGCGGATACCCTGCTCTGTAGGGTCTTCAGTGACAATGCGCTGCTTGACGGCTACGCTTTCTGCAAGCATGGTGGTAAGCTGGCTTAATAAATCTTGTCGTTCTAGTTTATCAACACTGTTGTATCGATCCAAAAAGTGTAGGTGATCCGCCCACATCTGCTCACTGCTGATGAGTGCATGCTTTAACATTTCCGCATAGCCGGAGAGCAGATTCTCGTGGTCGAGGGTATGCAGAAACATCGTGTCGAGAATGACGCTATGCGCGTTGTTGAAAACGCCGATCTCATTTTTCAGACCACCAAAGTTGATACCTGTCTTGCCGCCAACAGAGGCATCGACCATTGAGAGTAGGGTGGTGGGGATGTTGATATACTGTATGCCGCGCTTAAACGTCGAGGCGGCAAAGCCTCCTAAGTCGGTCACCATACCGCCGCCCAGATTGAGCATCAGCGAGTGACGTGTAGCACCTCCCTGCTGCAACGCCGACCATACGTGGCTCAGTGAGTCCAGCGTTTTGTGCTGGTCGGTGGCACCGATGGTAATGGTCTCGGCTCCTGTCATGCAGGCGAAGTCCTTAACCAGGGGCAGACAGTAGCGCTGTGTGGTCTCGTCGGTAAGTACGAAGAGACGGTCGTGAGGACACGCGTTAACCTCTTGGGTCAGCGACTGCTGTAGGTCGTGTGATATGATGACACGCTGTTGTTCCATTTTGCTTTTCGCTATCGGGGTGCAAAAATAATATAATTTTATGAAAAACGTATGTAAAAAGTGTATTATTTTTTAACTTTTCCTTATTTTTGTACTCGATAAACTAAACAAAGTATCACATCATAGCTATGAAAAGGATATTTCTAGCGACGTTACTGCTATTGATAACAGTAACTGCTATGGCTCAGCACTATGTGACAGGTACCCTCGTAGAGCGTGGAACCGACGAACCACTCATTCAGGCCACCGTTCGACTGGTAGACAAGAAGAATACTGTGGTTGCGGGTGCATCTACCGATGTCATGGGCCGTTTCCGCATCCAGATACCCAAGACGGGACGTTATACGATTCAGGTGACGTGTGTGGGCTATAAACCGCTCTCACTCACGTTACGCCTTGGCAACGACAAAGACTTTGCGATGGGCTCCGTCTTTATGGAATCGGATGCCGTACAACTTGAAGATGCCGTTGTGGTGGGTCAGGCCAAGAAGGTTGTGGTCAAGGCCGATACCTTCGTATATAACGCCTCAGCATATCGTACGCCAGAGGGCTCGGTCATCGAGGAACTGGTGAAGCGTCTGCCTGGAGCGCAGATTGACGACGATGGCAAGATAACCATCAATGGTAAGGAGGTGAAGAAGATTATGATTGACGGCAAGGAGTTCATGACCGGTGACACCAAGACGGCGCTGAAGAACTTGCCAACCAGCATAATTGAACGTGTCAAGGCCTACGACCAGCAGAGCGATCAGGCACGCATCAGCGGCATAGATGACGGCGAGGAGGAGACAGTACTCGACTTCGGAATCAAGAAGGGCATGAATAAAGGCGTAATGCTCAATGCCGACCTTGCAGCAGGTACACAGCACCGCTATAGCAACCGTATCTTTGGCGGTTGGATGAAGGATAATCTGAAACTGTTCCTCATGACCAACGCCAATAACGTTAATGACCAAGGCTTTTCCAACCGAGGCGGACGCTGGGGCAGCGGTCGCCAAGGGCTGACTGCCACAAAGATGACCGGCTTGAACCTCAACTACGAAAAGAAAGACCGTCTGGAACTAGACGGAAGCATTCGTTGGAACCATAGCGATGGTGACGCCTTGGTGCGTAAGTCGACAGAGAACTTTATGAGCTCGACGGCCTCCAACTTTGGTAACAGCCGAAGCCAGGATTATAGCCGTACTAATAGTTGGGACGCGCGCATGCGCGTCGAGTGGCAGCCTGACACCCTGTGGAATATCATGTTCCGACCTCAATGGCAGTACAACAGTAACGATGGACTCTCCAGTGCCAATAGCGCTACCTTCGACGATGACCCATATAGTCATGCAGACATCACTAATCCACTGGACCCCGAGCAGCTACAAAAACTCGTGAATGCTGGCGTGGTGAAAAACAGCAACATGAGCAACGGCATCTCCTATAGTGATACCAAGAAAGTGGGTGGAACCCTACAGGTTAATCGCAAACTGGGTAAAAAAGGACGCAACGTTACCCTGCGACTCGCCGGCAACTACTCAGAAGGCATGAGCCGCTCGTTTACCAATGATTCAGTCGACTACTATCAAGTTACTACTGGAGATACTTATCAGGCCAACCGCTATGCCGTCACTCCCACCAAGAATTGGGACTATTCTGTCAAGGCCAGCTACAGCGAGCCTATTCTGCCTAAGACCTACCTGCAGTTTTCCTATCAATACCAGTACAAAAACACCAAGAGTGACCGCGCTACCTACGATCTGAGTAACCACGGTTGGGACTTCTTCAGCGTACAGCCCCGTTACCGTGGGTGGGATGATGAACTGGCACTCCTGGGCGGACTGCCTGTAGAGAACTATCTCAACCAGAATCTGAGCCGTAACTCGCAATACGATAACTATATACATACTGCAGAGTTTATGTTGCGCATCAACCAGAAAGCGTATAAACTCAACGTTGGCTTTCAAGTTATTCCCCAGCGTACCCGCTTTACCCAAGACTACATGGGATTGCATACTGACACCGTTCGTACCGTAACTAACGTAACGCCAACCGTTGACTTCCGCTATAAGTTTAGTGACGTCAGCCAGTTGCGTCTCACCTATCGTGGAAGCAGCAGTCAACCGTCGATGACCGACCTTATTGACATTGAAGACAACTCTAACCCTCTCAATATCCGCAAAGGTAATCCTGGCTTGAAGCCAGCGTTCACGCAGAGCTTGCGACTGTTTTACAATAACTACTTCCAGAATCATCAGCGCAGCATCATGGCTCACCTCTTCTTTAACACTACACGCAACAGCGTCTCTAATATGGTGACCTACAATGAGACTACAGGTGCCCGCACTACGCGACCCGAAAACATCAATGGCAACTGGAATACTTTTGCCATGTTTATGTTCAACACGGCCCTTGACTCCGCGTCTACCTTCTACGTCAATACTTTTACTACCCTGCGTCATAACAACAGTGTTGGCTACGTTAGTTTGCAGAACAAGGCATCGGAGAAGTCTACCACGCGCTCTACTACTTTCGGTGAACGACTCTCAGCCAGCTACCGCAACGACTGGCTCGAGGTAGAGCTGAACGGCCAGGTAGACTACCTCCACGCCCGTAGTGTGCTACAAGAGAGCAATAACCTCGATACGTGGACTTTTTCCTATGGTGGAAGTGTACAACTTCAGGCACCTTGGGGTACTCAGCTTTCTACTAGCCTCAATATGAATAGTCGCCGTGGCTACAGCGACGCTGCCATGAACACCAACGAACTCATCTGGAACGCACAGATAGCCCAGTCCTTCCTGCGTGCCAACGCCCTGACGGTCTCGTTACAGTTCTATGACCTACTGCAACGCCAGTCTACTTTCAGCCGTCAGGTTACAGCCATGCAACGTAGCGACACTGAGTATAATGCCATTACTAATTACGCCATGCTACACGTCATCTACCGTCTCAATATCTTCGGTGGCAAAGCAGGCAGGGGGCGTCCGGATGGTCGTCATGGTGGTGACCGTCCTGGCGGTTTCGGCGGTGGTCGTGGTGGCTTCGGCGGTGGTCGTGGCGGCTTCGGCGGTGGTCGACCTCCCCGCTTTTGAGTCGAAGTTCAATCAATAGATTATCTTCCTTTTTGCTACTTACACTGAAAAAAGAAACGAGTTTCTTTGTATTTCGCCTAACTTTTCGTAATTTTGCAGGCGTGAAAAGTGATAAGATACCAGAAATAGGAATGCATGGATGGCTGAAACGTATTGACGACTGGCGGGCTGCAAACGTCAGTGACAAGATGTTTCTGCTGTTTTTGGCATTTGTGGTAGGACTGCTGTCTGCTGTTGCTGCCTTTGTGCTGCATGGACTTATCAATCAAATCGTGGCGTTGCTGACGGGGCGCTTTGCCGTCAATACGTACAACTGGTTGTACCTAGTATATCCCGTTATTGGCATCTATTTGACGAGCCTCTTCGTGCGCTACGTTGTTCGCGACAATATTTCCCACGGCATTACTCGTATTTTGTATGCCATCTCGTCAAACCGCTCTCGGCTGAAGGCACATAACACATGGTCGAGCGTCATCGCGTCAGCCATTACTATCGGCTTTGGCGGTTCTGTGGGTGCTGAGGCGCCGATTGTGCTGACGGGGTCAGCTATTGGCTCGAATTTGGGCAAGTTATTCCGCATGGACAACAAGACGCTGATGACTCTGGTGGGATGTGGCGCCGCAGGTGCTATAGCGGGTATCTTCAAGGCTCCGATTGCGGGACTCGTGTTTACGCTTGAGGTATTGATGATTGACCTGACAATGGCATCGCTTCTACCTATTTTGGTGAGCTGTGTCACAGCTACTTGCTTTACGTATATCTTCAGCGGTAATGCGGTACTCTTCTCGTTCCATCTCGACAGCGACTGGACGGTACAACGCGTACCGGCATCGATACTGCTGGGCGTGACATGTGGATTGGTGTCGCTGTACTTCATCCGCACCATGACCGCTTGCGAGGATATGTTTGCACGCTTCAAAGACAAACCGTATGTCAAACTCCTTATTGGTGGCATTATATTGAGTACGTTAATCTTCGTCTTCCCTTCACTATACGGCGAAGGATACCATAGTATTAACCTGCTGCTGAACGGAAAGACAGAGGCCGACTGGGACCAGATGCTGGATGGCTCACTCTTCTATGGACATCCAGAGTACTTGATACTGTACATTGGACTTGTGGTGTTGACAAAGGTCTTTGCTACATCTGCCACCAATGGTGGCGGAGGTTGTGGCGGTACTTTTGCACCATCGTTGTTTATAGGCTGTCTGACAGGATTCCTTTTTGCACGCCTGTGGAACATTCACGACATTGGGGTCTACGTGCCCGAGAAGAATTTTGCCCTCCTGGGTATGGCGGGAGTGATGTCGGGAGTAATGCATGCCCCACTGACAGGCATTTTCCTTATTGCCGAGATAACAAGCGGCTACAATCTCTTTATGCCGCTTATGATAGTTTCGGTATCGGCATACCTGACTATCAATATTTTCGAGACTCACAGCATCTACGCCATACGGCTGGCGCGCGAGGGTAAACTCGTCACCCACCATACCGATCATGCTGTGCTGACACTGATGAGTCTAGACAGCGTCATTGACCGTGACTATCAGGCCGTGGAGCCCGACATGGAATTAGGCAGTATGGTGCATAAGATTAGTAGGACGAAGAGCAGCGTACTGCCTGTGACTGATGCAGCTGGTGTGCTGTTGGGCGAGATTGATATTACGAAGATTCGCCACGTCGTGTTCCGTACTGAATTGTATCACCATTTCAAAGCGCGACAGTTGATGACGGAACCTGCTGCAACCATTAGTGAAGACACATCGATGGGACAGGTGATGAAAACCTTCGAGCGCACACAAGCCGACTGGCTACCTGTTTTGGATCGCAACCAGCACTTGAAAGGCTACGTAGCACGCAAACGAATGTATGACATGTACAGAAAGATTGTATACGAAATGAGTCAGGAGTAATAGTGGATATTATGGAAGGATATAACGTAAAGGAATACGGTCAGCCTGTGAAGCGCTACGTGCAGACCATGGATTTGAAGGATGATGCAGAGTTGATAGCCGAATACCGTCGGCGACATAGTCGACAGGAGGCATGGCCCGAAATTATTCAAGGCATACGCCAAGTGGGCATTTTGGACATGCAAATCTTTATATTGGGTACGCGGTTGGTAATGATAGTTGAGACACCGCTTGACTTCAATTGGGATGAGGCGATGGCACAACTTGCCACATTGCCTCGGCAGCAGGAGTGGGAGGACTATATGGCCATGTTTCAACAATGTCGTGAGGGTGCCACTAGCGACGAAAAGTGGCAGATGATGGACCCCATGTTCTGCCTATACGAATAGAAGAACAATAGACAATCAGAGCTAGCCAAAGTTGCATCAGGTGTTGATAAACGTGTGCATGAACTCCTCGAGGCGCAGCAGACCATAATCGCCTGAAACACACGACTCCTCATCATAGTGTTCAACGGCATCGGGTTCGATGCCTTGGTACCAGATAAGAAACGGCACAGGCTCGTTGACGTGGATACGCAACTCGACAGGCGTTGGATGGTCAGGCAGAATAGCTATCGCAACAGGTTCATGCATCGTTAGCACAGCCTCGTAAATGGGCTTGATGAGTCGCTTGTCAAGATAATCAATAGCTTCTAGTTTCAGCTCTAAGTCACCGTCGTGCCCAGCTTCATCGGTTGCTTCAACGTGGACGAAGACAAAATCGTCGGTTCTGAGGGCGTCAATGGCGGCCTGCGCCTTACCCTCGTAGTTGGTGTTAGCTAGTCCCGTAGCACCAGGTACCTTGATGATGCGCAGTCCTGCATAGCGACCGATGCCCTGAATGAGATCAACAGCCGAAATTACGGCACCGCTCTTCACCTGTGGGTATTGCTGCATCAGCGTCAGCATGGAGGGACGATAGCCACCACTCCATGGCCAAATGCTATTTGCTTGACGTTCACCCTTAGCAGCCTTCGCAAGGTTATATGGATGGTGAGCAAGCAACTCCTGCGAGCGCAATATCAGCTCATTGAGTAAATCGGCCGTCTGTTGGGGACTGAGGCGGTCTGGTTCAGCGGGAATATCGCTGAGCGTGGTTGAAGCCTTCACTAGCAGTGGACGCCAGGGCTCATTAGGGTGGTCGTGAGGCGGATTGCATACAATGTGCTTCGAACCGCCCTTGATAATTAGCAAGTGGCGATACTGAATGCCTGTAATGAACTGTACGCGCTGACAGCCTTCACGCTCGTTGATGGGCTTGGCGAGGTGCTCATTCAGATAGTCAATAAGGACGCGGGCATCGACCGTCTCCAGATTGCCACCGTTATGCGTGATGATGTTGCCATCAGCCAGCGTGATGATGTTGCAGCGGATTGCCATGTCTTCATCTTGCATGTCATAGCCTATTGAAGCAGCTTCAAGCGGTCCACGACCTTCATACACTTTGTTGAGGTCGTAGCCTAGAATAGCGGTATTGGCAACCTCGGAACCTGGCGGGAAGCCCTCCGGAATGGTAATAAGTCGACCAGTCCGTCCTGCTTTGGCCAGCCGTTCCATATATTCGGGACGAGCATACTGCAACAGCGTCTTTCCGCCCAGCCGTTCCACCTTGTGGTCAGCCATGCCGTCTCCCAGAATGATAATATGTTTCATATGTGTGGGGTGAAGATATGAAGCCCCCGCTTTAGAGAGGGCTTCGTAATCTTAGATATTAGCAATTGACATGATGTTTGCAAATACACCGGCAGCAGTAACAGCAGCACCTGCACCATAGCCCTGAATGAGCATGGGGTACTCCTTGTAGCGCTCGGTGGTGAGCAGTACGATGTTGTTGGAACCCTCCAAACCGTAGAATGGATGACCTTGAGGCACCTCTTTCAACTCCACGCTGGTCTTGAATGATGACGGATTGTCGCTGTCGGCTTCCATCGTAGCGACGAAGCGCCACCGTTTACCCTCGTGCTCAAGTACCTTGCGACGAGTTTCGAAGTCAGCATCAAGCTCTGGCAGCCGTTTCCAGAAGTCATCGAGTGACCCCTCAAAGTAGTCGTCGGGTACGAAGAGGTGCTTCTCGACATCAGCTTGTTCGACCTGATAACCAGCTTCACGCGTCAGAATGACCAATTTGCGGATAACATCGGTACCCGAAAGGTCGATGCGCGGGTCTGGCTCAGAGTAGCGCTGCTCCTTGGCTCGGCGAACGGTCTCAGAGAAGGGTACGTCAGCAGCTATCTCGTTAAATATGAAGTTGAGTGTTCCTGAGAGGATTGCTTCAATCTTCAGAATTTTGTCGCCCGAATTACACAGGTCATTGATGGTACCGATGATAGGCAAACCGGCTCCCACATTGGTCTCGTAGCGGAACCATACTCCACGGTCGCGAGCAGTCTGCTTCAGTTTAAGGTAACTGCTGTAGTCGCTGGATGCCGCGATCTTATTTGCAGCCACCACCGAAATGTTGTGCTCCAGGAAAGTCTGGTAAAGCATGGCAATTTGCTTGCTTGCAGTACAGTCGACGAAGACACTGTTGAAGATGTTCATCTTTACAATCTCGTCACGCATGTGCGCTGTATCGGCGGGATAGCCTGCACGCAATATTTCCATATAGTTGTTCAAATCGATGCCATCGCGGTTGAGCACGAAGTTGTTGACATCGGAAATACCAACAACGTTGAGTTTCAGACGTTTGGTCTTCATGAGAAACTCCTGCTGGGTACGGATTTGCTCCAATAGCATGCCACCAACAGTACCGATGCCGCAGATGAAGATATTGAGTACCTTGTATTCAGAAAGGAAGAACGAATCGTGCAGCACGTTGAGTGATTTACGCAAGAACTTTCCATCGACAACGAACGAGATGTTCGTCTCAGAAGCTCCCTGAGCACAAGCAATCACGCTGATACCGCTTCGGCCTAGCGTGCCAAACAACTTGCCGGCGATACCTGGGGTCTGCTTCATGTTTTCACCCACAATAGCGATGGTGGCCAGTCCGCTCTCAACCTGCATGGGGAACATGGCACCTGTCTCTATTTCCTTGGCAAACTCGGCATTCAGGACCTCGGCAGCTGCAGTGGCGTCTTCATCGCGAACACCTATAGAGGTGGAGTTCTCGGAAGAAGCCTGACTGACCATGAAGACACTGATGCCCTTGTTGGCTAAGGTAGTAAAAATACGGCGGTTGACACCAATGACACCCACCATAGACAAACCGGTAACGGTAATGAGCGATGTTCCCTTAATGCTCGAAATACCCTTGATGGGCTTATTGTCGTCTTCTATCTTTTCCTTGATGAGCGTGCCAGGGTGATCGGGGTTAAAGGTATTCTTGACCTTGATGGGAATGTTTTTGACGCAAACAGGATAGATGGTTGGCGGGTAAATGACTTTGGCGCCGAAGTTACACAACTCCATGGCCTCAATATACGAGAGTTCGTTGATAGTATATGCTGTTTTGATGACCTTCGGGTCGGCAGTCATAAAGCCGTCAACGTCAGTCCAAATTTCCAACACTTCAGCGTTCAGCACAGCAGCGATTATGGATGCAGTATAGTCACTGCCACCGCGTCCTAGATTCGTTGTCTCATGGCTCTCACTGTCGCGGGCAATAAATCCTGGCACGACGTAAATGGTATGGCTGGTGCCCTCGGTTGTCTTGATGTTGACTTTTTTGAAGGCTTCTTGTACTAGTTTTGTTGTCTCGTCGGTATTCAATACGTGGTGACCCAACTTCTTCTCGGTGCGGATAAAGTCACGGCTGTTCATTCGGACCCCATTCTTTACCATGGCTGCCACGATGTGAGAACTTAGACGCTCGCCATAGCTCACGATGGCATCGGCAGTTTTCTCAGATAGGTCGTGAATAAGGTATACGCCATACAGGATGCTCCTCAATTGGTCGAAGAGGCTGTCTACGTTATAGAATAAGTCAATGCGCTTTTTATCGTCTGTGATGATGGCTTCGATCATTTGGTGGTGGCGGTTGACCATCGCGTCAAACTCTGCACGATAATGCTCGTCGCCTTGCTGAGCCATGCGAGAGGTGGCAATCAGTCGGTCGGTGATGCCGTCAAGTGCACTTACTACTACTACGACAGGTTGCGTCCGAGCCTCTGTCTCCACAATTTTCTTCAAGCTAAGAATGCTTTTTACGGAACCTACGGACGTTCCGCCGAATTTCATTACTTTCATATTTCTATGCAATTTATCTTACCATCAGTACCCCAAAACAAGTGGGGACTACTCCAATGGCGGGACAAAAGTACAAAGAAAAAACGGACTGACCAAATTGTCTGTCCGTTTTTTTATGAGAAAGTTTACAATTAGTTATACAAGAATCGTTTGATGCTACGTTTTGGCGTCTTGGCGAACTCTTCTGTGTGGATTTCTATCTCTGTAATTTTCTCGTATGCAGGCAACTGCTCGTTCAACGTGACACGATTCTGTTCCATAATGCTGGCGATATCCTGGTCATTGAAGTTCATGTTTTTAGCTTCATCGTAGTCGGGATATACCAGTCCGACAAGTTTGTTGTCGCGCTGTACGACGATGCTCTCTACAACCATCGTCATGGAGTTGAGCTTGTCCTCTATCTCCTCGGGATATATGTTCTGACCATTAGGCCCGAGCAGCATGTTCTTCGAGCGACCATTGATGTAGACGTTACCATCCCAGTCCATGGTGCCCAGATCGCCAGTATGATACCAGCCGTCTTTGTCAATAGTTTCACGCGTAGCCTCTTCGTTCTTGTAGTAACCAAGCATGACATTGAGACCTTTGGCTAATATCTCGCCGGGAATCTCTGAGGGGTTGGAAGAGTTGATCTTTACTTTCATGTGGTATGCCTCTTGGCCACAAGAACCCTGTGCAAAGGTGTGCCAGTCGCGATAGCAGATGATTGGAGCACACTCAGTGGCACCATAGCCTACAGTATATGGGAACTCTATCTTCTTGAGGAACGACTCTACTTCCTGATTGAAGGCGGCACCGCCGATAATCACTTCATAGAGCTCGCCGCCAAAGGCCTTGATAACTTCTTGGCAGATGCGCTCGCGCACCTTTTTGGAGATGACAGGCATGCGCAGCAAGAGTTGCATACGGTTGTTCTGTATTTTGGGGAATACCTTTTTGCGGATAATCTTCTCGATGACCAAGGGCACTGCAATGATAATCTTCGGCTTGACCTCGGCGAAAGCCTGCGCGATGATGGCAGGAGAAGGAATGCGGTTCAAGTAGTAGACGTGGCAACCATGCAGGAACTCAAAAACAAACTCGAAAGCCATGCCGTACATATGAGCCATAGGCAGTATCGAGATGATACGGTCACCCTTGCTGATGATGTTGCCCAGCACGTGCTCGGCAAAGTCGTAGTTTGACCATAGTGCACGATAGGGAACCATGACTCCCTTTGAGAACCCCGTCGTACCACTGGTGTAGTTAATCATAGCCAACTCTTCACCGTTCTCCTCAATATAATAATGTACGTGTTCTTTCCTAAAATATTTGGGGAATTTCTTACCATACAATTCGTTGAGGTGCTCACGGGCAAAGGCCAACTTATCGGTACGCGATAGCAGAAGTGAGTAATCGGGGTTATTGATTATGCCTTCTAGATGCGGCATCTTCGTTGGGTCTATTTCCGTTGCCACATGGTCGCCGACAAATAGCAATTTGGCATCTGAATGGTTCACGATGTTGTGAATCTGATCTGCCATGAACTCATGTAGAATTGGAACGGCAACAGCACCGTATGTCAGCGTAGCTAAGAAGGCCACCGCCCATTGGCTGGAGTTTCGACCGCAGAGTGCTATTTTGTCGCCCTTAGTTACACCACTGTTTTCGAATAGGATGTGCAGCTTTTCTATTTTACGAGCCACGTCATGGTATTGCAGGGTGGCTCCCTTGTAGTCTGTCAACGCATCAAGATCCCAGTTGTCGATGATGCTTTGTTGAATCAACTGATTAAAGCTGGGTACGTTTTCCATAATTTTATTCTATTTATATAAATAACGTTTGATACTCTTCTTTGGGGTTTTCTGAAATTCCTCCTTCTGCAACTCGAATGCTTGCAACTTGCTGTAGACGGGCAACTGCTCGTTTAGCTCTTGGCGGTTTTGTTCCATGACGCTTATCAAGTCTTCCTCTGTCAGTTGCATGTCACGAGCTTCGTCCATGTCGGGGTATACTAGCGCTACGAGTTGATTGCCACGTTGTACGACAAGACTCTCACTAACCAGCGCCATCGAGTTTAGTTTGTCTTCTATCTCTTCGGGATAGATGTTCTGTCCGTTGGCTCCAAGGAGCATGTTCTTTAGACGTCCACGGATAAAGATATGACCATCGTTGGACATCGTGGCCAAGTCGCCTGTGTGATACCAACCATCCTTGTCGATAGCCTTATTGGTAGCTTCCTCATCCTTGTAGTAGCCTAGCATGACGTTGGTACCGCGGCAGATAATCTCTCCCTCTACATTCTCAGGGTCTGATGAGACTATCTTCACTTCCATGTGGTCGACAACTGTACCGCAAGAGGTTGGGATGAATTGGTGGTAGTCGCTGAACGAGATGAGCGGTGCACATTCCGTAGTGCCGTATCCAACAGTTATGGGGAAATCTATGCTTTTCAGGAACTGCTCTATCTCCTGATTGAGGGGGGCACCACCCACAATGACCTCGTAGGCACGTCCGCCAAAGGCTTCATAAACCTCATGGCAGATGCGCTCACGGACTTTTTTCTGTACAACGGGCATCTTGAGCAGCACTTTAATGGCGTTACTCTGTATCTTGGGGAAAACACGTTTGCGGATTATCTTCTCAATAATCAAGGGAACGGCAACAATGACGTCTGGTTTTACTTCCTTAAACGCTTCTGCGATAATGGCTGGCGACGGCAGACGAGTGAGAAAATGTAGGTGGAAGCCAGAACAGAAAGGGAACAGAAACTCGATAGCCATGCCGTACATGTGTGCCATGGGAAGTATGCTCAACGTGTTGCTGTATTTCGGCATATAGACACCTAATTTGTTCTGACAGAAGTCAACGTTTCCCCACAACGAGCGATATGGGAGCATGACACCTTTCGAGAAACCCGTGGTCCCGCTGGTGTAGTTTATCATGCATAGTTCTTCGGGATGGTCAACGTGCCAATGGATGTCTTCCTTACGGTAAGCGTTGGGAAATTTTTGACCGAACAGCTCGTTCAGACGTTCGCGCGCATCGGTCAGCTTTTCATTGCGACTCGTGTGAAGCGAGAAGTCTGGTAAATTGAAGATGCCTTCTAGGTTTGGCATCGCTTCGGGATGGATGATATTCACAACGTAGTCTCCGACAAATAATAGCTTTGAATCGGAGTGATTCACAATGTTATGAATCTGCTCTTCGTTGAATTCATGTAGAATGGGAACTATCACTGCGCCGTAGGTCAACGTTGCCAGAAAGGCTACGGCCCAATGGGCGGAATTCCTACCGCACACTGAAATCTTGTCACCAGGCTCGATTCCTGCAGCCTTCATCATGATGTGCAACTTCTCTATCTTCCTAGCGACATCATGGTATTGAAGGGTCGTTCCTTTGTAGTCTGTCAAGGCATCAAGCAACCAGTTCTCTCTGATAGCTTTTTCAATATAAGAATTGAAACTTGGTATATCGTTCATTGCACAGTTTTCAAAATTTTGTGCAAAGGTAATTTATTTCCTGCACATTCCAAAACTTTTTGTGCAATATTTTAGGTTAAATGACAAATAGGACAATTATCCGACAAATTAGCCAAGAAATTAGCTTTTTTTTGATAGGAATCCGTCTTCCTGTTGTACGATATCCTCGCTGACGAGGTTGCTCAGTGCAGCATCAATAGCTGACAGGGGGATTGATAGGCGATGCAACTCTGTGATGTGGTGCTGACGACCGTCGTCTAACAGGCTGGTAATGGCTTGGCGAGCCTGCTCCTCCTCTGTCGGACGACTTAAACATACGTCACACATGCCGCAGTCATGGGTGTCTTTTTCCCCAAAGTACTCCAGGAGCAGACGAGAGCGACATCGATCTTGTCGCTGGATATATTGCAACATGTTCTCGATTCGCTGACTGTACTGTTTTTTTCGGTCTTCGTAGACCGCACGTGGTAACTGTATGTGTTCAGGATCCTCGCGACGCTGCAAGTAACGAATTGTGGGTGTCTGTTGACGGGGTATATATTCGATGATATGCTTCTGCGACAGGGAGATGAATACCTGATGAAGTGAAGGAACATCGAGACCACTTTGCTGGGCGATAAATACCTCATCGACATACTCGAAGTCTGTGAAGAGTCCGCCGTAGTTTCTCAGCAAGGCTACGATGACTCGTTCCTCGTTTTGGGTATTTTCATGCAGCCGATACAGTTCGTGGCGCTCTAGTCGGAAGTGAATTCGCGTCTGTTGTTCCGGTGATGCGTCGTAATCTATATATCCGGCACGTGACAGAATTTGCAGTGCGCTTTGGAGACGGTTGGGGAAGTGATGGAAGCGTTGGCAGAACTCGTCAATGTTAAACTGACGCGTCATGCCATAACCATCGCCAGTGGCTAACTGATAGTAATAGGCTAGGTGCTCATATACCTGAAGGATATAGTTACGAGGCGGAAAGTTATCATCTATTCGCTTGACAAGCGTCGAATGGTCGCTATTGTTGTAAAGCATGACGGCATAGGCTCTCTGACCATCGCGCCCTGCACGGCCGGCTTCTTGGAAATATGCCTCTATGGAATCGGGACAGTCGTAATGGATGACAATTCGAACATCGGCTTTGTCAATACCCATGCCAAAAGCGTTAGTAGCTACCATGATGCGCACTTTGTCGTGCTGCCATTCACGTTGACGTTTGTCCTTTTCATTATTATCTAATCCTGCGTGGAAATAGGTGGCATTTAAGCTTTTATCGTTCAAGTATTCTGCTATTTCCTTTGAACGGCGGCGACTGCGCACATAGATGATAGCAGAGCCCTGTGTATGTTGTAGGATATGAACCAACTCGTTAAACTTGTCAGGGACGTTCCGAACAAGATAAGTAAGGTTCTTACGCTCAAATGACATGCGGAAGACGCGGAAATGGTGTTCATCAGCCGTGTTGCGTGGTGAGCCATTTGTCTCATTAAGGCTGAGCTTGTGGCAAATATCTTCTACAACTTGTGGCGTTGCTGTGGCTGTAAGAGCTAATACAGGAATGTTGGGCAGTAGCGTGCGGATATTCGAAATCTCTAAATAACTGGGACGGAAATCATAACCCCATTGTGAGATGCAATGGGCTTCATCGACAGTGATGAACGAGACTTGCATATGCCGTAATTTTGTGACGAATAAGTCACTAGTGAGGCGCTCAGGCGAAACGTACAGGAATTTTGTTCGTCCTAGTATGCAATTGTCCAGAATGCGTAATATGCTGTCATGCTCCAAACCAGAGTAGATGGCTGCAGCCAGAATACCGTGCTGATGCAAGTGTTGCACCTGGTCTTTCATGAGCGCAATGAGCGGTGTGATAACGATACAAACACCTTCCAATGCCATTGCTGGCACTTGGAAGGTTATGCTCTTGCCACCACCCGTAGGCATCAGACCAAGGGTGTCGTTTCCCATACCGATAGATGCAATAATGTCTCGCTGAATACCGCGAAAACTATCGTATCCCCAGTATTTTTTTAGTATTTCTTCGTACGTTGCCATCAATCTGCCTCCGACGGCTGTATGTCTTCTATCTGTAGCTGTACTTCGCCGTGCTTGTAGCTGTTTTCTTCTATCGTGTACACGATGTCGAATGAACGCTTGGATTTTATATATCGTACCGCAGCTGACTGACCAAAGGCTATACCGTTCATCACTACGGCTGACTTGGAATCTACGAGTTCCAGTTTGATGTGCTCTTGATGACGACCAACCACCTTTGACGTTCCGTAGTCGAAGACGTTTCGCGTCAAGAAAAGGGGTTTCGCATTCCCCGGTCCGTGTGGCGCCAAACGCTTGAGCTCGTTCAGCAGACGTTTGTTTATTTGCTGAAAGTCTAATGCTAAGTCGATGTCAAGTGTCTGTTGCGTCTGCTCGGGCAGTATGTGATTGCTGACATACTCCTGGAAACGACGCCGAAATTCGGGTATATTCTCTTGTTTTAACGTCAGGCCAACGGCATACGTATGACCACCGAAGTTCTCTAACAGGTCACGGCATGACTTGACGGCATCATAGATGTCGAAACCTGCAACGGAACGGGCCGATCCGGAAGCAATGCCATCAATGATGGTAAGAACAACGGTTGGACGGTAGTAGAGCTCGGTTAGGCGCGAGGCTACGATTCCTACTACTCCCTTCTTCCAACCTTCGTCATACAGCACAATGCTCTCCATGTGTTGCTGACTTTCCAGACGAGCCACTATCTCGTTGGCCTCTTCTGTCATCTGCTTGTCTACATCCTTACGCTGCTCATTCAATTCGTTGATGCGGGTAGCCATGGTGAGTGCTTTCTGAAGGTCGCGCTCTACTAACAACTCTACGGCTTCACGACCATTCATCATGCGACCGCTGGCATTGATGCGAGGACCTATCTTAAAGACGATGTCACTCATGGTGAGTTCACGACCGGATAGTCCGCAAATTTCGATGATTGCCTTGAGACCGGTACATGGATTCTGGTTCAGCTGCTTTAGTCCATGGAATGCCAGCGTACGGTTTTCTCCCTCTACTGGCACAAGGTCAGCGGCAATCGACACAGCACAAAAGTCTAACAGCGGGATAAGTCGTGAAAAGGGGATTCCGTTATTTTTTGCAAAGGCTTGCATGAACTTGAAACCTACGCCACAACCGCACAGATGCTTGAAAGGGTAGGCCGAATCGGTACGCTTTGGGTTCAATATAGCTACGGCTGGGGGCATCACGTCGTCAGGAACATGGTGGTCGCAGATGATGAAGTCTATTCCCCGCTCTTTGGCGTATGCTATCTCTTCTATGGCCTTGATTCCACAGTCCAACACGATGATGAGCTTAACACCCGTTTCTGCGGCATAGTCTATCCCCTTCCTGCTCACGCCATAGCCTTCTTCTTCACGATGCGGAATGTAGTAATCTATGTTCGAGTAGAATTGCTGCAGGAATTTGTACACCAAGGCTACTGCTGTACAGCCGTCAACGTCGTAGTCGCCATACACCAAGATGCGCTCCTTCCTACCCATGGCGTCATTCAAACGATCCACGGCTACGTCCATGTCGTTCATCAGAAAGGGGTCGATGAGCTCATTCAACATGGGACGGAAAAACCGCTTTGCGGCACTCTCGGTCTTGATACCACGTTGAATGAGCAGATTAGCCAGAATGGGACTCATCCCTATCTTCTCCGCCAAATCTATTGCTGCCCCTTGCTGCTCCAGAGAGGGTGGCTCATAATTCCACTTAAACTGCATTGTTCAAACTTGAAACTTGAAACCTAAAACCTGAAACATCAAACCTTACAAACCTAACTTCTTGCGGATGTCTTTGGGAATGGCGTTCTTGTTGACGAGAAAATCCATGGTGTTGGCGGCAATGAAACTTTTGGTCATGTACCAAATGCCTTTGTAATCGCCTGATTCTCCCCACGAATTCTTTACCATGTAGTACTCTTTCCCGTTTTGGTCCTTAGCAATACCGAAAATCAGCATGCCATGGTCGTCGGTCAGTTCCCAGTTGTCAAAACGCTCTTGGCGCAACTCCTGCGTGGGTACAATCTCTGGTACGGTACAGCCTAGTGAATCTATGATGCTACGCTTCTTGCCTGGAGTCATCTTCAGCCACTTTGCCATGTCGCTGCCTTGCAGGTTTTGTGTAGTCTTCTTGGCATCAATGGCGTAGGCTAAGCCTTGACGTGTGAAACCGTCTTCCGACACGTCACCGCCCCAAGCAATGGTGTAACCCTTTTCAATGGCATTGTCTATAACTTGCATCATCTCGTCCATCGGCAGATTGTAACTCAGAGGGAACCGCCAGTTGTCCTGTACTTCAACGGCAAAAGCGCTGTAGAACGGGTGATGGGTATAACTGGTAATGCTGACATAGTCGTTCAGGTCGATGCCCAGACTCTGAACGAACGTCTTCGGGGTGTATTCCTTTCCTTCGTAGTTGAACTTCTCCGGACACTTACCCAGGTAGGCATCGAGAATGCCTTGCAGACCGACCTTCCACTGCGAACTGATTTTCTTCGCCTTGCTTCTGGCGATTGCATCTACGTAGGGCTCCAGCAGCGAGAAGAACTCGTTGAAGTTGTTCAGTGAGTCACCATACAGCGTGCCGGGCAGTGGCATTGCATCCTCAGGACAGATACCATGCGTCTTCAGCGTAGCTAACACGTCTTCGGCCGAACCTCCTTGCGCAAACTGGCAGTCTCCATGATAGCGAACTACCTGAATCGCGCGGTCCATATATGTCTTGTTCGCTACAAACGACTCACACAGGTCATACGTCTTACCCGTTGCCTTCAGAATTTCAGCTTCGAAGAACGACAGCGTAGAGTAGTCCCAGCACGTGCCGCTGCGGTTTTGGTCTTTGATGCTCGTAATCTTGTTCTCCTTAATGGTGGTGAACACGGGTTTGTTCTTCCCTACGGAGTCTTTCTTCTCCTCTGCCTGTGCGCCAAGAGCTATCATTGCCATTAGCGCGAGTGTCATTACTTTTCTCATCTTAATTTTTATTTTTTATTTTTTTATTTTTTATTTCAGTTCTCACCTCTCAGTTCTCAGTTTGCATGATACGGTATCCGTTTCGTGCCAAGAAATCTGCAACCGTCCTTTGTTATCAGCACATCGTCTTCAATGCGGATACCTCCAAAGTCTTTGTAGGTCTCCAGCATGTCGAAGTTCAGGAATTCTTTGCAGTGCCTTTTCTCCTTCCATTCGTCAATCAACGCTGGTATGAAGTATATGCCTGGCTCGTCGGTCACCACAAACCCTTCTTCCAGTCGCCTGCCCATGCGCAGACAATTCGTTCCGAACTGCTCCAGGTTTGGACTCGTCTCCTCATCGAAACCTACGTTCTTCTGGTCAAGGTTTTCCATGTCGTGAACGTCCATTCCCATCATGTGACCCAATCCGTGAGGCAGGAACATGGCGTGGGCACCAGCTCTTACGGCTTCATCGGTGTCACCGCGCATCAGTCCCAACTCCTTTAGCCGTTCCGTCATCATGCGGCAGACGGCAAAGTGTACGTCCATGTATCTTACTCCAGGCTTGGCAACCTCCAGCACATAGTCGTGGCATGCCTCTACAATACTGTATATCTCCAGTTGTCGCTGACTGAACTTCCCGCTAATGGGCATCGTACGCGTGTGGTCAGAACAGTAGTCATCCAACTCACATCCAGCATCGCACAGTGCCAACCTGCCGGCTTCCAGTTTTGCGTCTGATGGTGCTCCGTGCATTATCTCACCATGCTGTGAGAAGATGGTAGCAAAACTCGTGCCGTTAGCCAGACTGCGGGCAATACCATCTACCTGACCACCAATATAACGCTCGGTGACACCAGGTCTGATCAGACGCTGAGCTGTGGTGTGCATCTCGTAACCGACATCACACGCCCGCTCTATCGCCGCAATCTCTTGCGGTTCCTTCTTCGAACGCATCTTCACAACCGCCCGTATCAGTTCCTTCGATGCTGCATCCCGTTGCTGCGAAGGCGCCACTTCCAGCAGGTCCATAATCTGAATCATCGTGTCGTGACGATAGGGTGGCAGAAAGTGTATCATCCTCTTTTCCGCCGTGGCGTTGTTGCATAGCTTACGCAGAGCAGCCAAAGGTGCTGTATGTGTCACACCTACCTCAGAGGCAAGGTCGCTCACACTCGGTGTGAAGCCCATCCACACGATATCCTCCACGCTTATGTCGTCGCCGAAGAGCCATTCTTCGTCGTTGTCAATATCTATTACGCCCACCAGTCCGTCGCGGTGCTGACCGAAATAATACAAGAACGTCGAGTCCTGACGCATAGGGGCATAGCAGTTCGCAGCATAGTTGTAGGGAGCTTCGTTGTTGCCAAACAATATAACCATGCCTTTACCCACCATTCTCTTCAGTTCCGCCCGACGGCCCGTGTAAGTCTCTTTACTGAACATAAACCTAACATTTTCAAACTTCAAACTTCAAATTACTAATCATAACTCTCAGTTCTCAGCTCTTAGTTCTCACTTCTCTTAAAAATATTTGGCAAAGATACAGAATATTTGTGAAAAACCACTACCTTTGCACACTAAAAAGTATTAAAATGCACATTTCAGCTAATACAGGACTCGTTCTCGAGGGTGGAGGCATGCGTGGCGTCTTTACCAGTGGCGTGCTTGATGCATTCATGAAACACGAGGTTTACTTCCCTTATGTCGTGGCAGTTTCCGCAGGTGCCTGCAATGGTTTGTCGTACATGAGTCGACAGCCTCGTCGTGCACGCTGGTCAAATATTGATATGCTTCAAAAGTACGACTACATCTCGCTGCGCTCACTCATTCATAATGGCAGCATCTTCGATACAGACATCCTTTACCAGCGCTTCCCTGAGGAGTTCATACCTTTCGATTATCAGACCTACGAGCAAAATACCGCCGTATTCGAAATGGTGACAACCAACTGTCGGACAGGACGAGCCATGTATCTCAGCGAACGCCACGACCATCAACGTCTGACACGTATCGCAAAAGCCAGCAGCTCGCTTCCCTTTGTCGCACAGATTACCGAGGTTGACGGCATCCCCATGTTAGACGGAGGCATCGTTGACAGCATTCCTATCGTTCGTGCCATTGATACTGGTCATTCGGAAAACGTAGTGGTACTCACACGTAATCGTGGGTATCGCTCTAAAGAACCCGATATCAAGATTCCACCCCTCATCTATCGTGACTACCCGCGCCTCCGTGTCGCGTTGAGTCGCCGCACCCAAGAATACAACAAACAGCTCGACCTTGTCGAACGCATGGAAGATTGGGGCGAGATAATCGTCATACGCCCGGAACAACCCTTGCAGGTCGGACGTATCACCAGTGACATCCAAAAACTGGAACGCCTTTACGAAGAAGGATTCCAGTTAGGTGAGCGTTTCGTCAATCAATACCTCTAAACCCTTGTACAGTCGAAGAACTTGTATGTTAGGGCAAACTCGCGATGTCCTAATGCTTCCGATTTTGTCTTGTTACCAGAAGCCGTTTGTTCAATGCATTGAAGAATGTTTGCGCATATGTCACCAAACGTGAGACCTTCAGTTACGATGGCACCGGCATTGATGTCCATGTCATCTTTCATGTTTTGATATGTCTCGGGGTTGGAACACACTTTGATGACAGGAGAAATGGCAGACCCAGCAACAGAACCGCGTCCAGTGGTGTAAAGCACCATCTGACATCCGCAGGCAATCATCTCCATAATCTCAGCGTTGTCATTGATGTTGGGGAATCCCCAGCGAGCTTCTCCATCCGGTACGACATCCATCATCCATAGACCACGCTTGTCTGGAGATATGCCAGGGTAGGTGAGACCTTGTATAGTACGAGAGCCGCTTTTGCAATAAGACCCTAAAGACTTCTCTTCAATTGTCGTCAATCCACCCGTAGCGTTGCCTGCCGAAAAGCTATCGTGCCCCATCTGCTTGTAGTATTTGTCAGCCTTTACAATACAGTTATAGAGCCGAAGCCCAAGTTCCGGTGTGACTGCACGTTGTTGCAATAGTGTCTCACAACCGATGAGTTCGCCTGGTTCTTCAAAGATGCACGTTGCCCCATGGTCAACCAGCCAGTCGAAGGTGGCTCCAACGGAGGGATTAGCCGTGATGCCACTGTAACCATCAGACCCTCCACAGACGGTCCCAATCATCAAGTCGCTCCAGCTGATATCCGTTTGGGGTGTATCAGCTATTTGGTGCAACATCTCCTTAACTTGTTGGATACCTTTATTGATAGATGTTTGCGACCCTCCCTCATCTTGAATGACAAGAAGTGATGCAGCCCGACCGCTATCCTTGATGTCCTGTAAGAGCCGTTCGCGCTGAAAATTCTCGCAGCCTAAAGAAACAAGCAAAACTCCTCCTACGTTAGGGTGGGTGCAAAGTTGCAGCATCATCAGTTCGGCATAGTCGTTGGGAGCACAACCGCTGAATCCTATCAGATGAACCTCTTCCTCCTGATAGTGTTGAGCGATACGGGCTGCCACGTGATGAGCACATTCCACCAGAAAGCTGACGACCACCACGTTGCGGATGCCTTTACGCCCATCCTTGCGAAGAAATCCTCTCATTATAGTTCCAGCACTTTATGTGACACGCAATTATTTAGAATAAGGTCCCAATCAAGTTCTACACCTATCCCTGGTGCCTTGGGTACGGTGATGCTGCCCTGAGCATCGATAGGCAGCAGCCCCTTCATTGGAAATTGGAAGTCCTCCTCGGGTACGAAGTACTCGAACCACTTGCAGTTACGGATAGCGCACGACACATGCAGATTGACGATGTCCATGTAGTTCATCGTTGTAGTGTGAATCTCACAGTTCAGACCGAAGCTTTCAGCCAGATGAGCAATCTTCAACGTTCCTGTGATACCACACTTCCATGACACGTCAGCACGTACGATGTCGGCAGCGCGCTGACTGATGACTTGAGCCACACCCCAGTGACAACCTCTTGTCGTCTCGGTGGCTGCTATCGGCAGGTCGAGAGCCTTGCACAACTCCGTGTACTTATAGAGTTCGAAATCTCTGAAGGGTTCTTCCAGCCAGATGTAGTTCAGGCGTTCCAACTGTCGTCCAACCTTGATGGCTTCATCAAGTGTGTACTCAGCAACGGGGTCGCTCATCAATCCAAAGTTGTCGCCAACGGCTCGTCGCAGGTCCTCGTGGATGCGCATATCCGTTTCAATAGGACCAGGGGGATGCACTTTATAGCACTTGATGCCGCGCTCTTGGTAGTACAGTGCCTCGTCAATATACTCTTGCTCAGAGGTGTGGAAGAGTCCACTGGCATAAACCGGCAGCTGTTCACGATAAGCACCCAAATACTGATATAGAGGCAGTCCAGCCGCCTTTGCGCAGATGTCCCACAGTGCCACATCAATCGGACCAGGAAGATAGACGGGGAAGAAGGTAAGGTGACGGTCGATGTTCCAGAGTTCGTGCCAAATCTTCTCTCTGTCATAAGGAGAGCGTCCCAGCACCACAGGAGCGATATTGTCAATGATATACGCCTCCGTGACATTCCCCGAACGGGCAGCCAATGCAGTTGCGATACCCTCGATGCCAGTATTGGTAGTTAACTTTAATACCAATACGTCCCAGTCCATCGTACTCTTGCCCTTACGCTTGTCGTCAAAGAGGCATTTGTCGCGGCGAACCCACCACGTTTCAATCTTTTGGATAACCATATATTTATTCGAATTTGATTTGTCTAATAGGAACAAAGAGTCGCAATGTCAGCCAAGCCAACAGATACATCGTGCTTGCTATCATGAAGATGATGGCGTAGTTGCCTGTCCACTCCAGAATAAGTCCAACAAAAGAAGAAGCCAGCGCTCCGCCTACTGCACCGCCTACGCTGCTGATTCCAGTCATCGAGCCTACCACCTGTTTGGGATAGACATCAGAGACAATGGTGAAAATGTTCGATGCCCAAGCCTGATGAGTACTAGTAGCAAGTCCAATTATCAGCACAACAATCCACATGTTTTGAATATAGGGTACCGCATTCAGTGGAAGCACCAATAACGCAAAGAGCAAGATGGTGGTTTTGCGGGCGAAATCAAGAGAGCGTCCGAAGCGGACAAATTGCGAAGAAACATGTCCGCCATAAATTCCACCGATGCTCGACATCGTATAGATAATAATAAGTGGCAGGACTGTTGCTTTCAAGTCCACGCCATGAGTCTTGTTGAGGAAGTCGGGAGTCCAGAACAGGAAGAACCACCATACCCAGTCCGTCACAAAACGCGAAAAGAGGATGGCATAAGTTTGACGATGGCTGAACAGCTGACGCCATGTAATGACTTTGCTTTGAGGACTCTCGTCTTCTTCGCTCTCGTCTTTTGAGTGGATATACGCTAACTCTGCGGCATTCACTTTCGGATTTTTTTCAGGAGCTTTATAGATGAGCCACCAAGCTACCACCCAAATAAATCCCAAAGCACCAGTAATGATAAAAGCCCACCGCCAGCCTAACTCAAGGGTGATGGCTGTGACGATGATGGGGGCAATAATAGCTCCAATCGTTGTCCCTGAGTTAAAGAGCCCAGTAGCGTAAGCCCTGTCACGCTTAGGAAACCATTCGGCTATGACCTTTACCGCAGCAGGAAAGTTACCAGCCTCACCCAGACCTAATACCGCGCGAGCAGCACCGAAGCCGGTTACCGATCGTACCGTCGCATGCAGCACGGCTCCCAGACTCCAAATAATGATAGCGATGGAATACCCAATTTTGCTGCCGAACTTATCAAGCATCCTTCCGCAAGCCAGCATGCCAATGCCGTAAGCTACCTGAAAGGCTGTAACGATATAGCCGTAATCAGCCTCTGACCAGCCGAGGTCATCTTGTATATATGGCTTCAGTAGCCCAATTACCTGACGGTCTATATAGTTGATAGTGGTTGCAAAAAATACCAACGCCACTACCGTCCATCGAACGTTCGTCCTCTTGCTGTCTTCTCCCATATCTCCAGTCTGACTGTTTTAAAAGGCTTCCGATGCACCTGCGTCAACGGGTAGGAAGACACCATTCACATAACCTCCAGCTGGCGATGAGAGATAAAGGGCAGCATAACCGATGTCCTCTGGCTGTCCAAAGGTCTTCATGGGAATACGGCGCAGGATGTTCGCCTTGCGCTGCGGGTCGTTGTCGGTGGCTTTGTGGAACATGGGCGTGTCAATCCAACCTGGTGCGATGGTGTTGACACGAATGCCCTTTTGAGAGAGTTCTGCCACCAGACTGCGCTGCAGACCGAGGATGGCGGACTTTGCTGTGGTGTACGCTACCACCTGTTCCATGCCCATGATGGCTGTCATCGAACTAATGAGTATGATGCTGCCTTTTCCTTTCTCAACCATCAGTTTGGCGAATTCGCGACTTAATGCGAAGACACTCATGACGTGAACGTTCAGCACGTTGAGGAATTCGCTGTCAGTCACGTCAAGTGCCCATTTCTTCAGATGAACACCAGCGCAGTTGACGAGGATGTCGACAGCACCAATCTCTTTTACCAGTTGCGGAATCTCTTCGAGTTTCGTCACGTCAAAGGCGCGATATTGACAATGCTCGCCCAACAGCTGCTGCGCCTCACGCAGTTTTTCTTCGTTACGCCCGATGATGATGACCTCGGCACCAGCTTCTACAAACACTTTGGCAATGCCCAGACCAAGTCCGCTGCCACCACCTGTTATTACGGCACGCTGTCCGTCAATTCTAAAAGCATTCATATTGTTATGTTTTAATTTCGTGATTTACATGATTCCAAATTTAGCAAAAGCATCCACCGTACTCATGCCTTGCTCCAAAGCCTGCTTCACTTGTTTCTCTCCACGTGCTTTCTCAATGGCGCCAGCAAAGGCTTCCTCCTCCGCTTCACGCGGTACGATGATGACCCCGTCAAGATCACCGAAAACGATGTCGCCCGGACGTACTGCGATGCCTCCGAACTCGATGGGCACGCGATAGTCAATGACTTTGCCACGAGGCCCTTGGTCTTGTGCATACGTGCCTTGCGAAAAAGTGGGGAAGTTCAGGCGCAGAATTTCGTTTGTGTCGCGTGAGAAACCGTCAACGACGGCACCTGCTGCTCCTATGGCAATGGCACGTGTACTCATCAGTCCACCCCACAGCGCATAGCGAGGCGAAGAACCAGAGCATATGTAGACCTCGCCAGTCTTCAGCTGGTCTAGTGCTTCGAACATGATGCCAAAGGGCTTGCGCATCACGTCTAACTTTGTGTCTTGCTGGCGTTCGGCAAACACATCGGCTTCCAATACGGGCATAGCCCTACCAATCACCACCATATCTCTCCGCAGGGGTTTGATGTGTGGAGGAAGGAACTGATGCAAGTACCCCATTTTGTCTAAAACGTCGCCAACAAGGGCGGTGAACAGTTCTGTCCTCGCTATCTGAAACAGCTCACTGTCGTCTTTCCATAGATTTGTCATAGCAAAAAAGTAAAAAGGTAAAAAAGTAAAAAGGTAAAAAATTAAAAATTAAGATGAGAAGATGTGATAGGTCTGAAATTTTTACTTTTTATTTTTTATTTATTATTTCTTTCAACTCTCAGTTCTCATCCTTCAGCAGGTCGGGCCTGAGTCGGCGCGTTCGTTCCATCGCTTGTTCCAACTCCCAGTTGCGTATCTTTGCCTCGTTGCCGCTGAGCAAAATCTCAGGCACCTTCCAACCTTTATAGTCGGCAGGACGCGTATAGATGGGTGCTGCCAGCAAATCGTCCTGAAAACAGTCCGACAGCGCACTCTGCTCGTCACCGATGACTCCAGGCACCACACGCACAACAGCATCCGCTATCATCGCCGCCACCAGTTCTCCGCCCGTCAACACAAAGTCGCCGATGGAAATCTCTTTCGTTATGAGATGGTCGCGCACACGCTGGTCGATGCCTTTATAGTGACCCGCCAGTATGATGAGATTGCCCTTCAACGACAGTTCGTTTGCCATGTGTTGATCGAAGCGCTCGCCGTCAGGTGACGTGAAGATGACTTCGTCATAGTCACGCTCCGCCTTCAGCGCACTGATGCAACGGTCTATCGGTTCACACTGCATCACCATGCCTGCACTGCCGCCATAGGGATAGTCGTCAACCCTGCGCCATTTGTCCAACGTGTAGTCACGCAGGTTATGCAGTCGGATTTCTGCCAGCCCTTTCTTCTCCGCGCGAGCCAGTATCGATTCGTGTACAAAGCCCTCCAGCATTTCGGGCAGTACGGTTATGATGTCAATTCTCATAGTATGCTTTGATTCTTTCTATATAACGTTCTCCAACCGAGCGTCCCAATTCATATACATGCTGCATCTGATGCGCGTCATGCGAAATGTGACCGATGGGTATCTTCTCGTCAGGCCGAATTACCAGACAACGGCCTTCCTGTTCTGCCTGTGCAACGAATGCCAGCTGCTTGTTGTACATCACGTGTCGCTCGTCGAGTGCCTTCAGAAATCGGGGGTATCCGTGAAGTGACATTCGCATGAAAGGCATCAGACGGTTGTGCGTCTTCTGGTATCCAAAGGGCTGCGTCAGAATGACGACGTTTCGCTCGTAGCCAATAGATTCAAAATAGGCAAGGGGTATGGAGTCGCTGACGCCGCCGTCGAGTAATTTGCGCCCGCCTACCTCCACAACTTTCGATACCAACGGCATGCTGGCTGAGGCGCGCAGCCATTCCAACTCGTCGTAATTCACATCGCTCATGCTGTGGTATACAACCTGCCCTGTCACTACGTCCGTGCACACCACAATGAATTCCATGGGGTTCTCCTTAAAGGCTGTGGTGTCGAAGACGTCGTAGTCGTAAGGTACCACATGGTAGTCGAAGTCGGCATTGAAGTAGTCGCCGCTCTTCAGCAGCGACAACAGTCCGCTATACCGGCTGTCCTTTGCAAAACGCATGTTGTACCGGATGGCACGACCTGCCTGTCGCGACTTGTAGTTGCAGCCGAAAGCAGCGCCGGCGGAAACGCCAATGAGTCCGTCGGGCCAGATGTCATGTTCCATCATGACGTCCGTCACGCCGGCAGTCCATAAACCGCGCATGGCACCACCCTCAAGCACTAATCCTTTTTTCATTGGCTCGTCAACGGCAGGGTAATGACGATTCTGCAACCGTCAGTATATTCGGGGTCTATCTGTAAAGTTCCGCCTAAACGGTGAATGAGGAGGCGGCACATTGGAAGACCCGTACCGGTTCCTTGCGTGAAATCATCCAGTTGCACAAAATTCTCGAAGACTTTCTCTCGTTTGTCTGCGGGTATTCCTAAGCCGGTGTCTTCTACTGCCAACAGCAGCTGATTGTCGCTCTTGTCTATGGATGCGTGCAGAGAGATGTGCCCCTTTTCTGTAAACTTTGCGGCGTTTGTCAGTAACTCTGCCAGCACCTTTGTCGCACTGTCTGCATCGGTCGTCAGCGTGACGGTGTCGTCAATCTCTGAATCGAATGTAAAGCTGACGGTGTCCGTTGAGGTGATGTGGCTGTCGGTAATCGCAATGTGGCATAGTTTGTTGCAACCTATTGACACGAATTGGTTAGACTTGCTGCCAGACTCGAGGGCTGACAGTTCCAACAGGTTGTTGATGTTGGTGGTTATCGTTGTGGCAGCTTTGTATACGCGCTGCGCCATGTCGGCACGCTCTTGTTCGTTCAGCTCCACACCGGGCATCGTCAATGCCTGCGTGAAGCCGTTGATGATGTTGAGCGGTGTGCGTATCTCGTGGCTCATGTTGTCAATGAAGGCTTTCTTCATGCGTGCTGATTCCAGTGCTTTCTCGTTAGCCTGCTGCAGCCGTTTCATCATCTTTCGCTGGCGGCGGCTGAAGAACACGAGGGCAGCAATGATGATGGCGGCGAATATCAACCCCATACCCATCATCAGCATCTTACGCTGAGCCATCTTGCGTTGTGCCTCCATCATGGCGTCCTTCACATGATAGAGGGTGTTCATCTCGTTCAGCTGACTGCGGTTGCTCTCGCTGTAGGTGGAGTCCTTGATGGCAAACAGATGGCTGTATATGTCTGCAGCCTCAGCCTTACGTCCCAACTTCATCAGGATTTCGGCGCGCGTCTGTTGGGAATCCATCGCTCCTAACGAGTCGCTGATTTCTACAGCCAACTGGTAAACCTGGTCGTTATACAGGAGCGCCTGCTCGTAGTCTCCCATTGCCATGTAAAAGTTTTCACGGCCGCTGGCTATAGCACTGCGTATGATGGCACCCTTGTCTTTTCCCAGCTGCTCGGCGCGCTGCAGCCACCCAGCTGCTTTGCCCATATTCCCGAGACCGGTCTCCATTTCTGCAATCGAGAGGTAGCAGTACATATAACGTACGTTGATGGACGTTGTGTCTTTCCCTTGCTTTTTTGCTGCTGACTTCCACAGGTCGATGGTCTTCTCCCATTTCTTTGCGATGGCGCCAATCTCCTTATAACGACCGGCTTCAGCCAGCGAATGGCTCAGTCCGTAATACATGTTGCACAGCATGTTAAGGTCTTTGCTTTCGGACTTTTCCATTAGTGCGGCAGCCGTCTGGTAGTTGTCGATGGCTCTGTTGGGATCTTTCATGGCACGGTAGATGTCGCCCATCAGGTTGTAAGCCGACAAGATGCCGTCGTCATTCCCTCTTTTACGGGCATCGTTGTACATGTTCTCTGCCTCTTGAAGGGCGGTGTAGTTATGACCGGTGTTAAAGTGGTAGCTGGCCAGCAGCCATGAAGCGTAGTAATAGTTATGCCAATTATTGTTTTTCTCGAAGTACTTACGCATCTCCGGCAGTGCTGCCTCCAGTTGTTCGCCACGTCCAAAGTTATAATAGATGCAAAGCAGACTGACGCGCCCAAAGTCTTCATACTTCTGGTCTTTCTGCTTCTGTGCCTCGCTTATCATTTGCAGAGCACTCTCCCTTTGTAGTTGCTCGTCATTCTCGGAATAGGCAGACATGTACAGATTCTCAATGCTCTTGAGCTTGTCTAAACCTTCCTGGTTAGGGATGATGCGCAACAGCGAATCGCTCTTTGGCCCCTTGGCAAAGGTACAGGTAAAGGCGTTTAGTAGTAATATGAATACAAAGGTTTTTCGCATAATTGATTGCAAAGATACGAATTAGTGTTCAAAGGACAAAACTTTTTTCTTTTTTTATTTTGTTACTTTTACTACTTTTACAAAAGTTAAGACATAAGGGCATGCGCAACCCCCTGATTTGTCACGTGCACCCCCTGGTTTGTCACGAGCAACTCGGCGTTTTACTGTGAGTAACTCGGCGTTTTACTGTGAGTAACTCGGCGTTTTTCTGTGAGCAACTCGGCGTTTTTCTGTGAGCAACATTTCATGACCCAAAAAAGAACCGGAAAAGTTGAAGGTTCCCAACTTTTCCGGTTGTGCGTTATTCTTCAGTCCCTGATTGGGGGACTTCTGTTAAATCAGCTGTTGTACTCCTGCCAAGACTTAATCTTGATGTCCTCCAATTTCAGTGCGGTAAAGGCTTCGATGAAGGCTTTTGCCAGACGAACGTTGGTCATCAGCGGAATGTTGTGGTCGATGGCTCCACGACGTATCTTATAACCGTTGGTAAGCTCACGCTTGGTGTGGTTCTTTGGTACATTGATGATGAGTGCGAACTTATGCTGGGCAATCATGTCCATCACGTTGTTGTCGCCTTCCTCGTCGGGCCAGTTGACGGCGGTTGCTTTAATGCCGTTGTCGTTGAAGAACTTGGCGGTACCACCGGTGGCATACACCTCGTAGCCTTTCTTTACCAGCTGCTGGGCAGGCTCTAACAGCGAGACCTTTCCTTTGGCGGCACCGGAAGAAATCAGTATGGCACTGCCTGGCTTCGGCAGTTTGTAACCGGTGGCGATAAGGGCATTCAGCAGTGCTTCGTTGAGGTCGTCACCCAGACAGCCCACTTCACCGGTAGAGCTCATGTCCACACCCAGGACGGGGTCGGCATTCTGAAGACGGGCAAACGAGAACTGCGAAGCCTTGACACCGATGCGGTCAATGTCAAACTCTGAACGGTCGGGGCGCGAGTAAGGAGCGTCGAGCATAATCTTGGTTGCCGTCTCAATGAAGTTGCGCTTCAGAATCTTCGAGACGAAGGGGAACGAACGGGAAGCACGCAGATTGCACTCGATGACCTTCACCTCGCGGTTCTTGGCGAGGAACTGGATGTTGAACGGACCGCTGATGTTCAGCTCCTTGGCAATCTTGCGCGAAATCTTCTTGATCTGCCTGACTGTCGAGAAGTAGATGTGCTGAGCAGGGAACAACATCGTGGCGTCGCCTGAGTGTACGCCGGCATACTCCACATGCTCGGAGATGGCATACTCCACGACTTCACCCTTGTCGGCAACAGCATCGAATTCTATCTCCTTTGTCTCTGTCATGAACTTTGACACCACTACGGGGAACTCTTTCGAGACTTCGGTAGCCATGCTGAGGAAGCGGTGCAACTCCTCGTCGTCATAGCAGACGTTCATGGCAGCACCTGACAGCACGTAAGAGGGACGAACCAGGACGGGATATCCCACCTCACCGACAAACTCCTTGATGTCGTCAAACGAGGTCAGCGCACGCCATGCCGGCTGGTCAATGCCCAACTTGTCGAGCATGGCTGAGAACTTGTCGCGGTTCTCGGCGCGGTCAATATCAACAGGACTTGTTCCCAGCACGGGCACGCCCTGACGATGTAGTTTCATGGCAAGGTTGTTCGGAATCTGTCCACCTACCGAAACAATCACGCCGCGTGGCTGCTCTAAGTCGATGACGTCGAGAACACGCTCCAGTGACAACTCGTCAAAATAGAGGCGGTCGCACATGTCGTAGTCTGTTGACACCGTCTCAGGGTTGTAGTTTATCATGATGGACTTATACCCCAGCTTTCGAGCAGTGTTGATGGCATTAACCGAACACCAGTCAAACTCTACCGAAGAACCGATGCGATAAGCACCAGAACCCAGTACGATGACCGACTTCTCGTGGTTGTAGTAGTTGATGTCATGCTTCGCACTGTAAATCTCGCCGTCAGGCTTTGCAAAGGCAGGCGTGTGGGTGTAGGTGAAATACAGGTAGTTGGTCAGTTCTGGATGCTCGCTGGCTACAGTAGGAATGCGCTTTACCGACGGCATAATGCCCTTCTGCTTGCGATACTGGCGAACCTGCAGATTCTCCTTCTCCATGTTTCCACTTTGGGGCTTCAGTACGAAACGAGCTATCTGGAAGTCGCTGAAGCCGCACTGCTTAACCTCGAGCAGCAGCTGGTCGGGCAACTCTTCCAGTTTGTTGTATTTCTGCAACTCGTGCTTCAGGTCTACAATATGCTTGAGTTTCTCAAGGAACCAAACGTCAATCTTTGTGAGCTGCTCAATACGCTCAACGGTGTAACCCTCTTCCAAAGCCTGAGCTATGGCAAAGATGCGAAGGTCGGTAGGATTAGACAGCGCGTCATCCAGATTGTCGAACTTCGTGTGGTCGTTGCCCACGAAGCCATGCATGCCTTGTCCAATCATTCGTAGACCCTTCTGAATCATCTCCTCGAACGAGCGGCCGATGGACATGATTTCACCTACCGACTTCATGCTGGAACCAATCTGGCGGCTGACACCGGCAAACTTGGTGAGGTCCCAACGAGGAATCTTGCATATCATGTAGTCCAATGACGGAGCAACATAAGCACTGCTGGCCGTTCCCATCTCGCCAATCTGATCGAGCGTATAGCCAAGTGCAATCTTTGCAGCGACGAATGCCAAGGGATAGCCTGTGGCTTTCGATGCCAAAGCTGAAGAACGGCTCAGACGGGCGTTTATCTCGATGATGCGGTAGTCGTTGGTCTGTGCATTGAAGGCAAACTGGATGTTGCACTCACCCACAATGCCCAGGTGGCGTACGCACTTGATGGTAATCTCTTGCAGCATCTTGACCTGCTCCTCTTTCAGCGAACAGGTAGGAGCCACCACTATCGACTCTCCGGTGTGGATGCCCAGGGGGTCGAAGTTTTCCATTGAGGCAACGGTGAAGCAGTGGTCGTTGGCATCACGGATGCACTCGAACTCTATCTCCTTCCAGCCTTTCAGCGACTCTTCTACAAGAATTTGCGGAGCAAAGGTGAAGGCACTCTCGGCGAGTTCCTTGAAAGCCTTCTCGTCAGGACAGATGCCTGAACCCAGGCCTCCCAGCGCATAGGCAGAACGAATCATGATGGGGAATCCGATTTCATGAGCAGCCTTCAGGGCGTCGTCCATGTTTTCCACTGCATGGCTGACGGGCACCTTGAGCTGAATCTCTCCCAGCTTTTTGACGAAGAGGTCGCGGTCTTCGGTGTTCATGATAGCCTCAACACTCGTTCCCAGCACCTGGACGCCATACTCCTTCAGCGTGCCGTTGAGATACAGCTCTGTACCGCAGTTGAGTGCTGTCTGTCCGCCAAATGCCAACAGGATACCATCGGGCCGCTCCTTCTTGATGATTTCCGTTACGAAATGGGTAGTGACGGGCTGGAAGTACACCTTGTCGGCAATGCCTTCCGATGTCTGGATGGTTGCGATGTTGGGGTTTACCAACACGCTGGCAATGCCCTCTTCGCGCAGAGCTTTGAGTGCTTGTGAACCACTGTAGTCAAACTCGCCGGCTTGCCCGATTTTGAGTGCACCTGAACCTAATACTAATACCTTCTTCATTTGCTTGTTCATTTTATTATCGTCTTTTTAGTTTTTCGCCTTTGCGCTGCAAAATTACATAAAAAAAGGGAGACGACCAAGCGTCTCCCCTTAAAATTATTCACCCTTTTCCATTTGGGCTTTCAACTGAGCCAAGACATCAATATCGCCGAGTGTTGTCGAAGCGGCAATGTTTTCAATCTTTGGCGTGTCGTTCTTCGGAGCACGGGCTTTCTTAGCGGCAGCCTTCTTCTCTTCACGCTGCGGATCCTCGAAGGTGCGGCTGTGAGAGAGGATGATGCGCTTAGAATCCTTGTTGAACTCGATGACCTTGAAGGGGAGTGTCTCGCCCAGCTGAGCCTGTGAGCCGTCTTCTTTAACAAGGTGCTTTGGAGTAGCGAAGCCTTCCACGTTCTCATCCAGTGAAATGACGGCACCCTTCTCGAGCAGTTCGGTAATCTTACCCTCGTGGATAGAACCAACGGTGTACTTCTCCTCGAAGACGTTCCAGGGGTTGTCCTCCAGCTGCTTGTGACCAAGGCTGAGACGACGGTTCTCCTTGTCGATTTCGAGAACGACGACGTCGAGGCTGGCGCCCACCTGTGTGAATTCTGAGGGGTGCTTCACCTTCTTGGTCCAGCTGAGGTCGCTGATGTGAACCAGTCCGTCGACACCCTCTTCCAGTTCTACGAAGACACCGAAATTGGTGAAGTTGCGAACGCAAGCGGTGTGCTTGCTGCCTACAGGATACTTCACCTCGATAGTCTCCCAAGGATCTTCCTTCAGCTGCTTGATGCCCAGTGACATCTTGCGCTCGTCGCGGTCGAGTGTGAGGATAACGGCCTCAATCTCGTCACCAACCTTCAGGAACTCCTGAGCTGAACGCAGGTGCTGGCTCCAAGACATCTCGCTGACGTGGATGAGTCCTTCAACACCAGGCTGTATCTCTACGAATGCACCATAGTCGGCAATGACGACAACCTTACCTTTCACGTGGTCGCCAACCTTGAGGTTAGCATCCAGAGCATCCCAAGGATGCGGGGTGAGTTGCTTCAGACCCAGAGCTATGCGCTTCTTCTCCTCGTCGAAGTCGAGGATAACGACGTTAATCTTCTGGTCGAGCTCTACCACCTTGTGAGGATCGTCTACGCGACCCCAGCTGAGGTCAGTGATGTGAATCAGTCCGTCAACACCGCCCAGGTCAACGAAGACGCCGTAGCTGGTGATGTTCTTCACTACACCCTCGAGAATCTGACCCTTCTCCAGCTTGCTGATGATTTCCTGCTTCTGGGCTTCGAGTTCAGCCTCGATGAGTGCCTTGTGTGAAACGACGACATTGCGGAACTCCTGGTTGATCTTGACAACCTTGAACTCCATGGTCTTACCAACGAACTGGTCGTAGTCGCGTATAGGATGAACGTCAATCTGTGAACCGGGCAGGAAGGCTTCGATGCCGAATACGTCGACAATCATACCACCCTTGGTGCGGCACTTGATGTAACCCTGGATAACCTCCTGAGCGTCGAGGGCTGCATTGACGCGCTCCCAGCTCTTTGACATGCGGGCTTTCTTGTGAGACAGTACGAGCTGACCTTTCTTGTCTTCAGCATTCTCGACGTACACTTCAACCACGTCGCCTGCTTTCAGGTCGGGGTTGTAGCGGAACTCGCTGGCAGGGATGATGCCGTCGCTCTTGTAGCCGATGTTTACAACTACTTCTTTCTTGTCCACGCTGATGACGGTACCGTCAACAACCTGATGCTCGCTAACTTTGTTCAGCGTTTCGTCGTAAGCCTTGTCGAGCTCTTCCTTGCTGACGTTTGCGGTCGTGCCATTCTCAAACTGTTCCCAGTCGAAGTCCTGTAATGGCTGGACGTTCTTTGTTAATTCTGACATATAATATAATAATGTGTCGCCCCGCTTCTCATCGGGGCACGGCCTGAACAGGCGTTTCTCAGGTCATGTTTTAATGGGTTAATAATCAAGGGAGTCAGCGCCTGTTCTTTCTCCCCGTCCCCCTCTTGGGGCACAAATCGGCGGCAAAGGTACGAAGAATTTAGCACACCGCCAAACTTTTACCTTATTTTATTTTGTTGTGTAGTTAAAAATGTGTTGCGCGGGTGCGGACACATGTCACCCCTCGTACTGTCGCAGTGCGCTGACGAGTTCGGTGTTTTCCGTTCGCGTGCCGATGGTGACGCGCAGACAGTTGTGGCACAGCTGGACGTGGGTGCGGTTGCGCACGATGATGCCTTGCTCCACGAGGTAGTCGTAGGTCCGCTGTGCGTCTTTCATGCGCGCCAGGAAGAAGTTGGCATCGGTGGGAAATACTTGTTCGCACATGGGCAGTTCGAGGAATGCCTTCATGAGTTGCGAGCGCTCTAGCAGTAGCATCTTCACCCACTTGTCCACCTCGAACGGGTCGCTCAGCATCTCTAAGGCTTGCTGCTGTGTGAGTTGGTTGATGTTATAAGGATACTTCACCTTGTTGTATATGGCGATGATGTCCTTCGAGGCGAATGCCATGCCTAAGCGTATGGCTGCCGAGCCCCATGCCTTTGACATGGTTTGCAGGATGATGAGGTTGGGGTGGGTGGGCAGCTCTTGTCGCAGTGACAGTTGCTGTGCGAAGTCGATGTAGGCTTCGTCGACAACGACGATGCCGTCGAAGCTGTCGAGTACGCTGAGCATCTCTTCGCGCTGCAGCGAGTTGCCTGTGGGGTTGTTGGGCGAGCAGAGCCAGATGACCTTGGTGTGTTCGTCGCAGGCTGCAAGCAGCTCTGCTGCGTGGAACTGGAAGTGCTCGTCGAGTAACACTTGCCGGTATTCGACGTTGTTGATGTCGGCACACACCTGATACATGCCGTAAGTAGGGGCGATAGCAACTACGTTGTCGCGCCCGGGTTCGCAGAAGATGCGGTACACCAGGTCGATGGCTTCGTCGCTGCCGTTGCCGAGGAAGATGTTCTCCTGCGGCACACCTTTCACCTTGGCGAGTTTATCCTTCAGCTCGCGCTGCAGCGGGTCGGGGTAGCGGTTGTAGGGGTTGTTGTACGGGTTCTCGTTGGCATCGAGGAAGACGTGAGCCTCCTTGCCGGAATATTCGTCACGAGCGCTGCTGTATGGTGCCAGACTCCAGATGTTGGGGCGTACTAACTGCTGTAAGGGTTTCATGGGCATGGGGTGGGGTGATGTGGACTTTACGTACTAACTGTGATGTTACTGTTTCAGACTGTTTATTCTGACGGTCATGGCTCGCTTGTGAGCGTCTAGCTGTTCGGCTTCAGCCATGAGTTCAACGGCGTGCCCAATCTGTCGGATGCCTTCCTCGGTGAGGTGCTGGAATGTTATCTTGCGGCAGTACGAGTCCAGGTTCACACCGTTGTAAGCTGTGGCATAGCCGTGAGTTGGCAGCGTGTGGTTGGTGCCGCTGGCATAGTCGCCGGCACTCTCGCAGGCGTAGGGACCTAGGAAGACGCTGCCTGCGTTAATCACCTGTTCTGCCAGCACGTCGTAGTTGCGTGTCTGAATGATGAGGTGTTCCGGCGCGTAGGTGTTGGCTAATGCCATCATCTCGTCATCCGAACCGACCAGCACCAGTCGGCTGTTGTCGAGTGCGGTCTGTGCAATGTCGCGTCGTGGCAGCAGTGCCAGTTGCCGTTGCACTTCGGCCTGCACCTCGTCAAGCTTCTGCTGGCTGGTGGTGATGAAGAGCACCTGTGAGTCGACACCGTGTTCGGCCTGCGACAACAGGTCGGCGGCAACGAACTGTGCGTTGGCGGTCTGGTCAGCCAGCACGCAGACTTCCGATGGTCCTGCCGGCATGTCTATGGCTACGTCGTCGCGGCTTACCTGCTGTTTGGCAGCCATGACGTACTGATTGCCAGGTCCGAAAATCTTGTAGACCTTGGGTACGCTTTCAGTGCCGTATGCCATCGCTCCTATAGCTTGTACGCCACCTATCTTGTATATCTTGCTCACGCCGGCGATGCGTGCGGCAACGAGGATGGCGGGGTTGACTTTGCCCTCGCGGTTTGGCGGGGTGCAGAGCACGATTTCGCGACATCCTGCTATCTTGGCGGGGGCGGCAAGCATCAGTACGGTGGAGAAGAGCGGTGCCGTGCCGCCAGGGATGTACAGTCCTACACGCTCAATGGCTACGCTTTTCTGCCAGCAGACGACGCCTTCCTGGGTCTTGATTTTCTGTCCCACGAAGCGTTGGCTGATGTGAAACACCTTGATGTTGTGGTGTGCCAGAATGATGGCGTCGCGCAACTCGTTGGTGACGAGCTGTTCCGCCTCGTCCATCTCCTGTTCCGTGACTGCCAGCCCGTGCAGTTGTGCCTTGTCGAACTTCAGCTCGTAGTCCCTGACGGCTGCGTCGCCACGCTGGCGCACATCGGCGAGTACGGCGGCAACGGTCTCGTTGAGCTGCGTGAGGTCGAGTCGTGGACGCGATGTAATCTCAGTCCACACCTCCCTTTTCGGGTTCTTATATATCTTCATAGCGTTCTCCTATTCTTCAAACATCAGCCTTCAGCCGTCTTAATTTTTATTTTTTATTTTACAAAATCATTTTCTCAATCGGCGTAACCAGAATGCCCTGAGCCCCCATCTCCTTCAGCTTTCCTATGATTTCCCAGAAGCGCTTCTGGTCCAGCACCGTGTGTACTGAGCACCACTCGTCGTCAGCCAGTGGGATGACGGTAGGACTCTTCAGTCCTGGCAGCACGCTGATGATTTCCTGCAGACGAGCCTTCGGAGCGTTCATGCGGACGTACTTCTTGTCTTCTGCGTCCTTGACGGCTTTGAAGCGGAACAGCATTTCGCGCAGCGTCTGGCGCTTCTCGGCTGTCATGCCTTTATACCCGATGAGCAGTGCCTCGCTCTGCATGACGACTTCCACCTCGCGCAGGTTGTTGCTGACCAGTGTTGAACCGCTGGAGACGATGTCGAAGATGCCGTCGGCAAGTCCGATGCCCGGGCTTATCTCTACGCTGCCAGTGATGACGTGCACGTCGGCGTGTATGTCGTGCTGCTCCAGGAAGTTGCGCAGGATGTTCGGGTACGAGGTGGCAATCTTCTTGCCGTTGAACCACTCAGGACCTTGGTAGTCGATGTCTTTCGGTATAGCCAGCGACAGACGGCACTTCGAGAATCCGAGTCGTGCAATGATTTCAGCATCCTCGCCACGCTCAACGAATTCGTTTTCGCCCACCACGCCGATGTCTGCCACACCCGATGCTACGCTCTGCGGTATGTCGTCGTCGCGCAGGTAAAGCACTTCCAGCGGGAAGTTCTGCGACTGTACGAGTAGTGTTCTGCGTCCGGAGCTGACTTTGATATCTGCCTCTGCGAGCAGGTTCATGGTGTCGTCGAAGAGACGACCCTTTGATTGTACTGCGATTCTTAACATAATTACCTTTTTCTGTTTTTTAGCGTGCAAAATTACGCATTTTCGTTGATATTTGCAAGAAAATGCTTATTTTTGCAGTCCAAATGCGAAGAAATTGATGCAGAAGAGTATATATATTCACTTTTTGTTCCTCTTGTTGCTCACCGCAGCGTGCGGACAGAAACGGCAGGGACCCATCGAGGCTCCGTGGGGCGAGGTGGTGCCCGCCGATGCGCAAGAGGTGGTTGTCAGCGGCGACTCAGCACTGTCTGACGACGGCTTCGACCTGGCAGCGATACAGCATGGCGGCGAGCTGATAGCGCTGACGCTGACGGGCCCCGAGACCTATTACGACTACCGCGGTCGCCATCTGGGTGCACAGTACCTGCTGGCTCAGCGTTTTGCCCAGCGGTTGGGCGTCAGTCTGCGCATGGAGGTCTGTCGTGACACGGCGGAGATGCTGCAGCGGCTGCGTAACGGCGAGGCTGACCTCATCTGCTATCCGCTTTCCAAGGAGGGCGCGGGCTGGCTGGTCGGTGCCGACAAGGACGACCTGGCGCGCGAGTTGCGGCAGTGGTACCGTCCGCAGCTGCTGGCAGAGGTTCGGCGGCAGGAGAACTACCTGCTGTCGGCACGCTCGGTGCAGCGCCGCGTCTATGCCCCGCTGCTCAACCAGCAGGGTGGTGTCATCTCACACTACGACGCTTACTTCCGGCAGCAGGCGCCACGCATCCGGTGGGACTGGCGACTGCTGGCGGCGCAGTGCTACCAGGAGTCGTGCTTCGACCCCCAGGCGCGCTCGTGGGCAGGAGCCTGCGGACTGATGCAGATCATGCCGCAGACCGCCGACCACCTGGGCTTGGCACGTAGCGACATCTTCCAGCCGGCTCAGAACATCAGCGCTGCCGTGCGCTACATTGCCGAGCTGCAGCAGTCGTTCAGCGATGTCGCCGACCATCAGGAGCGCACCCGTTTCGTGCTGGCAGCCTACAACGGCGGCGGCTTCCACATTCGCGATGCCATGGCGTTGGCGCACAAGCACGGGCGCAACCCGCAGCGTTGGCGTGATGTCGAACCCTTCGTCCTCGGCTTACAGCGCCCCGAGTATTACAACGACCCCGTCGTCCGCAACGGCTACATGCGCGGCTCGGAGACTGTCGATTACGTGCGCCGCATCCTGACCCGCTGGAATGCGTACCGCGGTGTCAAGACCATCCGCGCCACTGTCGCCTCCGGACCTTCGGGCATTCCCCAGAAAGCCAAGCGCGAGCGCAAGAAGAAGTACCAGATAGAATAGAAGGCTGAAGGCTGAGGGCTGAAGGATGATGGCTGATGGCTGAGGTGAAAAGATTAAGTACCTTTAAAGGGAGTCGTCACTACCTTTAATGTGCGCAATCTCTAGATTTAATGGTAGCAATGCTAAGACTTAATGGTAGCCGTCGCAAACCTTAAGTCCCGCGGTTCCATCCCTTAATGGTTGCGAAAACTGAGAGGGTTCTGCGAAAAAAATGAAAGATTAAAAATTAGATTGTTTTATCAAGGCCAGGCACTCCTGTCTGAAAGACTCGCGCTCACCCATTTCTTTTTTTTCTTTTTCTATGTGTGTGTTTCTCTTGTTATTTTCTTTTAGTTTTTCTTATTCCTTTAAAAGGGGGTGTGGGGGGAAACTTTCTTTTTCTGTTTTTTTTCTTTTCTTTTCTCTTAAATCGAATTTTGAGGTGAACAGCATCTTCGACAAGTGAAAGAAGTGTTTTACACAGGTTAATCGTCGATGGCTTCGATATAGAAAGTGAATGGGCGGAAACCATCGTTGCAGCTAATCATGGCGCTTATGGGGTTCTTCATCCAACCGTCGTAGAAGTTGCCTTCGCCTCTGGACAGTGACTCCACGAACTCACGCATAGAAGACCATGCAGCAGGGCACATGCCTTCGGGCTGTCTGCCGTCAACGGAGAGCCATTGCTGACCCTCCGTGACGTCGCAAGCGTGCTCAATAGGGTTCTCATACTTTGCCATCAGGTCTGTGTAGACCGTCTGGCGTATGGCGGTGATGCGTACCTTCATCTACAGGTTCTTGACGATGGCTTGAATCTTCTGCTTGGTCTCGTCGGTCTTCTGCTCGTCAATCTTGGCGGTGACGATGCCGGAGTCCTCAGCGTGCCAGTAGTTGCAGATGTCGTGGTACTCAGCCGTTGCGCCCGTATAGACACCGGGCGAATAGGACGACATGAGCAGTGCCATCTTCTTCACCTTGGCAGGAGCGTTGACGCAGTACATGCGCTGGATGGGAGCCTGAATCTGAGCGCAGAGCGTGAAGTAATAGATAGGTGCAGCCAACACCAGCACCTCGGCCTCTGCCATCAGCGGGTAGAGTTCCTGCATGTCGTCCTTCTGGATGCAGGCACCGTTGCCCTTGTTGTGACAATACTCGCAAGCCAGACAGCCAGCAATCTTCTTGCGTGACACGTTGACCAGCGTCACCTTGTGACCTGCTGCCTCGGCAGCGTTCTTGTACTCTTCCGCCATCCAAGCGGTGTTTCCGTTGGCTCTCGGGGAAGCCTGTAAAATAAGAATGTTCATAATCTTGTATTTGTTTAGTTATACGCTAAAAGTGCTTAAAGGAATGTGCAAATTTAGCAATTATCGCTGAATTTTGCAAAAAAAAGAAAGGTTTTCTTTGTTTTTGTTGTACCTTTGCAGTCGATATGAAAAATGTAACGATAAGCGATGCTACACTGCGGCAGGCAGCACAGGAGGGCATGGATGCCTTCGTGGCTGCTTTCGTGACTGCCATCAAGGAAGCCATCGGCGGCGAGTTGACTCAGGAGACGCTCTCGGAGCTGAACAGCGACCAGATAACGCTGTTGGCATGGGACGTGCTGCACCAGGAGGTGATGGACGGCGGCTTCGTACAGCTGATATACAACGGCTACGGACCCTTCATCTTCAAGAACCCCTTTGCCAAGGCTGTCAAGTTGTGGGGCATGCGCGACTTGTCGCGACTGGTTTACGACGCCCACACCCTGTATAATAAATACAGGGAGAAGCTGGAGCGCGACTGCAGCGACGAGGAGTTCATGGCGCTGTTCGAACAGTGTCCCGAATTCGACGACATGGACGACCTCTTCGTGGAGCAAGAGGAAGCGTGGACGGCAGACATCGCTCAATACATAGACAAGAACATCGCAAAGTTTGCAACGATAGTATAACCGGAAATGAACAAACAACAGGAGGAGCTTCGCAAGAAGAGTCCGATACAGATAAAGAACCGCAAAGCCGCGTTCGAGTACTTCTTCATCGAGGAGTTTACCGCCGGCATCGTGCTCACGGGCACCGAGATTAAGTCGATACGCCAGGGCAAGGCTTCGCTGGTCGACACCTACTGCACCATCATCAACGGCGAACTGTGGGTGAAAGGCATGAGCGTGTCGCCCTACTTCTACGGTTCGTACAACAACCACAACCAGAAGCGCGACCGCAAACTGCTGCTCACCCGCCGCGAGATAAACCGGTTGGCAAGTGCCACAAAGCAGACGGGATACACCATCGTGCCGCTGCTCGTCTTCATTGACGACAAGGGCCGTGCCAAGATGGACATCGCTCTCTGTAAAGGTAAGAAGGAGTTTGACAAGCGTCAGACGCTGAAGGAGAAGGAGGACCGCCGAGAGATGGACCGTGCGATGAAAGCGTTTTAGAGAACTGAGAACTGAGAGGCGTGATTTGAAATAAAAAATAAAAATTAAAAAATAAAAAATAAGAGGGCTGAGGGCTGAAGGCTGATGGCTGAGGTAAGAACTCAAAACCTCATAAAGCATTATGAATAAAAGATATAACAGACAGACACGACGGATGGTGGGCGCCCTGCTATTGACGGTCACGCTCTTACTGACAGCTGCCGTTCGGGTGCAGGCACAGCCTAAACGCGAGTTTCGCGGAGCCTGGATACAGAGTGTCAACGGACAGTTTAAAGGCATAGGTACCGGGAACATGCAGAAGACACTTGCATACCAGCTGGACGAGTTGCAGAAGGACGGCTGCAATGCCATCATCTTTCAGGTTCGTCCTGAGTGCGATGCCCTGTACGCCAGTCACTTGGAGCCATGGAGCTATTATCTCACCGGCGAGCAAGGACGCGCACCGCAACCCTACTGGGACCCCCTGCAGTGGATGATTGCCGAGTGTCACCGCCGCGGCATGGAGCTGCACGCATGGATAAACCCCTACCGTGCCAAGACCAAGACGCCACATGACAACGCTTACAACCACGTCATCAAGGAACACCCCGAGTGGTGCTTCGAGTACGACGGACTGACGCTGCTGAACCCTGCGTTGAAGGAGAGCCGCGACTTCATCTGCGAGGTCGTGAAAGACATCGTCAGCCGCTACGATGTTGACGGACTGCACATTGACGATTACTTCTACCCTTATCCCACGCCTGGCATCGACATTCCCGACCAGGCTGACTACAGGGCACGCACCGACCAGTCGCTGACCATCGGAGACTGGCGCCGCCAGAATGTCAACCTCTTCATACAGCAGCTCTCACAGACCGTCCACGAAACGAAACCGTGGGTAAAGTTTGGCGTGTCGCCCTTCGGCATCTACCGCAACCAGAAGAACGACCCCGACGGCAGCCGCACCAACGGACTGCAGAACTACGACCAACTGTATGCCGACGTGCTGCTGTGGGTCAACGAGGGGTGGATTGACTACTGCGTGCCGCAACTCTACTGGGAGATTGGGCACAAGGCAGCGGACTACGACACCCTGATACGCTGGTGGAACAACCACTGCTCAAGCGTGCCCCTCTTCATCGGAGAGGATGTCGAGCGCACAGTCAAGTTCAAAGACCTGAAGCAACCGCAGCAGCACCAGCAGCAGGCAAAGATGGCACTGCACCAGCAGATGCCTAACGTCAAGGGCACGGTGCTGTGGTATGCCAAGGCTGCTGTCGACAATGTCGGAGGCTATGGCACCGCACTTCGCAACAACTACTGGCGCTACCCCGCACTACAGCCCGCCATGCCGCAACTCGACAAGAAGGCACCAGGCAAGGTGCGCAAGCTGAAAGTCGTCGATGTTGACGAAAAGCGCGTGCTCTTCTGGACAGAACCCAAGGCAAAAGACTGGGGCGACATTGCCGAACGCTACGTCGTATACCGCTTCATGAAAGGCGAGGACATCAATACCGACGATGTGTCGAAGATAGTCTGCATCACCACGCAGACACACTACGAACTGCCTGCCGCCGAGCCCAAGAGCCGCTACGTCTATGTGGTGACAGCACTGGACCGCATCCAGAACGAGAGCAAAGGCGTGAAAAAGAAAGTGAAGTATTAGCAGGAAACCCGCGTTATGACGAAGGCTATGAACATCAAGCGCTTTATGTGCAACCCGTTGCAAGAGAACTGCTACGTGGTGAGCGATGACTCAAAGGAGTGTGTCATCATTGACTGTGGTGCATATTATGACGAAGAGTGTGCAGCACTGGACACCTACATCAGCGAGCAACAGCTGCGACCCGTCCACCTGCTGGCTACCCACGGACACCTGGACCACAACTTTGGCAATGCGCACGTCTTCCGGCAATACGGACTGAAGGTGGAGATATGTGCTGCCGACCAGTCGCTGGTGGAGCAGTTGCCAGAGCAGGCTGCCACCTTGTTCGGCATGCAGATTCCCAACGAGCAACCACCGGTAGGCCGACTGCTGAGCGATGGCGACGAGATAACCTTCGGACAGCACCGACTGAAGGTGCTGCAAACCCCTGGTCACAGTCACGGCTCGTGCATCTTCTACTGCGAGGAAGAACACACCGCATTTACAGGCGACACGCTGTTTCGCATGAGCATAGGACGCACCGATTTCGCCGAAGGCTCGTGGACAGCAATGGCGCACAGTCTGCAGACCGTCATTGCCACCCTGCCAAAAGAAACAATCGTGCTTGCAGGACATGGACCCCAAAGCACGATTGCCGATGAGTTGATGTATAACCCGTATCTGCGCTAAAGCGGCAAATAGATACAATATTTCTCCTTGAACCACTCCTCAGCAAACCACGTGCTGAGTTCCTGACGCTCCACAATTCTGTGGAACGGCTGTAGTTCGGACTCCAGGTTGCCCCCCTTCAGACATAACACACCGTTGGGCAGTGCGTTGTGCTGCTCCTTGGCAATGTTCTTGCGCACTATCTTCACCAAGTCGGGTAGGGGCATGACGGCGCGACTCACGATGAAGTCATACTTCCCCTTCTCCTCCTCGCCACGCAGGTGACAGGGCTGGCAGTTCTTGAGTCCGATGCCGTCGGCAACAGCCTGTGCGACACGTATCTTCTTTCCGGTGCCGTCAATCAGCTTGAACTGGCAGTCGGGAAAGAGGATGGCAAGGGGAATGCCCGGAAAACCGCCTCCCGTCCCGAAGTCCAGTATGCGGGTGCCAGGGCGGAATGTCACCATTCGGGCTATCGCCAGCGAGTGCAGCACGTGGTGCTCGTACAGATTGTCAATGTCCTTGCGCGAGATGACATTGATCTTGGCGTTCCAGTCACGATACAAAGCGTCGAGCGCAGCCAGTTGTTGCTGTTGCTCGACGCTGAGATTGGGGAAGTATTTCAGGACTTCGTTCATGATTTTGAAGTTTGAAATTTGAAATTAAATTTCAAATAAAACTCATCCATTCATGCTGAGAAGGAACTCCTCGTTGTTCTTTGTCTGCAGCAAGCGGTCGCGGACGGTGTTCATGGCTTCGATGGGATTCATCTCAGCAATGTACTTACGCATAATCCACATCCGGTTCAGTGTCATCTGGTCTTGCAGCAGGTCGTCACGACGCGTACTCGACAGTACCAGGTTGACAGCAGGATAGATGCGCTTGTTGGCAAGCATGCGGTCGAGTTGCAACTCAGAGTTACCGGTACCTTTGAACTCCTCGAAGATAACCTCGTCCATCTTCGAACCGGTATCCGTCAGCGCCGTAGCGATGATGGTCAGCGAGCCGCCGCCCTCAATGTTACGGGCTGCACCGAAGAAGCGCTTGGGCTTCTGCAAGGCATTGGCATCGACACCACCGGTGAGCACCTTGCCGGAGGCAGGACTGACGGTGTTGTAAGCTCGTGCCAGACGCGTGATGCTGTCGAGGAAGATGACCACGTCGTGACCGCACTCCACCATGCGCTTGGCTTTCTCCAGCACGATGCCCGCAATCTTGACATGACGGTCGGCGGGCTCGTCGAAGGTAGAGGCAATAACCTCGGCATTCACCGTGCGCGCCATGTCAGTCACCTCCTCAGGGCGCTCGTCAATGAGCAGCATCATGATGTATGCCTCCGGATGGTTTGCTGCAATGGCGTTGGCAATGTCCTTCATCAGAATGGTCTTACCGGTCTTGGGTTGTGCCACGATGAGTGCGCGCTGTCCCTTGCCGATGGGTGAGAACAGGTCGACGATGCGTACCGACGGATTCGTGGTGGCAGGGTCATTGCAGAGTGTGAATTTCTCTTCGGGGAAGAGTGGTGTCAGGTGTTCGAAAGCCACGCGGTCGCGCACCTCCTGCGGCAGTCGGCCGTTGATGGTCTTTACATCACTGAGTGCGAAGTATTTCTCATTCTCATGAGGAGGACGTACGGTGCAGTCCACGACATCACCCGTCTTCAGACTCCAGCGTTTAATCTGTTGCGGACTGACATAGATGTCATCGGGCGATGACAGGTAGTTGTAGTCTGACGAGCGCAGGAAGCCATAACCGTCCTGAAGAATCTCCAGCACGCCATTGCCTGTGATGAGATTTGCGAAGTCGAAACGCTCAGCCTGTTTCTGATTGCCGGCAGCAGGGCGCTGACTGATGACAGACTCCTGCTGAGGCTGCTGAACGACAGGGCGGTCGAAGATGTCGAGCGTGGGTATGGCAGCCTGGTCCTCAATGGGCAGGTCGATGACGGGGATGAAGTCGGTACCGTCACCAGGATCGCCTTCCCACACACCGTCGGGACTGGTCATGGTGTCCTGAGCCGTTTGTTCGTTTTCAGCCTCACCGGCATTGTGCTGAGCCATCTTCTCCTGCAGCTGACTAATCAGATTCTCGTCCATGGCTTCACCGTTATCCAAAGTCTGTTCCTCGGGTACGACCTCAGTGTTTTCCTGGGCTGCCCCTTCTGCAGCATTAGCAGCAGCCTCTGCGGCAGCCATTGCTTCCAGTTCCTTCTTCGACTTGCGACCGCGCTTCTTAGGAGCAGGCTTCTCTTCGGCGGCAACAGCTTCGACAGCAGGTGTGTCGCCAGCTGCCTGTGCCTCCTGTTGTTCGGCAGTCTGTTCGGCAAAAGCCTGTTGTTCAGCGGCCTCCAGCTCAGCAGCCTCCTGTTCAGCAAAGAGCGAGTCCAGCGACGGCTTCTTTTTGCTGGCTTTCTTCTGGGGCTTGCTGTCCAGATTCTCGCCTTCTGAGCCACTGACGGTGTAAACCTTGTTGTCGTTTTTGGCAATGCGCGTACGCTTGCGCTTGGGTGTGGGGACACCAGCCGCAGTGTTTTCTGCAGCCTTGTCCAAGATGGCATAGACGACCGTTTCCAACTCGTCGTTTTGCGACACCTTGACACCCAGTTCACTTGCTATCTCCATGAGTTCGGGGATAGGAAGCTTCTCTAATTCGTCTTTTGTGTACATATAGTATACAGTAATTCGTTAATGCTTCAAATGTACTTGGAATTTTGATGCTTGAAAGAAGTGTTTCGCGAACGGAAACACACCATCGTGTTTGAAATTCGGGTGCAAAGTTACGAAAAAGTAGGGAAAGAACAAAATAAATTGTGTTTTTTTTTGTACCTTTGCCGCCAAAAGCGTATAGGACGTATGGAAATCAAACAAGCAGCGTTTACTTTAAGTGCACCGATGGTTAGTATGTGTCCCAAGGATACGAAACCAGAGTATGCCTTCATTGGGCGTTCCAATGTAGGAAAGTCCAGCCTTATCAACATGCTGACGAATAACAAGAAGTTGGCAAAGACCTCCTCGACACCAGGCAAGACACTGCTCATCAACCACTTTATTATAAATAAGGAGTGGTATCTGGTTGACCTGCCAGGTTATGGCTACGCCAAGCGCTCGAAGAAGGAGGTCGATAAGTTGGACCAGATGATTCGTGGCTACATCCTGCAACGTGAGCAGTTGGTGAACGTCTTCGTACTTGTCGACATCCGTCTTGAACCCCAGAAAATAGACCTTGAGTTCATGGAGTGGTTGGGCGTGTCAGGCATTCCTTTCAGCATCGTCTTTACCAAAGCTGACAAACTGACACCCAACAAGTGCCGTCAGGCCATGGAGGCTTACAAGCAGTCGCTCAGCGAGACGTGGGAGGAGATGCCGCCAATGTTCCTGACCTCAGCAGAGAAGAGAGAGGGCAGGGCAGAGGTGCTTGACTACATTGAGCGGATAAACAACGAGATTTCCAAATAACAAAAGAGTCGATAAATCGCGATATCGCAATAAAAGAAACAATTTGACAGCATGACTCCTTATCTCGATGTCCAACATTTGACGAAGTCGTTCGGCGCACTGGTGCTGTTCCGCGACATCAGCTTCTCCATCAGCGAAGGTCAGAAGGTGGGACTGATAGCCAAGAACGGTACGGGCAAGTCGACACTGCTCTCTATCCTGGCGGGGCACGAAGGTTATGATTCGGGCGACATCGTGTTCCGTCGAGACTTGAAAGTGGGTATTCTGGAGCAAACGCCGAAGTTTGACCCCAAGGAGTCGGTACTGGACGCATGCTTCAACCACCAGGGCGAAGAAGAGAAGGTGCTGAAAGCCAAGCAAGTGCTGACACAGCTGAAGATTCGCAACCTCCAGCAAGCCATGGGACAACTGTCCGGAGGACAGCAGAAGCGTGTGGCGCTGGCAAACGTACTGCTGACGGAGCCCGACTTGCTGATACTTGACGAACCCACCAACCATCTCGACTTGGAGATGATAGAGTGGTTGGAAGGCTTCCTGTCGCGCAGCAACCGTACACTGCTCATGGTTACTCACGACCGCTTCTTCCTGGACCGCGTGTGCAGCGTTATTCTCGAATTGGATGACCGAACCATGTACACCTATCGCGGCAACTACGCCTATTATCTGGAGAAACGCCAGGAGCGCATAGACAACAAGCGGGCAGAGATTGCCCGTGCCAACAATCTGTATCGAACGGAGCTGGAGTGGATGCGCCGTATGCCGCAGGCTCGTGGACATAAGGCAAAATATCGTGAAGACGCCTTCTACGAACTGGAACGTGTGGCCAAGCAGCGCCTGGAGGAGCGTCAGTTGCGGCTCAAGGCCTCTAATATATATATAGGTAGCAAGATTTTCGAGTTTCAGTATGTCTCGAAGAAGTTCCAAGGCAGGACGGACGCAGAAGGAGGAAATTCCAAAGACGTGGTTATCCTGAAAGACTTCTACTATAACTTCTCACGCTTCGAGAAGATGGGTATCGTGGGAGCTAACGGCACGGGGAAGTCGACTTTCGTGAAGATGCTCTTAGGACAGGTGCAGCCTGACGAGGGACGTATCGTGATAGGCGAAACGGTGAAGTTTGGATACTTCTCGCAGGAGGGACTGCAGTTCCGCGAAGACCAGAAAGTCATTGACATCGTGCGTGACATCGCTGAGTATGTCGACTTGGGCAGCGGCAAGAAACTGTCAGCCTCGCAGCTGCTGCAGTATTTCCTGTTTACCCCCGACCAGCAGTATAACTATGTCTACAAACTCTCCGGCGGTGAGCGCCGCAAGCTATACCTCTGCACCGTCTTGATGCAGAATCCTAACTTCCTGGTGCTTGACGAACCCACCAACGACCTCGACATCGTCACGCTGCAAATACTGGAGGAGTATCTGCAGGACTTCCCTGGCTGTGTCATCGTGATATCACACGACCGCTATTTCATGGATAAGGTCGTTGACCACCTGCTTGTATTCCGTGGACAAGGCGACATCAAGGACTTCCCTGGCAACTATACACAATACAGGGAGTGGGAGAAGTATAGCGGTGAGCAGTCGGAGACAAGAGGTGAGAAAAACGCCTCACGTACGAAGAAGTCGCACGAGGACACGTCGCACACTTCTGATCAGGCTACACCTCCCGCTAAGCGACGCCTGTCGTACAAGGAGAAACGCGAGATGGAACAGCTGGAGCAGGACATTGCCGCACTCGAGGCTGAGCAGAAACAGATAGAAGAGGCCTTGTGTGGCGGTGTCACCTCGGTAGACGAGATTACTGCCATGAGTAAGCGACTGCCCATATTGAAGGATGAACTCGACGAGAAGTCCATGCGCTGGCTGGAACTTTCAGAGATTTGAAAAGCTTTTAAAAAAAGAATTATAAGGAGTAAAAAGTGATACAGCAACAATATCCATCACAACTGCTGGAGCGGGCAGTACAAGAATTTGCCAAGCTGCCAGGCATCGGACGCAAGACGGCGCTTAGATTGGTGCTACACCTGCTGCGTCAGGACACTGCCGACGTGCTGCAGTTTACTGATACCGTAGCGCACATGCGGCAGGAGGTGAAACGCTGTCAGGTGTGCCACAACATCTCTGACAGCGACATCTGTCCCATCTGCTCCGATACGCATCGCGACGGCTCGACCGTCTGCGTCGTGGAGAACATTCAAGACGTGATGGCGGTGGAGAACACGCAGCAGTATAACGGACTTTACCACGTCTTGGGTGGTGTCATTTCCCCAATGGACGGCATTGGACCAGCCGACCTAGAAATAGACTCGCTGGTAGCGCGTGTCCAGGAGGGGGGCATCAAGGAAGTCATTCTGGCTTTGGGCTCTACCATGGAGGGCGACACCACAGGCTTCTATATCTTCCGCCGACTGGCACCCTTCAGCGATGTGCGCCTGACTGTCATAGCGCGTGGCATCTCTGTAGGCGACGAGTTGGAGTATACCGACGAGGTGACATTAGGACGTAGCATCATTAACCGAACACCATTTCAACAATGAATAGCGAGACAATAGAATTTATTCTGACAACCTTCATGGAACTGGCTACACTGCTGTGTGCCTATCTGGGTGCACGACTGGTGCGAAGGAGCCGCTGGGTGCGCATGAGCATCATCTGTGTTCCCTTATTGCTCAACGGCGTGCTCTATGCCGTCTATCGCACCACGCCGTTCTTTTATCTGGGTGTCATTCTCTTAATTTGCATACCATTCGCATGGACAAGAAAGTCACAATAGTCATCGTCAGCTATAACGTCTGTCAGTTGCTTGACGAGTGCCTGGCGAGTGTCAAGAAAGCACTCGAGGGCATCGATGGCGAAATATATGTCGTCGACAACTGCTCCAAAGACCATACCATCGAGGTGCTGCAGCCCCGCTACCCTGAGGTTCACTTCGTGGCAAACCATGAGAATGTGGGTTTTGCGCGTGCAAACAACCAGGCCATACGCCTAAGCCATTCGGAGTATGTGCTGCTGCTCAACCCCGACACGGTGGTTTATGAGCATACCTTGCACGGTGTCCTCGACTTCCTCGACAGCCATCCTGAGGCTGGTGGGGCAGGGGTGCGCATGTTCAACCGCGAGGGACAGCCGGCACCCGAGTCGCGCCGTGCCATTCCCACGCCGTGGGTCTCCATGTTAAAGATGCTGGGCTTCACCCACCGTTACTATATGAGTCACCTGTCGTGGGACGAACCTGGGCGTATCGAGGTGATCAGCGGTGCCTTCTGCATGTTGCGTCGCAAGGCTCTCGAACAAGTCGAACTACTCGACGAAGACTTCTTCATGTACGGCGAGGACATCGACCTCTCTTACCGCCTGCTTAAAGGTGGTTGGCAGAACTGGTACCTGCCTTACGACATCGTTCACTATAAAGGTGAGTCAACGCAGAAGTCTTCCTTCCGCTATGTCCACACCTTCTATCAGGCTATGCTCATCTTCTTCCGCAAGCACTACGGTCACCTGAGCGTCGTCTTCTCGCTCCCCATTAAACTCGCCATCTATTTCCGTGCCTCACTGGCACTGCTCAGCATGATGGGCGACCAGATGCGCCGATTCGTTAATCCCAATAAAGTGAAAACAGAAAAGCTAAAAGACAGATGACACTCCGTGCGATAGAACCCGAAGACCTCGACCTGCTTTATCAGATAGAGAACGACCGCAGCCTCTGGCATGTGGGCACTACCAACGTACCCTACAGCCGCTATACGCTGCACGACTACCTGGCAACCTCAGCCGATGACATCTATGCAGACCGTCAACTGCGCCTGGTTGTGGAGGACGACCAGCATCAGGTGGTAGGCATGGCAGACCTCGTACACTTCGACCCTCAGCACCAGCGTGCCGAGGCCGGTATCGTCATCATGCAACCATATCGCCGTCAAGGATATGCGCTTCAAGCCTTGCAGCTATTGGCTGACTACGCCCTTCAGACGCTACATCTCTATCAGCTCTATGCTGTCATTGCAGCCGACAACGAAGCAGCCCTCCATCTCTTTCAACAGGCTGGCTACGAGCGTCAGGGAACCCTCCGAGGCTGGCTTCGTCAAGGACATCAGCAAGTAGATGCCGAGTTATTTCAATGCTTTTTATAACTTTTAACACTCAAACCTTTGGTAGTTCCAAAAAATCTGCTTACCTTTGCACCCGCTAAACAAAAGTTAGCAACTTTACTGGTGCGTTAGTTCAGTAGGTTAGAATGCCTGCCTGTCACGCAGGAGGTCACG
>ERZ842401.243-NODE-243-length-75730-cov-14.939663_pt1 | contig 75730 bp, 64 predicted proteins | sample MGYA00521270_ERZ842401 | MGnify/ENA primary metagenome ERZ842401 (study PRJEB31892, sample SAMEA3878208) | bioreactor metagenome | biome: Moose rumen | place: Sweden | collected 2011-10 | study: EMG produced TPA metagenomics assembly of the PRJEB12797 data set...
TCAATCCGCACGCAATAAGAAAATGTGAGTTTCTTATCGCGTACCAAGGCAACCCTGCAAGGAGACCTTTGTCAAACCTAAGAAACTCACACGAGTGTGAAGCATCATTATTGGTTTGACAAGGCATCCTATATAGGAAACCTTTACTAATTATTTGTTGTTTATCTCCAGAAACTTTGCAGGGTTTTTCGGTAAACGCGAAATAATAGTAATGCTTATTATTTTAATATGTTATTGCGCAACGCTTTGCGCATTTTATGTCTTGTTTATGTCCTCAATTGGCTGCGATGTGAAGATTAGCAAGCAATTCGGCAATGTTGTCCTCAGGTGATATTACCCATGTCTTCAGACCATAATGAGGAATAAACCATTGTAATTGCACGATACAATGTTTTTCATTTGCGTACCGGTGTGCTTCCCACACTTCATTTTCATTGGGATGACGTTCTTCGCTTAATCGAAGAGTTCTTACTTCTTGTAACATGGTTATTAAGATTTTATATAGTTCTTTTCTAATTCCGCTGCAAAAGTACAAAAAAAATATGACATATGCAAATTTATTTGTACTTTTGCACGATTTTATTGTAAATGCAAGATGAGAAATGAAAGGTGGAAGGTGAAAGGTGAAAAGTGAAAGGTAAAAAATCTCAGCGTTCGGTCAGCGTTCGATCCGCCTTCGGTTCGGAGGTGTTGAGAAATGGTAGCCATGACGGAAAATTGACAGAAAAATGGCAAAGGTAACTACGGCTACTCGCCGTGCGGAGAAAGGTATCTCCAAAGTCCCCCGCCCCCGAAGGGGGAGCATTCCAGGATACCAGGAGGCCAGGTGCCCTATGGGCTAGGCAAGATGCCGGTATAGCAGTGCTATACGAGCCGCATTAGAGCAGTTTAAGGATTTCATATTCTATTTCTTCGGGTTTAGTTGTGGGAGCGAAGCGCCCTACTACATGTCCCTCACGGTCCAGCAGGAACTTGGTAAAGTTCCAGCGGATATCGCTGTCTTTCCGGCACGTTTTACTAATTTTCTTAAGCATAGCACCGGTTCCCTTAGCGGCTATTCCGTGATACTCCTCAGAAGGAGCTTGCTCTTTGAGGTAGGTGAATAGCGGAGACTCGTTCTCGCCATTAACTTCAATTTTAGCGAATTGCGGGAAGGAAACATTGTACTTCAGTTGGCAGAAGGAGACAATCTCCTCTTCTGTCCCGGGAGCCTGTTGTCCGAACTGGTTGCACGGGAAATCAAGGATAACAAGCCCTTTGTCCTGATACTTCTTGTACAAGTTCTCCAATGCCTCATATTGAGGAGTGAAGCCGCAACCGGTAGCGGTATTAACGATTAGCAATACTTTGCCCTTGTAGAGGTCTAACTTAACCTCGTTCTTTTTGGTGTCTAACACCGTCAAATCATAGATGTTCATAAAGATTATTGATTGTTGATTGTCGATTGTTGATTGTTTTTCCAGGATACCAGGTGACCATGTGTCCTATATAGTTTATATTATTTCACATTCAGGCACAAGCGTTATATCAAACGTAGCACGAACCGTGCTGCGTACATGTTGCTCAAGTGCCACAATATCCGCAGCGGTCGCATGACCTGTCGCATTAACGAGCACTAACGGTTGTTTCTCATAGACGGCCGCTCCCCCCTGCCGATAGCCCTTCAGCCCCGTTTGCTCAATGAGCCATGCCGCAGGCACTTTATAGGTTTTATCCCCCTCATAGACTCGAGGAGGAGTGAGACGAAGTTCTTCGAGGCGCGTAAGGAAAGCCTCATACTGCTCTTTGGTCAGCACGGGATTGCGGAAGAAAGAACCGACTGAGCCCATCTCTGCAGGGTCCGGCAGTTTCGTGCTTCTAATAGTCTTAACCGCCTCACGAATAGCCATAGGCGAGGTGCCAATATCATTCTGAGTCACATAATCCCTTAAAGCAGCATAGGAGAGATTAGCCTCTCCTCCCTTCATCAGACGATAGGTGACAGAAGTGATGATATAGCGTTTATCCGTATGTTTGAAGAGCGAATCGCGGTAAGCAAACGCGCATTGGTTGTGGTCGAAGGTCACTTCCTCCAGCGTCTCTCTATCCACTGCCTGCACGGCAACGATACAATCTCCTGCTTCGACACCATAAGCCCCGACATTCTGCACGGCAGATGCCCCCACCGTCCCTGGAATACCGCTCAAGTTCTCTAAACCCCTAAGCCCCATGTCGGCTAATTGCTCAATAAGTTCATCTAAAACCAACCCGCTATCGGCATTGATAAGCACCGCGTCACCGTCCTCATCCAATGCCCGTGCACGACGCATGGCAGAGCGGACAACCAAGCCGTCATAATCACGGGTAAAGAGGATATTAGACGCCGCACCGACAGGTAGCACCGGCTCATCAGGATAACGCTTCAAGGTAGCAATGAGTTCCTCAATCGAGACAAACTCACAATAGTGCTTGGCATCAACCGAGATATGGAAAGTATTAGCAATCATACATCAGAAGGCATGCGTAAATCACCACGGGGAGAGAGCGAGAGCGTCAAGACCTTCGGTCCATCGGGTACGCATGTGCGCTTGAACTGTTGCGAGTAGAACCGCCTAAAGAACAGTGTCAACCACGTATCAATCTGCTCCTGCGTGTATTTATCCTCGAAACTTAGGTGCGCCATGAAGGCTATTTTCTCCTTCGTGAAACCGTACCTAAGGAAATAGTACAGGAAGAAGTCATGTAACTCATAGGGACCTAACTTCTCCTCCGTGAGTTGGGCGATATCGCCCTTATCATCGGTCGGCAACAGCTCCGGCGAAACGGGGGTGTCGCAGACATCCAACAGGATGGCTCGAACATCGTCCGTGAAGATATTGTCAGCGGCATATGTCACGAGCAGTTTGACCAAGGTTTTGGGCACACCTGCATTGATGCCATACATAGACATATGGTCGCCATTATAGGTGCACCACCCTAACGCTAATTCGGACATGTCGCCTGTCCCCAGAACCAAGCCGTTATACTGATTGGCCATATCCATGAGCACCATGGTACGAACCCGTGCTTGGGCGTTCTCATAGGTCACATCTCGCGTCTCAAGGTCGTGACCGATATCGGTCAGGTGCTGCGTCACCACATCGCGGATGGGTATCTCGTGTGTGGAGACACCTAAAGCCTCCATCAAGGCGACTGCATTCTTATAGGTTCTTCCGGAAGTACCAAACCCGGGCATTGTCACCGCAATAACCTGACTGCGGTCATAGTTGAGCAGGTCGGCCGTGATGACAGCCACAAGCAAGGCTAAGGTCGAATCAAGTCCTCCAGAAACCCCAATCACAATAGACTGTGCGTGCGACCGCTCCCAACGATGTGCTAAAGCGGCTGTTTGGATATTGATGCAGTCAGCACAATAGGCCATTTGGTTCTGCAAGTCGGGTAAGAAGGGGTGAGACGAGAATGTGCGGTGGGTCGGTTCGGGCTCAGGCAGTTCAATCGGTGCCACATGCACACGGCGATAGTGACCATGTTGGTCTTTGGTAAAATTGGTATTACGCTGCCGGTCCGTTCTAAGCCGCTGAATATCCAGCTCCATGATAGAGAGCGTGTTCTGTCGCTGGAACCGCTCCCCGTCCATGAGCAAATCGCCGTTCTCGGCAATATAGGTTGAGCCGGCAAAAACAACATCGGTTGTGCTCTCTCCCGCACCGGACGAGGTATAGATATACGCGCAATGCACACGCGCCGATTGTTGCGTAATCATATCTCGCCGGAAAGCGTGTTTGTCCACCACCTCATTCGAAGACGAGAGGTTGAAGATAATCTCCGCCCCCTGAATAGCCAATTGGGTGGAGGGCGGTAGCGGAGACCATAAGTCCTCACATATCTCAATACCGAAAGTATAATTATTGGCTTCGAAAATCAGATCCACCCCAAATGGTACATCGCCATCCCACAACTCAACGGTCGGTATACGAGGCGAGCCGTTGGCCTCACGAATAGCCCTGCCGGAAGTGAACCAACGTTTCTCATAGAACTCACCGGTATTGGGCAAATTGGTTTTTGGCACCACACCTCTCACCTCACCGTCCGTCATAACGAAAGCACAGTTATAGAGGTTGTTATCGGCCTTTAGCGGTGCTCCGACAAGGACGGTGATAGGTTTATTACGCGTGTATGTGCAGAGCTCTTCAAGTGCCTTCAAGGCATCGCTCTGCAACTGCCGGGTGAAGAACAGGTCGGCACAAGTATAGCCGGTAACGGACAACTCGGGAAAACAGATTATCTCCACTCCCTCCTCTATTGCCTCGTCTATCATAGACTTCATTTGCTGCACATTGTAGTTACAATCTGCCAAACGAATGACAGGCACTGCGGTTGCAACACGCACAAAACCAAAATTATTCATATTTACACCTCCGGTCTGTTAGTTACTTCGTGTTTTAAAGCAGCGTTGCTGCGTTATGGGATAAACGGCTTTAGCCAAAATTCCGCTGCAAAATTACATAAAAAAAATGACTTATGCAAGTTTATTTGCATTTTTTTTGTTTTTTTACCAAGACGCCAAAAGTGCGCAAAAATTCACCCCACTTTAACCCACAATGTTAAAAACATTAACATTTCAATGATACACAAATACTTATCAGCATAAAAAGTTGTAGAAAACTTGTTTATAAAGAAATTGAAAACTTTTTTTGTGGGGAAATTTGGGGGAATCATTTTTTTTTATTATCTTTGCAGCAAATTTCAGTGATATGAGTACTTTTTTGGGAAACATAGAGGTTAAGGCGGATGACAAGGGGCGCATTTTTGTGCCTGCTATTTACCGTCGTATTTTGACCGAGATGGGCAGCAAGCGTTTGGTCATGCGCCGTGATACGGACAACGAATGTCTCATTTTCTACCCCGAGCAGGTGTGGAACGAGAAAGTGAGCGGTCTGCGCGCCGCATTAGACGAGTGGGATCCGGAAGACGAGATGCTGCTGATGCAGTTCATGAGCGAGGCTGATTTCATGGAGACTGACGCTCAAGGACGCATCTTGCTCAATAAACAGAACATGGGTCTCGTTGGCGGCAAGGACTTAGTGTTTGTCGGGATGTATGACCGCTTTGCACTTTGGAGTGCTTCAACCTTTGAGGAACATAAGGTGACACCGAGCGACTTGGCTGCCGCCATCAGGTCTAAAATAGCTTCACGCAAAGACAATGGATAATCCGGTTTACCATATACCTGCTATGCTCCACGAGACGATCGCCGCTTTAGCGATTGTCCCCGAGGGAACCTATGTCGATGTGACCTTAGGCGGGGGAGGACATAGCCGCGAGATACTCAAGCAGTTAGGCGCAGACGGACGCCTCATCTCCATGGACCAAGACAAGGAAGCGATTGAGAACATCCACAGACATATAGCAGCCGACCGGCGATGGGAATTGGTGCACGGCAACTTCCGTTACTTAGAGAATTATTTGGACTACATGGGCATTGAGCAAGTTGACGGGATATTGGCAGATTTGGGGGTATCGTTTCACCACTTCGACAGCGAGGAAAGGGGCTTCAGTTTTCGGTTTGACAGTCCCTTAGACATGAGGATGAACCAAAGTGCCCCACTTTCCGCCCGTGAGGTCGTCAACACCTATGACGAGGTCTCGCTCGCGCGCGTACTATATATCTATGGGGAATGTCGGGACAGTAAGATTTTAGCGAGCAAACTCGTTCGTGCACGCCAACACCAGGCTATTGGGACCACAGGGCAGCTCGTTTCTGCCCTTGGCTACAAGGATATTGAGGGTCACAAGAAAGACCTGGCTAAGATCTTCCAAGCCCTACGGATAGAGGTTAACGATGAACTGGGTGCTTTAGAAGCATTGCTCCATGGTGCTCGTAACCTGCTGCGAGACGGAGGACGACTTGTTATCCTGACCTACCATAGTTTAGAGGATCGTATGGTCAAGAACTTCATGCGCACAGGCAATATAGATGGAACGGTCGAGAAAGACTTCTACGGTACCATATCCTCTCCCTTTGAGGTGCTCATCAAGGGCGACACGGCATCCGAGGAGGAGGTAGTCCTTAACCCTCGTGCTCGTTCTGCCAAGCTGCGTGCCGCGCAAAAGAACAAGGAATAACTATGAACATCAAGGCTGACATACAGAAACTCATCAGTGGCGAGCAATGGACCATCTGGTTTCGCAAGAACAAGTGGATGGTAGCGCTTCTCTTCGCTTTTGCGTTCATTTATATTGCCGCAGGCTACAACACCATCAAGCAAGAGCGTCGCTTGAGTGATTTAAGGCGTGAGGTGCGGGATGCTAAGTTCGAGTACCTCACTATCAGTGCCGAACTCACCGCTCGCACCCGTCAGAGTGCTGTTGCCGAAGAGTTGTCAGCCCGTCAGAGTCCCCTTAAGGTCAACCGCAAACCCGCTATAGCATTGGAGTAATTATGGGAGATAAGCAACGAAATACCATTGTGCGCTTTGCTGTGATTTTCATCATCATAGCCATAGGCTTCTTGGGTGTATTGGCTAAAATCATCCTCATCCAGACCAAGGAGCGTGACCAGTGGTTAGCGATTGCAGAAGGGCAAGTGCGCAACGACCAAATTGTCCCGGCAACGAGGGGCAATATCTTGGACTGTGAAGGCAAGTTACTCTGCTCCAGTATGCCCCAGTTTGTGCTTTATATGGACGCAGCGGTACCTGCTCTGTCACTTCATCACGATAGCCTCTTTAATCTGTACATAGACACGCTCTCCACCGACCTCAGTCGTGTGATTGGCGACCATAGTTCCACCTATTACAAGAACCTTATCACGACCGCGCATCGCCGCGGGCAGCATAATCTCCGCCTCAGCAAGAAGCGTATCAACTACTTGCAGCGCAAGGAGTTAGAACAGAACCCTCTCATTAGCAGAGGACAGAACTACAGTGGTATCATCTTCCAAGAAGTGAAGCAGCGGATGCGTCTTTTAGGTCCTCTTGCCACGCGTACGCTCGGTTCAATCAACAACGAGACAGGACATGGTACTACGGGATTAGAGAAGAAGTACGACGAGTACCTGTGCGGTAAGGATGGTATGAGTGTCCGGCAGCGGGTGGGTGACCGATACGAGAATGTCACCGTCATAGAAGCCGAGGACGGCTATGATATTGTCACAACGATTGATGCAGAGCTTCAAGACATTGTCAGTGAGACGCTCAAGAGCCGCTTGGAACGCGTAGAGGGCGATTGGGGGTGTTGCGTTCTTATGGAGACCCAAACGGGACATATAAAGGCCATAGCCAATTTAGACAAACTCCCCAGCGGGGCTTACGGCGAGTACATCAACCACGCTGTAACGATGGTAGAACCCGGTTCGACCTTCAAGACCGTTGCACTTATGGCTGCCATGGAGGACCATAGGGTGGGCATTTATGACACGGTGAGTGTCACCAAAGCACCGTGGCAATACTTCAGCGTCACGCACACCGACGCTCACCCTAAAGACACTATTTACACGGTGCGCAGCGCCTTAGCCGTATCGAGTAATATTGCTCTCGCCAAAATCATCACCCGCGCGTATGAAGGCTCTGCCAATCGTTTTGTCAATAAGGTGCTTAAGTTAGGTATTGCCGATAGTGTTGCCAGCGACATACCCGGGGCACAGACGGCACTTATCAAGGTACCTAACGACACTGTCACCATCAGTAAGATGAGTTACGGTTACTCGGTCATGGTTACGCCCATGCAACTACTCATGTTCTACAATGCCATAGCTAACGACGGTAGGATGATTCGTCCGATGCTCGTGACGGATATCAAGGACGGAGACGAGGTCATTAAGCACTTCGACACCGAGGTTGTCAAACGCTCTATTGCCCGTTCAAGCACCATTGATGCCATCAAGTTAGGTCTGCACGATGTCGTTTGGGACAACCATTTAGGCACGGCTTCTGTCCGTATGTGGAACGGCAAGGTGGTGGATTATAAGGCCCAAAGCGAACTGGTGCACATTGCCGGCAAAACCGGTACGGCGCAGATATTAGAGAACGGTCGTTATAGTGGTAGGAAACACAGGATGACCTTCGTCGGGTATTTTCCGGAAGAGAACCCGCAATATACATGTATCTGTATGATTAACCACCCGAAAGTCTGGGGGTATGACGCCGGATATGATTGTGGCGGAGTGGTACGCATTATTGCCGAAAAAACAATCGCCAATGTCGATTGCTACAAGGACGGCACATTGCTTAAACGCAAATAAGAGGAAAGTTGAAAGTTGAAAGTTTAAAGTTGAAAGTTGAAAGAGGAATAATTTTGCATCTTGCATTTCAGAATAAAGCAATTTTTAGAAGTACCCTATGATATTACGAGAATTAGTTTCAGTCTTATCTCCTGAAGTAAAGGTTCACGGGAACTTAGACGGTGAGGTAAAAGACCTGCAATTCGACAGTCGCAAAGTGACGGCCGGCACTTTGTTTATTGCCCAAGTCGGCACCCAAGTAGATGGTCGTCAGTTCATTACCGCCGCCATGCGAGCAGGCGCAGTGGGAGCGGTTGAGGACATGGACAATAAGGCGCTCGGTCTTCTCGCCGGTAAGTTCTACGATTACCCTTCCGAGCACCTTCAGTTAGTCGGAGTAACGGGAACGAACGGCAAGACCACTATCGCTACGCTTCTCTGGAAACTCACGCGCGCCATGGGGCATAAGGCAGGTTTACTCTCTACCGTCATCAACTACATTGACGATGAGCCTATTGCTGCGACGCACACGACTCCCGATGCTCTTGAGCTCAATCGGTTACTCCGCCGCATGGTGGATAAGGGTTGCCGGTACGCTTTCATGGAAGTGAGTTCACACGCTATCGCCCAAGAGCGCATAAATGGTCTCGACTTCGATGGGGCACTATTCACCAACCTGACCCGTGATCATTTGGACTACCACAAGACCTTTGATAACTACCGCGATACGAAGAAACGCCTCTTTGACGGGCTCAAGAAAACGGCTTTTGCCGTCATCAACAAGGACGACAAGAATGGTCCGGTTATGACCCAGAACTGCCGCGCGAAGGTCTATACCTACTCTACCCGCACCATGGCGGATTATAGAGCGAAGATATTAGAAGAAGGATTTGAAGGCATGGAGTTGCTGATGGATGGTACAGAGGTTTTTGTGCCGTTAGTAGGTCGCTTCAATGTCTCTAATCTTCTCTGTATCTATGGTGCTGCCCTCGGTTTGGGCTTTGAACGAACCGAGGTTCTGCGCGTGTTAAGCACCTTAACCGCCGTCAATGGGCGCTTTGAGGCCATCAGCAGTCCGAAAGGTTGGACGGCCATCATTGATTACGCCCACACCCCCGATGCGGTTGAGAATGTGCTGAGTACCATTCGCGAGATTGTCTCTTCTTCCCCTTTGGCTCATGATGCTAAGATCATTACCGTAGTAGGTTGCGGGGGAAACAGAGATAAGGGCAAGCGCCCGATGATGGCAAAGATTGCCCGTTCTATGAGCGATATACTTATCCTCACGAGCGACAACCCGCGGGACGAAGAACCTGCAGCTATTCTGAAGGACATGACGGACGGTCTCACTCGCGAGGAGATGCGTGACACACTCGTCATTGAAGATCGGGCTTCCGCTATCAAAACCGCTTGCACCATCGCCCGTAAGGGTGACGCTATCCTTGTGGCAGGGAAAGGGCACGAGGATTATCAGATTATCAAAGGAGTTAAGCACCACTTCGACGACCACGAAGTTGTACGAGAAAACTTGTAAATCGTGTAAACTATGTTATATCCATTATTCAATTACTTACAGGCGCAAGGCATGCCGGGTGCAGGTCTTTGGCAGTATATTTCCTTTAGAGCCATTGTTGCGGGTGTTCTCGCCCTTATTGTGAGTATCTATTTCGGCAAATGGTTCATTCGTCTGCTGAAACGTAAACACATCAGTGAGCAACAACGCGACGCGCAACTTGACCCCTTTAATGTCGCCAAAAAAGGTGTTCCTACGATGGGCGGTATCGTCCTATTAGTGGCTGTTGTCCTGCCGAGTTTGTTGGTGGGTAATCTTCACAATATCTACATGTTACTAATGCTCGCTACCGCCATTATTCTGGGTGCGTTGGGCTTTGCTGACGACTATATCAAGACCTTCAAGCACAACAAGGATGGTCTCAATGGTTGGATTAAGATTGCCGGTCAGGTTGCAGTAGGTCTTATGGTCGGTCTAACCCTTCGTTACAGTCCTGCTGCCGTCATGAACGAGACCATCACGACCTATACCGAGAATAATATCACTATTGTCGAGAAATCTCCCGAGGTCAAGTCCACCCGCACCACGATTCCTTTCGTCAAGAATCATAACGCCAATTATGCCGATATGTTCAGTTTCTTGGGGGCAGAGAACAAGTACAAAGCCGGTTGGATTTTCTTCGTTCTGCTGACGGTTTTTGTGGTGGCAGCTGTTAGTAACGGAGCGAACCTCAATGACGGCATGGACGGTATGTGTGCGGGCAATAGTGCCATCATCGGTGTTGCCCTGCTCATCCTCGCCTATGTCAGTGGCAGTTATGTTTGGGCAGATTATTTCGATGTCATGTACATCCCCGGCAGTGAGGAGTTGGTCATCTTCATGGCGACCTTCATTGGAGCCCTTGTGGGTTTCCTGTGGTGGAATGGTTTTCCCGCACAAATCTTCATGGGCGACACCGGTTCTCTCATGATCGGCGGTATAATAGGTGTCAGTGCCGTACTGATACACAAGGAGTTACTTATTCCTATCCTTTGTGGTGTCTTCCTTATGGAGAGCATCAGCGTTATCCTGCAGACCCAAGTATATAAACTCACCAAGAAGAGTGGCAGCCCTATTCGGGTTTTCAAGCGTGCCCCGCTACATGACCATTTTAGGACGAGCGTTGACCAAGTTCTGGCGTACAATCCCACCTGCCGCATACTGTTCAAGGGCAGCCCTGAATTACACCACGAAACCAAGATTGTTCTGCGCTTCTGCATCGTAACTCTCTTATTAGCGGCATTCACCATTCTGACATTGAAGATAAGGTAGATTTCGATTAGCGATTGGCGATTATATATGTATTAACCCAATGAACATGAAAATAGTTATATTAGGAGCGGGCGAAAGTGGTACCGGTGCAGCTATTCTCGCGAAGGAAAAAGGTTTTTCCGTCTTCGTTTCAGACTGCGGAGAAATCTCTCTGCCCTACCAGGCTTTACTGACCCAGAACCACATCAACTTCGAATCGGGTCACCATACCGAGAGCCTCATCTTAGATGCCGACGAGGTCATCAAGAGTCCGGGCATTCCCGAGACGGCACCCCTCATCGTCAAACTGCGCGAACAGGGGACACCCGTTATCAGCGAGATTGAGTTTGCTGCGCGATACACCAACGCCAAAATGATTTGTATCACAGGCTCTAACGGCAAAACAACCACCACCTCCCTCATCTACGACATGCTCTTGAGGGCGGGTCTCAATGTAGGTCTTGCCGGCAATATAGGCGCGTCCTTGGCGCTGCAGGTCGCCCATGAGCAGAAGGACTACTATGTCATAGAACTGTCCTCCTTCCAACTCGACAATATGTACGACTTCCGAGCCAACATAGCCATCTTGCTCAATATAACGCCCGACCACTTGGACCGCTACGGGTATGATTTTCAAAACTATATCAACGCCAAGTTCCGTATCACGCAGAACCAGAGTCGAGATGATGCTTTCATCTATTGGGCGGACGATCCCGTCATCGACCGTGAGATTAAGAAGATGAAGCCCTGTGCGACCCTCTATCCCTTCTCTCTTAATGGCAAAGCGCGCAACGCAGGTATCAATGCTGCCTATATCGACGGCAATAATCTGGTCGTCGAAGCCTCTCCCGAGACCCTTTACATGCCTGTTGACGAAATTCGCATACAAGGTAAGCACAACCAACTCAACTCAATGGCGGCTTCTATCGCGGCACAAATACTTACGATTCAGAACGCTACCATCCGCGAGTCCTTACAGCAGTTTGCAGGTGTGAGCCACAGGCTCGAGTATGTCGCCACAGTACGCGGCGTGCGGTATATCAACGACTCCAAGGCCACCAATGTCAATAGTTGTTGGTACGCTTTAGAGAGTATGAAGACCCCTGTCGTCCTTATTCTGGGTGGTAAGGACAAGGGCAACGATTACTCGGAAATAGACGCCCTTGTACGCGCCAAGTGTCACACCCTCGTCTTCATGGGGCTTCATAACGAGAAACTCATTGAGCATTTCGCCCCAATGGGTATCCCCTATGTCGCTACCGACAATCTAAACGATGCCGTCAAGGCTTGCTATCACGCTGCTAAAGAGGGCGATACAGTCCTCCTCAGCCCATGCTGCGCGTCCTTTGACCTCTTCCATAGTTACGAGGACAGAGGTGACCAATTCATGGCTGCTGTCCGCAATCTATAAATACAACGATATATGTTTGAGAACCTGAGACATAGAGACATTGACACCTCCTATTGGACTATTTACATCTTCCTTGTGGTGTTTTCCATTCTGTCCCTTTTTAGTGCCACCAGCACCCAAGTGTACCATGTCGGCAACATGTTCCTGCCAGTGGGAAAGCAAGTGCTCTTCCTCTTGCTCGGAACGGCTCTCGCCTATGCCATTCAGTTTGTGCCGACCATGTATATCCGTTTCAGCGGGTATATCATACTGGCTTTTTCGCTTCTCTGTCTCATTCTGTTAGCTATCCCCCACTCTCCCTTTGCGGTTGTCGTGAATGGTGCCGCGCGTTGGATGCGCTTAGGCCCTATCACTTTCCAACCTTCCGACCTCGCTAAAATGGGTCTCGTCATCGTTGATGCCGACCTCCTCTCCCGTATCGAAACGGAGGAGGACAAGAAGAAGTTCTTCTTCTGGACATTAGGGATAACCGGCTTCACGGCACTGCTCATCATGACGCAGAACCTCTCCACCGCAATTTTGATTGCAGGGGTCTTGGTCATCATGTGGTTCCTCGCTCATATCCCTTGGAAATACATTCTCTCCACCATCGGTATTGCTATTGTCATACTGCTCCTCGGCTACTTCTTCGTTGAGTTTGCTTTTGTGCGTCAGGACAAGTCGATGTCCGGTCCTTTCAAGCGTGCCACCGTGTGGGTTAAGCGTGTTGATAGCAAGATTGACGAAATGCGACAGCCTGCTACCACGGAGTTCAAGCTAACCGATGCTAATTACCAGTCCTCCATAGCCAAGGTTGCTATCGCCCGTGGCGGTAAGACTCCCTTAGGTGTTCTGCCCGGCAATAGTAAGGAGCGTGACTTCCTGCCCTTAGCCTTCATGGACTACATCTTCGCCATTATTGTAGAGGAAAGCGGAATTATCGGAGCACTCATTCTCATTATCTTATATATCATGATTCTGTACCGAGCGTGTTATACCTCCCACAAGTTTCAGGACCAAGCCGCGACGCTACTGTCCATGTCCGTTGCGCTCATGACCACCTGTCAGGCCCTCTTCTCCATGATGGTGGCAGTAGGTATATTGCCCGTAACGGGTCAACCGCTCCCCCTCATCTCCATGGGAGGAACAGGGGTCGTTGCTACCAGCATTTATTTCGGTATCATGATGGCGGTCAGTCGCGAACAAACCGCTATGAAACGCCAACAACAGATAACTACCGATGCTTCTCACGAAGATACCCCAACGATAAATTTAGATTTAGAACTATGAGATACATCATTTCCGGAGGCGGCACGGGTGGCCATATCTTCCCCGCCGTCAGTATTGCTAATGCCCTTAAAGAGTTAGACCCTCAGGCAGAAATTTTATTCATCGGAGCCAATAACCGTATGGAGATGCAGCGTGTTCCTCAAGCAGGTTATGCGATTAAGGGTCTCCCCATCCGTGGTTTCAACCGCTCACAACCGTGGAAGAACATCTCCGTCCTCATTGACCTTTGTCGCTCTATGAGACTTGCCAAGAAGATTATCCGTGACTTCAAGCCCGATGTCGCCGTGGGTGTAGGCGGCTACGCTTCCGGTGCGGCTATGAAGGTCGCCGCCAAAATGGGGATACCTGTTCTTATCCAAGAGCAGAACGGCTTTGCCGGTGTAACCAACAAGTTACTCAAGGACGATGCGCAGAAGATATGCGTTGCTTATGAGGGTATGGAGAAGTTCTTCCCCAAGGACAAGCTTATCCTCACAGGCAACCCTGTTCGTCAGAACCTCACCTCGGGGGTACGCACACTACCCCAAACGGCTCGCCGTCTTCTTGTTATCGGTGGTTCTCTCGGTGCCCGCACCATCAACGAGGCTATTGCAGCACACTTGACCGACATCAAGGCCGCGGGGATAGACTTGGTTTGGCAAACCGGTAAAACCTATATCGACCTCTATAAACACCTCAATGATGAAGGTGTCCGTGTCACGGATTTCTTAAGCGATATGCCCACCGAATATGCAAATGCCGACTTGGTCATCTCCCGTGCGGGGGCGTCATCCATCAGTGAACTGTGCCTATTAGGCAAAGCAGCCATCCTCGTGCCCTCACCCAATGTTGCAGAGGATCATCAGACCCACAACGCTATGGCACTGGTCAATAAGGCTGCTGCTGTGCTCGTCAAGGACTCCGATGCCCTTGATACGCTTGTGCCTACGGCAATAGAACTATTGAACGACGACAAACGCTTACAAACTCTCAGAACCAATATCCTCCGATTAGCTCAACCCGACTCTGCCACCCGCATCGCCGAGCAAGTCCTCTCACTCATTAAATAATCCCTTAATACCCATTTTCCGCATTTTTATTGCAAAAAGCACTTTTTTTTTGCACATGTCCACTTTTTTTTGTACTTTTGCGCCACAAATACAAGGAGTAACCGAAACGCCTTAAAATGAGTAGGACCCACTTAAAATTCAACACTAATGAAACAGAAATTGTTTTTACTTTTTTCGTTGGTAGCATTGTGTTTTGTGATGCCGTCTTGTAAGACCTATCAGCACACATCACGCACTTCCGCTATTCAGCAACGGGGCATTGCCTCCCACCAGATGACCGCAGACATGCGTGTAGACTTTAACCAAAAAGTCAATGGTGAGTCACGCAGGGATTGTCTAACCCGTAAAGAGGCTATGGAGAATGCCCTCAACAACGCTATCGCGGCTTCTCATGTGGATGTCGTTATTGATCCCATTTATGAGATTGAAGCGCACCACAAGTTTGCTCGTACCCACTATTACGCCAAAGTGACCGGTTTTGCGGGTTACTACAACAAGGTGGAGACGGTGGACGAAATCGACAAAGAGGTTCAGCGTGTTTCCGAGCTCACTATGGACGACATCGTGAAGTACAAAATCCTGACTGACCCGAATTTCGTAGATCGCTATTATGAGAAAGAGCACAACCACATCGACAACAGCTCCCGCACCACCATTTATTTCAACAATGGCAACGGTAGCCAGATAGTAGGCGGTGGCACAGCAGCTCCTGCCCGCACAGGTCTCTTCAATCACCCAGCCCAATCACAACAACCCAAAGCGGCAAGCCCCGTTGTCAACAATGTTTCCAACCGCAATATGCCAATACGCGATTATGAATTAGAGTTCAAAAAAGCCAAACGCATACGCGATGCGGGTATCGGCATGTTAGTCGGCGGTGCTGTATTGGCATTACCCATAGGTGTGACCACATGGGCAGAAACAGAGGCTTACGAAATAGGCATACCTCTCGTTGTAATCGGAGCAGTTTCAGCTTGTGCAGTTGGTATCCCGTGCTTAGCAGTTGGTCAAGTGCGTATGGACAAGATAAAAAAGGGGAACTATAATCTCACGCTTGCTCCTGCGACACAAGGTCTCGGGCTTAAACTCCAGTTCTAACTAAAGCAAAATTATCCCTATAATATTGACTAAAATATACAATTATGAAAAACTATAAGATTATTTTGATGAGTTTGGTAGTAGTCGCTTTTGCGTCTTGCAAGACCTACCAACATACATCTCGTATGACCGATATTCAGAACCAGCCCATTATGACCAACCAAACACGCGTGGATGTCCGTTGCGATTTCAACAAACGCGTTGTTGCCGAGTCCGGCTGGTGCGGTTCTCGTGAAGCCGCTATGCAAGAGGCTAACTACAAGGCTATCCTCAACAACAATATCGACATCGTCGTTTCTCCGATTTACTCCATTCAAATCAAGCCCTCCAAACGCTTAGGCTATAAGGCGGCATTGACCGGTCTTGCCGGTTACTATGAGAACCCGCAAACCATCACGCTGAAACAACAAGTGGAGGAACTGAATGGCATTAGCCGTGAGGATATTGAGAAATACCTGCTGCTCTACAACGAGAACAGCCTCCAGTATCTTTATCCTATTACCGACATGCAGTCTATCGTGATTAACGCCGGTGATAAGCCTCATTGCCCGGACCATGTAGCCCCTCAGGCTCCCGAGCAACCCGCTCCTCAAGCCGCTAAGCCTGCTGCTCCGCAGCCTGCCAAGCCCGCAGCTTCATCCCGCAACAACAAGTCCTCTCATCGTTGATACTCTCCATAACGAGGATAATAGGTTTATGTACCATTTTGGGCAACTGAAATGCTACATAAACCTTTTTTTTAAGATTCTAACTCAGTTATCGAGTAAACCTTTTTCAGGTTTAGTCACGTTCTATTGGTGATGTACGCTGAATAACATATGAATAACATATGAATAACATATGAATCACATATAGTCGGGCGCATCGGCAGAGCCGCCGTTAGTGAGTAAATGTTAATCAGGACCTGTTGGAAAGTAAATGTTGGGCAGTAGCTGTTGGGCAGAGAATGTTGAAATAAGGGCAGTAGCCTCGGGAAGGAAAGAAGCCAGGTTCCCAGGAGACCAGGTACCCTTTTTATGAGCTTCGCTGTTGGAAAGTAAATGTTGGGCAGTACCTGTTGGTCAGTGCCTGTTAAGGCGGCAGAGAGCAGAAAATCCAGCGCATCTTGACCAATAGCGCTCATCCGGAAGATTGCCCTTCCAGTCTCGGTCGGCTTGGTTTCCCCGACCGCCTTCCCTTTCGAATTGCCAAGTCAAGGCAATCCTTCATGTCGATGCTATTTATCTACATGAAGGCAGGTTTTTCCGTCGGGGACAAGGATGAGACGCTCATGTTCTTCAAATGAAGGAGAAAGAATACTCCATTGAGGCTTGGCATATTGTTCCGCCAAATCTATATCCGCCACATCGCACAAACAATAGAAGATATTGTCCCCATTCAGCCTTGCAGACTTGCGTTGCCGGGCATTTACAATCTTATTAGGGAATGTCTTTTCATATTCATCCGACCAGCAGAAGATATATGGTACATGGTATTCCCGTATTGTTGGAGCACAATTTCCTCCGTGCCCTGCGCCTCCGTTTGTTATTTCCTCTCCATGGTCGGAAACAAACATAAACGCAGAAATAGAATTAGGACGGTTAATCTTCTCAATAATCGAGGACAGAATGTAATCTGTGTATAAAATACTATTGTCGTACGCATTGATAAGCATCATACTATCACGGATTTGAGAAGCGGGGCAATTATTGGAGTTTGGATTGTACCATTCAAATTCTTTTTCGTAATTGCTGAAGAAACTATGATTTCCCAGAAATTGCGTCATTACAAACAGTTTGTCGTGCTGTTGAGCAAGGGAATCAATGACATGAACAATCGTTTTGTCTCCCGAAAGAATCTCACCATCCTTTACGATATTGGGTACAATAATCAGGGAGTCCACTCCATCGGAAAGATACTTTTCGTATGAGAGCAGATTGGTTTGGCTGACAACCGTAAACACTTTGAAGCCACATTCACGGAAAGGCTCAACAATGGAGCGTTCGGTATAGTTGAGTTCAAAGTTATCCGGCGTTGCACGGGAAACCAGTTGTGGTACAGAATACATGGTCAGACAAGCCTGCGAATAGTAATCGTCGTACAGGATAAGATTTTGCAAAGCCTCCAACCGAGGCGTAGTTGAACGGTGATATTTACCGTTCAAAGAAATGTTATCGTACCTTAATGACTCACCTATTGCAAACACATAAATCTCCTGTTTGTCGGTTTGTAGCGAGCGATGCGCCCCCATATTCTGCGGTTCGGATCTCCGCTTGCGTCGCTGCAAATCAATATACGCATTCCATGACTGATAATAGACGTTGTATGGCGGACGATTCCACACACGGTTGTCCATATAATAACGCAAAGTAAGCGGATTGTTATGATAGAAGACATTTAATTTGTACGTAATAAATGCGGTCGGTATGATAAACGCAAATGCTATTCCGAACAATGTGTTGCGGAATGATAAAGGTTTGCGATACAACAGACAAGAGGCTATGCATAGCACGATTAGCGGAATCCAACGCAACACTTCTCCAAGATTGGTATGGTAAAACGCATCAGCTTCCTGAGGGTTTGTTTTGATAACGGATATAATACCTCCTGCAAGCAGGTAATCTTTGTATAAATCCACCATCGTCAAGTCGGTAATAGAAACGATAGTTAGCAGCGATGCTATTACGCAATAGAGCCATTTCTGAGGAATAAGAGCGACCAACGCAACTATAGGCAACAGGAAGATGACACCTGTAACAATATAACTGATGCCGGAACTGTTAGCAATACAATATGCTACATTCGGGTATAATAAGATTAGAGCCAATAATAACAGGCTTGCGATACGAAATAATAGGTCTTTTGTTTTCATGTCCATACATATTTGCTTTGTGTATGGTCATAAAAAAGCGGGACTTCTTCATTACTTGTCCCGCACCTTTAGGCTCCGGAAATTGCCTTTTGAACTGAACAAGCAACACAGAAGCCACGCAGTATATAGATAAAATCCACCCGGTGGGTAGATACACTCATATACACGCAGACATCTATTGCTGCATTGCCTTGGTTCAAAGTTTTTGAATTTTCCGGATTCAAAGGTGCCAAGCACAAAGCGTCAATAAACGCTGTTAATAATATCAATATGTCATTTTCTCCGGTTTAGCGTCACGGAGAGGGGACGTATATTTTATTTTTCCGCCTATAAGTTGTTTTATGCCATAGGCGGGATGGTGGTGTTAACTATTCTTCTTTCTTAATAAATTTGACAATACAATCAATGCAAATAGGTTTGCCGGATTGCGGGTCGATGAAGACATTGGCAGGGTGCATATCTTCAAGATGCAAGCGGTCGCTGATATAGTTCACGCCATTACCGTCTCCATTGTCATGAAAACCTTTAGCGCCAACCATCTCATCTATCTCTGCTTTTGTCGCAAGCCGTTGGCAATCAATATATGGCTGCGTTAGGATAATACGGAATAATCCGTCCGAGTCGCGCGTAAAACCGATAGTGGTCATCTGCGTTTCAGGGAACAAGGTGTTGTGGAGCACTATCGCTTCCAATGCTTTACCTAATGTTGCATAGATTGATGTACGCTCCTTGACAACAGAGGTATCACCTGCCTTGTAATACACTTTGGCTTCCGCTCCCTGCGCAATCATCGGGCCATAGACGGATGTGAACACTTTTTCGGGATTCGAAAACCAAATACCCTTGGCACGAGCCCATTGTTCAACGCATTCTTCTTGTTTGGCATCTATTTCCCAGTTGCTTGGCTTTGCCTCTTGGCATTTAAGAGAAAAGCGACCTGGTTCAAAGCTTGCTCGCGCGTGGCAGCATACGGCATACGCCCCAATGAGCGGCGAATCTGCAAGGCAGAGGCCTGCATGCTCTTGTTGATTAAATCGATCAAGATTTGTTCTTCCATTGAGTATATCGTTTATATAGTTGTCTATCAGTTGAAGGGTGTGAGCAGAAAAACCGTTATATGTTATAGAGGTGTTGATTTGTTCTTGGCGCGTCGGCCATATATCTTCGGTCATTTCTACCCGATCTGTTGAATTCCACTCGGCTTCGCCAAAGAGTAGTTCGTTAACTGTCTCTATGATATCTTCGTCTATCCACCCGAGACCTGAATGCCGAAACTCTTCCAACAACGCAGGTGCCCAACGCGGGTCTATCAACTCGCTCCAACCTCTATCTTCCAAATAGTTAGAGGCAACGCTATACGCTGTTGGATATTGTTCGTTCATGTCTTTGCAACTTCCGGCGGCAAAGGTAGTGCTTTTTTTTGAGATATGCAAATATTTTAAAGGAAAAGTTGATATTTTCTATTTTTCATATCATTTTGCGACAAAAAGTAGATTTATTTGCATATGTCGGAAATTTGTACTACTTTTGTGGACAGAAAGGAAGAGAAATATGAACCACAACAATGTAGAAATAGAGCGGAAGTTCCTCGTGACGAGTGAGGAGTATAAGCAATTAGCAGTAGGTAAGCATCGGATTGTACAGGGTTATCTGTGTCAGTTACCCGGGCGGACAGTGCGTGTCCGGATATGGGACGAGCAAGCCATTCTAACCATCAAAGTGAAAGCTCATGACGGGTCCCTTGCTCGCCATGAGTGGGAATTTGAGATACCGATGGACAAAGCCCAAGAGATGCTCCGCCACCCGCTTAAGCCCTTGCTTGAGAAAACGCGGTGGATCATTCCTGCTACGACGCCGGAGGGAGGAACGAGTGACCTTGTTTGGGAGGTGGACGAGTTTGATGGGCGCAAGAAGGGTCTTGTTCTTGCCGAGATAGAGTTAGAGCGGGACGACCAGCCGTTCATCAAGCCCTCGTTCATTGGTGAAGAGGTGACCGGCAATCCGGCGTACTATAATGCGAATATGTAAGGCGATGCAAGATGCAAAATGCAAAATGCAAAATGCAAAATGCAGGATGCAACGCCCTATGGGCTATGATGGCAGTAGCAGGGGAGAGAGGCAAAAAAGAAAAGCCGGACCTAACGGTTCAGCTTTTCATTGACGAAGCCTGCTTTGAGCAGGAAGGAGCGTTTGTTGGCACTATCGTCTGCGCGTAGCAGCTCATAGTAGTGCTCGTTCATACAGGTATCTAAGAGGGACCTAACTTCTCTAAAGCCTCTTTTGGACTCCGCGGCTTTCCGAGCGATGACATGCAGTGCTTCCGGCTCAATATGGAGGGAGATATTATGCGCACGGCAGAAGTTCAAGTGCTCCAAAATAGCCGACTCCTTGGACTTGGTCATACCTTGATAAATCATATCCTCGGTAGCCGGATTAAGGGCGATGATAGAGCCGATTCTGCCCATTAGTTCAGCACTAAATCCCCACTCAATCATGTCATCCTTGGTGCATTGTGAGAGCCAATAAGCGGTGTCTCTATTATCCGCTTGTGCCTCAAAACCGATGGTCGAGACATGGGCTTTCAGTCGCCGCTTGATAATCTCCTCAATGCCGTAAAAGGCGCCATCGAAGAAGATGAGCAAGTTCTCGGTCTCGAGTTGGTCAATAGCGTTATAGGCCTGCGCGTCTTCAGAGATATAGCCGCCGTCAATGTTGATAGGTTCCTTCTCGAAGAGTTTCATAATGTCCCTTACGAAATCGGCATCAGCGTCTGAGCCATGCTCCGAGACAATCTTCTGTCCATGGTGGCAGATTTTGTCGAACTCGGAGAAACAGATTACCGCATACTTCATCGCTTCGGTGCCGTACTGTTTCTTGGCATTACGGAGGATATCGGTATAACTGATACCTCTCCAGCCGGTAGGTGTCACATCAGAGGTATTGATGTGTATGACCGGGCAGCCGCATATTTGCCCAAAGAGGCGTAAGGTCTCGGTTTTTCCTACTCCTGTAGGACCGATCAGCACCCTTGAGGTGTTGATGTGGAAGGGCGTCTCGTGCACCATGTTCTCATGATGGATGAAAAAGGGTACAGCGAGTTGTCTAACGGCTTCGTCCTGCCCAATGATGTACTGGCGGACATACGCTTCCATATCCTTAGGGGATTGGAAAGGAAAAGGTGATAAATCTCTTCTCATAGGTACATAAATATTTGAAAGATCGATTGGCGATTGGCGATTTTCGATTTTGGATTGTCAAACGAAATGGCCATTCAATTATGTTTTTCGGCAAAATGTATGCCAAAAGCAAAAAATATTTGCATATATGGTAAAAAAACTATAATTTTGCAGTCCGTATGAAGAAAGGTTGGAAAATAGCCATTGCTATCATTGTGGTAGCAGGTGCAGTGATAGGCATCGGTTGTGGCGTGAGTTACTATCGTTTAGAGGTATGTAATTTCAAGTCCTTAGACGGTGAGAGTCACGGGTATTACGTATATCCGGACATGTCGTTGGATAGTCTGAAGCGCCTGATGCTGCAGGACTACAAGGTTTTAAGTGAATCGGGTTGGCAACAGGATGTGCGCCGTGCCGCCTTTGTCAATCCCAAAGCGGGTTACTACCGTTTCCCTGCACAAATAGGTGATAAGCACCTTATTAGGCGTCTGCAATTGGGTCAAGAGACGCCTATTCGCATCTCATGGACCAACGCTATTCGGACCAATGCAGGTCTTGCCCGTCATCTAAGCCACCAACTGCTGATAGACTCAGCCTCGATTGCGGAGCGTCTCGAGAGCGACAAGTACATGAAGCCCCTCGGTTTTAACAAAGAGACTGCGCGTTGTATGTTTCTCCCCAATACGTACGAGGTTTATTGGACAATCAGTGCCGATCAACTTTTTTCCCGTATGCAGAAGGAGTACCTCTCCTTTTGGAACGAGACCCGCCGTCATGAGGCGGACTCTCTCGGTTTGAGCCCTATCGAGGTCTCTATTCTGGCGTCTATAGTTGAGTCCGAGACTCATAACAAGAAGGAGCACCCTGCTATAGCTTCGCTCTACCTCAATCGTTTGCGCAAAGGTATGCTCTTACAAGCGTGCCCGACCGCTATTTACGCCAACGGGGATTTCAAGCTCAAGCGCGTTCTGAAGCGGCACCTCAAGATTGATTCGCCCTACAACACCTATAAGTATGTTGGTCTGCCTCCCGGACCGATTCGTTGCGCGTATGGTGAGACGATGGATATTGTTCTTCACGCCCCCCAAACGGACTATATCTACATGGTCGCTAACCCTGATTTCAGCGGGACACATATTTTCTCCTCCTCTTATGCTAATCACGCTCGCGTGGCAAGGGAATACCAACACGAATTGAACGAAAGGAAGATCAGATGAACAAGGCATTCTTTTTCGACATGGACGGCATTTTGTTTGACTCAATGCCCAATCACGCTCGTGCATGGGAGGAGGTGATGACGAGACACGGTTTGGATTTCCGCGCCGAGGACTGCTATATCAACGAGGGTCGTACCGGTCAAGATGTTATCCATGAGGCTATTATAGCGCTTGAAGGGAGGGAATCCACCGAAGATGAGATATGGGACATCTACGAAGAAAAGACCCGCAGGTTCTATGAATTAGGTCCGACCTACCCCATTAAGGATGTGGATAAGGTGCTGCGCTATCTCCGTAAGCGTGAGTGCCAGATATGGGTAGTGACGGGTTCTGGTCAAGCGACGCTCTTTGACCACCTCAATGAGGTTTTTCCGGTTGAGGGGAAGAACCCTATTTTCACCCGCGAACGTATGGTGACGGCTTTTGATGTAAGCAAGGGCAAACCCGATCCTGAGCCATACCTCAAAGCATGGCAGAAAAGCGGTTTGAGAAAAGACCAATGCTATGTGATTGAGAATGCTCCTCTTGGTGTGCGCTCCGGCAAAGGAGCTGAGCTTACCGTTTTAGCCGTCAATACCGGACCGCTCGCGCCTAAGGCACTCTACGATGAGCGAGCCGACTATGTTTTTGACGACATGGCGGGGTTACTTCAGTGGCTCCAAAACAATGTATAAACCTCCGTTGGTACACTCTCTAACGCGGCGTCCTAACAGGTCATAGACGTCCACGCCTTCCCTCATCATAGTCACTATCTCAACACCGGAGTAAAGTGTCGGGTAACTTTGTTTGTCGGTATGCGGCTCGGGTAAAAAGGCACAAGTCGGGATATAGTAGTCCTCCCCTACTCGCCTTAGGTACGCAACATACTCATGCCCCATCTGCAGCGTTTCGTCCACCCCCATATAAATATAGGAGTGGTTCTCCCCTTGCATTTGCGCCCCATCTACTTCCCATCGATAGCCGTCAAATAGGTACCCGCCGTTGTATTTCTCGTTTTGGAGGGAAAGAACATTGTTCCACTTCTGGTAGAACACGGTAGCGGGATAGCGAACGAGGAGTTTGATATCAAATGCGGCACTGTCATAGTCGCTCATGAAGAGCAAATGCCCCGTGTAATAATCCGGTCGGATGTCTGTCGGGAGAGGGATCAGCGTTGCTTGATCCTCAAGAGAAATAAGCATGTCGTGAAGGTCGTCATCGAAGGTCACTAACAGTCTATCCGGTCCCATGTACGCAGCGGTATAGTTATAGTTAATGACCAAGTCCTCACCGGCGCAAACATCTGTCACGGGATAGAGTTCCACCTCAAAGGAGCAGTCATGTATAGTGAGATGCAGAACCTCTACACTATCACAGCCATATGCAGAGGTGACGGCATAGGTATAGTCGCCGGACTGCCGATATTCTTGCTCATGCCAACGATAGGAATAACAATGCTCCTGCGTTATTTCGCGATAGAAAGACGGATGAATGGTTAGCGAGAGCGTTATCACACTATCACAGCCATAAACTGTCGTAGTGTCAAACCGATACACGCCGGAGGAGTGATACATTGTACCTTTCCACTCAAAAGAGTCGCATGCCGCGACAACCTCCTCCACCTGATAAGACGGGTGAACAGTCAGATTGAGCATCACCACACTATCACAGCCATAGACTGTAGTGGTATCAAACCGATACACTCCCGATTGGTAGTACATCGTACCTTTCCAAGCAAAGGAGTCGCATGTTGCGACAACCTCCTCCACCTGATAGGACGGGTGAACCGTTAGTTTGAGCGTCACCACACTATCACAGCCAAAGACCGAAGTAGTGTCAAACCGATACACGCCGGATTGCTTATATACATGTCCGTGCCATAAAAGCGAATCACAAGCTGTGACAATCTCCTCCACCTGATAGGACGGGTGAACCGTTAGTTTGAGCGTCACAATACTATCGCAACCATAGACCGAAGTAGTGTCAAACCGATATACGCCGGACTCGTGATACATAGTTCCTTTCCACTCAAAGGAGTCGCATGCCGCAACAACCTCCTCTACTTGATAAGACGGGTGGACGGTCAGATTGAGCATAACAACGCTATCACAACCAAGGGCAGAAATAGTATCAAACCGATACACGCCGGACTCGTGATACATTGTTCCTTTCCACTCAAAGGAGTCACACGCTATAGCCGTTTCTTCTATATGATAACTCGGATGAATGGTCAGATTAAGCATCACCACACTATCACAACCAAAGACCGATGTAGTGTCAAACCGATATACACCCGACTGCTTATAGACATGACCGTTCCACAAGAGCGAGTCACAGGCTGTAATAGTTTCGGTTGCACGCGTTAGGGTTGTATCTCCGACATGGATCTCGATTGTGTCTTCTGCAATACAAAGCGGACGGAAGGAGAGATTGTCCACCGCGAAGTCATTGCCTCCGGAATAGCGGTTATGATCCAGCAGCGATATTTCTATCGGTCCTGAGATGTCACCGGAGTTCCATATCTGATAGATTTTAGTCCACTCACACTGACGCAAACTGGGTTGGTATTGGTCACTGAAAATCTCGCCGTTGATGTAAAACTGTAGATTGGGTGCCGTTCTGCTGTCCATTGAACTGACAGCAACAATCTCCGCTGAAAAGGCATAATCGGTATGAGGTTCAACGACAACCGTACTCCCGAAAACTTTGTCCGGATTATCTGCATAAGAGGTCGAGCCATCCACGACCATCATATAACCATCATGTTCGCACAGGAACCAAGGGACATTGACCTGCGCCGGCCAAGCCACAAGGCTATAGCCGCCCGGATGGATATGATTCCCATCTCGGGGAGTCAATAAATACGGCGACATGTACTGATAATCGGTTGAGAAGCCCTGAGCCCCTTGTTCAAAATCGCCATTATAAATAAGGTTCTCACCCGTCTCGGTCATTGCCTTAAGGGTAATGGTATAAGGAACAGTCCCTACGGTATCCAGCTGCGCCACAACGGTGCGGGAAGTACTATCCTCTATTCCGTAACCGCGCCAAAGGTAATAGTCCCCCTCGCGGTTGGTGGTAAGCGTAACCGCCTCCGGTTGGCAGAGTACCGTTGGGGCAGTAATCGCGACATCACATGGATCAATGACATGGAGTTTAAGAACCGCTATGGCGTCTTCATCGAAATACTCTCCGGGCTCGGTATAGGTCGTGCCATGGAAGGTATAACTCTCGCCTCGGTGGATGTAAACCTCAGTTGTTTCGCCCACCACTTGGCGGATAGGTAGTCTGCATTGCCCCGGTTCACCCTGATAGGTATAATTGACAATAAGGGTATCGGTATAAATGCCGACCGGTTTGCCTACCGATAATGGAGTCAAAAAGAAAAACTCTGCATTGGGCACCATACTGTTATCATTCCATCGCTCCCAATGCCGATAAATCGTGAAATAGCAGGTCGCGAAATCGGTCGTGTCGGCATGGTAATAAGAGAATGAGACATTCTTAATGGTATCTGTGCCGGCATTAAAAAATCGCCAATGCGGACCAAAGCTAACAGCATGGTGCTCGGTGTATCCGGGTTGAAGAACCTCTCCTTCATAGTAAGTAGGTTCCGGAATTAGTGCCAATAAGCACCGAAGCATAATAAAACCGACTAATCGCATAGTGAAAATAAATCGTCCCGAGGATTAACCAACATGACCGGCACAAGGGCTTTAGCTATGGCTTTACGCTCGGGGGGACCGAAGATGAGGTCGTCTAACCCATATTCCCTTGATGCCGTCAAGATAAGCATATCGTACTGAAAATCCCGCTGTCGCTCTACGGCTTCTTGCATGAGGTGGAAAGAGTCCTTCTTGGCTACCACTACCTCGTAACTGATGTTCTCCCCCGTCCGTTCACTCACACCCTTAATATGAGTCACAATCTTGCTCGTATTGACGCGTGCATGAGAGCCATAGTCATTGGCTTGCAACAAAATAATGTGCGCATCGGTCTTGCGCGCCAAATAAGTACATATCTCAGCCTTATAAGTTTCTTCCTCCAACATAGATACGGGCACTAAAAGACGATGAAGGGGTTTGATTTTCATCGTCGAAGTGACAAAGACATACGGACGCCTTTCCTCGCGGCAGGCGTTGAGTTCTATCTGAATGGAGTGCCCGTTATTAGGGCACTCCACCAAGCGTATATCGTCCTTATTGATGTTGAGGTCTGAGAAGGTCATTGACAGTCTTAACGGGATTGAATGTCGCTACCGGCACTTCTACAAAAATCGTGTTCCACTTAGCCATCGCTCCATTCCAGAGCCCCGGCAGCTCGAGTGCCAAAAGCTCCTTGCCGTCCTTGGATTTATGGGAGATAAAGCCTGTTGTAGGATCGACATAGTCCGGCAAATTAAAGTGCTTTCCGTCCTTGTCCTTTAGGGCGCAAACGAGGTCAACCGGATTGAAGTGAGTTGACTTAGCCATGAGAGCCGGATCTTCTATCTGAGATGACTCCAGAATCTGGTAACTTATACTGCCGTCTGCATCGCGTACCAAGAACGGTCCACCGCCGGGTTCACCCGTATTCTTAACCACGCCGCAAACACGCGTCGGGCGGTCGGTATCATGCGTTCTAAGATAATCGACCAAAACGCCAGCCAAGACTTGTTTCCAACGAACGGTATCTTTCTTGAGTTTATCCGGCACCACATTGTCGATATTCTTAATGAACACGATATCAGCATCTTGGTCATTGAGGTTATGGATGAGCGCGCCGTGTCCTCCGGGTCTAAAGAGCAACTTGCCGTCCGCTGTCCTAAACGGCGTACCGTCAGGATTAGCAGCTAAAGTATCCGTACTAGGCATCTGTTCTGAGAAGGTTACATCATATTTTACGCCATACTTCGTTTCGTACTTAGCCAGCTTATCGGCAATATGTTGTCTAAAGAGCGGCAGGTGGTCATGACTAACCGTAAAGTGCAGATGGACAATGCCTTTCGATGCTGCATAAAGGGCACCTTCTACCAAATGTTCTTCAGCCGGCGTACGAGCTCCGTCCCGATAGGAGTGGAAGAGCAGAAGACCTTTCGGCAGTTGACCATAGTTCATATCCTCCAAGAGGAAGTGCACTGCCTCCTGACCGCTCTTACCGTCCAACGACGGCCCAAAAGCAAAACGGTCTTTGTTCGTCAAGAACTCCTCTATGAAGGGCGTTTCAACCCCGTCATCGAGGTAGGCAAACAAGTCCTTGAACATACGGCTAGCAGCACCGGAAGCCGGAACGAACTTCTCCACATGGTGCCCTTCGTTCAAGTAGGATTGCCAAATCTCTATATAATGCTCCTGCTCCGCCCGCGTGGGTTTCAAGATGCCGCCATTCTTCTTCGTTGATGCCGGAGCGACAATATCTAAACTCGGAAAGCCGTTTTTGAAGCTCTCCATTTGCTCTTCAGCGGTCTTCAATAAGATACCGCGTTGTTCCAATTGTTGGATGTCTTGAGGTGTGAACATAGTATGTAAGAATTAAGAAGTTTTGGCTTTTTTGTGCTAATTTGTTGCAAAATTATAAAATTATTTGCATATTTCCAAATTTTTTTATAAATTTGCGCGTTTTTACACAACAATTATGAAAAACATTGCTTTTATCATCAATCCTATTGCCGGAACGACAGTCAACCTCAAGAAGGTACCTAAGATTATTATCTCCGCCCTTGATCACGCCCAATGGCTCCCGAATATCGTCGTCACAGAATACGCCGGTCATGGTACTGAATTGGCGCAGCAATTCAGCCGTATGGGCTTTGACGCTGTAGTGGCTGTAGGCGGTGACGGCACTGTTAACGAAGTTGCTCGCGGTTTAGTGGGAACCTCTACGGCGATGGGTATCATTCCTCTCGGGAGTGGAAACGGTTTGGCGCGTCACCTTCATATCCCCCTGTATGTGCAGGCGGCCGTTGAGCTCCTCAACCATAGCGAGCCAATAGCCATAGATTATGGAATGGCTAATGACAGAATCTTTGTTTCAACCTGCGGCGCCGGTTTTGATGCCCATGTCGCCTATGAGTTTGCTGCAGCCGGAAGTCGGGGTTTCAAGACCTATTTTGAGCAAATAGTCAAGGACGCCTTTGCTTATAAGCCTGAGACCTATACCCTTCATATAAGTGACGACAATAGGGAGATTAAGGAGTCAGCTTTCCTCATCACTTTTGCCAACTCTAACCAATGGGGCTATGAGGCTCGCATTGCGCCGAAAGCCAGTCTGCAAGATGGTCTATTGGATATTTGCATCATGAGTTCACATGCCCTCCTCGGTAGTGCCGACTTGGCGCTCCGGCTCTTCACGCGGAGCATCAACGACAGTCTCTTCATGGACACTGTTAAAGCGCGTGACATAGTCCTTGAGCGGGAAGCGGAAGGCCCCTTCCATATAGACGGCGACCCTGTTGATATGCCTAAAGATATACATGTTCGTGTTATCCCCGACGGCCTGCGCGTCCTTGTCGCCAAACGGTATTAACTTTCGACTAAACGCTTTTGACTCAATTATGATTATTAAAGTTATCAATAAGAGCAACAACCCTCTTCCTCGCTACGAGAGCGAAATGGCAGCCGGTGTAGATCTACGGGCATTCCTACCGGAACCGGTTACTCTTAAACCTTTAGAGCGCAAACTCATTCCTACAGGCCTGTATATTGAGTTGCCTCAGGGTTACGAGGCACAGATACGCCCCCGTTCCGGACTTGCCCTTAAGAGAGGATTGACCGTTCTTAACACCCCCGGCACCATCGATGCCGATTACCGCGGCGAGATTGGCGTTATTCTGATTAACCTCAGCAACGAGGATCAGACGATAGAGAACGGGGAAAGGGTGTGCCAAATGGTTATTGCGCGGCACGAGCAGGCTGTCTTTGAGTCAGTTGAACTGCTCGGTGAAACAGCTCGTGGCGCAGGTGGATTTGGGCATAGTGGTGTCAAATAAGCATGCTAAACGCTATTCTCATAGTACTTTCGGCTTTCACCTACTACTTCTATGCAGCGAAAGCAGATTTCGAGGCTAAACGCTTCGACGAGGCCTATATGACGCTACTTCTCTGCGAGAAGTTGAACCCTGAAGACGGCATGACCAAGCAGTACTTGGGGATGATTTCCACGGCTTTATCCAAGCCCGAGCAAGCTAAAGCTTACTATGCCGAAGCCTATCGTCTTGCGCCGGACGACCTGTGGGAGTCTTACGCTGAAGCGCTCTTCCGCTCGGGCGACAAGAAGGAGCGCAAACAGGCCATCCGTATCATGGAGCGAGCCGCACGTACACACTCGAAAGACCCCGACACATGGTCGATGCTTCAGAACGCGTATGTCAAGAACATGCAGTTTAAGGATGCCCTACGCGTGCAGGATAAGTTGGATGAGCTAAAGGGCTACGATGAGTATTCCGCCTATACGCGGTATCAGTTGTATCGGTTCATGAACAAGCCCAAGGATGCCCTTAAAGAGGTCGACCATTACCTGTCTCTCGAGCCGCGAGATATGGAGTTTCAAGTACTGAGAGTACAACTATATGAAGTGCTACATGTTGATTGGACGAAGTTAGAAGCAGCCTACCAAACCCTGCTTGAGTACAATCCCTATAATATGATGCTGCTCAATAATTACGCCTACGGCTTAGCCATCAACGGGGGCAATCTCAGTCAAGCGGAAAGCATGTCCATGAAGACCCTGCTTGCCGAGCCCAATAACCCCGTTTATTTGGATACCTACGCGTGGATCCTGCACCTACAGGGCAACGACTCGCTCGCGCGGTTCTATATCCAAAAAGCCAAGGACAACATGGGGACTCTGGACGACAAAGAATTACTTAAACACTATACTATCATCATGAAATAATGAACGCTATTCGTCAACATAACATTCTCATTCTCACCCTCGTAACGCTACTTGTTTCGCTCACTTCCTGTGGTGTGAGTAAACGCGCAACCGCGTGGCACACATGGAAGAGCGACAAGACCGAGACAACCCTCATTGTTGACTCCAACAAGTACACTCTTAATGCCCAGATACAGGCAGTGAACGGCACGATGGTTGTCTTTTCCATCAAGCCGGTCTTGGGTGTGGAGGTTTACCGCATAGAGTTTGGGGCGAAGAACATAACCATCATTGACCGCATCCACAAGACCTACACCGTGACGAGTTACGCGACGCTCAATACCATCATCAAACCACAAATGAACCTTAAGAGCCTACAGAAGTGGCTCCTCAAGCAGGACGGCAAGAAGTATATCCCATTGACATACAAGGCGCTTGGGCACACTGCCACCATAGCCATCACTAGTAAGAATATCCAGCTCGATGCCGCAACCAACATCAAGACGCCTAAGTTAGAGAACTACACCTACTTGCCTGTCATGGATTTTCTGAAGCAATACCAATAATCCGTCACAACATGCATTCTATCGTCAAACATATTATCGCACTAACCTTTATTCTCCTCATGGCGGGGACGGCTTCGGCACAGTCGGTAGCAGAACTCCAAAAGCAGCAGAAGCAAATCAAATCCGAGATGGAGCAGACCAACAAGATGCTCAAGCAGACCCAGTCTTCCAAGACCGCTACCGTCAATAAGCTCAACCTCCTCAATAGTAACATCAAGAACCAGAAGAAGTTAGTAGCGAGCATCAATAGCGAGGTCAATGCGCTTGACCGCGAGATGAACGGTCTCAATTCGCGTAAGCAGGAACTAATGTCCGAGGAGGAACAGCTGCGGTCACAGTACGCTACACTTATTCGCGAGACCCACTATGCCCAACTGCAACAGAGCCCCTTACTCTTCCTCTTGAGTGCTAAGGATTTTCAGCAACTTGTTCATCGCGTGCGTTACATGATGGAGTTTGCAAGCCTCAAACAGACACAAGTCGCTAAACTCAAGGGCATTCAAGCCGACATCGACTCGCAGAATGCCCAACTGAAGGTCAACCGCTCCGATAAAGCCAAAGCCCTGCAAGCCCAGAAGAAGGAGCAGGAGAAGCTCGCGCGTGATGAACGAAAACAGCAGCAAATGCTGACCCAACTGAAGAAGAAAGAGAAGGATCTGAAAGCCGACCTTGCCAAACAACAGAAGAAGGTGGACGAGCTTAATAAGAAGATTGACGAAAAGGTGCGTCAGCAAGCCCGCACAGCTTCCACGCTGACCCAAGAGCAACAACTTGTCGGGGACGATTTTGCGGCGAACAAAGGTCGTCTGCCGTGGCCGGTGGAAAAGGGCTTTATCAGTGGGCAGTTCGGCAAGCACCAGCACCCTGTTTATGAGAATGTTACCTTGGACAACAAGGGTCTTTATATCCAAACAACCGCGGGGACCAAAGCCCGAGCGGTGTTTAAGGGGACGGTTTCATCCACCTTCATCCTTAACGGCACCTATGCTGTCATCGTACAACACGGCGCATACAGAACGGTTTACGCCAACCTCAGTTCCTTGTCCGTTAAACAAGGGCAAACAGTCACCACCAAGCAGAACTTAGGCACTATTGCGACTGACCGAGAGCAGGACAATAAAACCGAATTATACTTCCAAATATATCAGAATACCAACATTTTAAATCCCTCATCATGGATCGTCAAACAATAAAGAAATGTGCATCATGCCTTTTCATTCTTGCCTTCTGCCTTTTGCATTTTGCATCTTGCAAAACCAACCAGTGGCACGACTGGAAGGAGTTGAACGAGGCATTGCTCGCTGCTAATGTAGCCAATAATCCCGATGTCACGGTCACCCCTTCAGGCCTGCAATACCGTATTTTGGCAGACCCGAACAAGACCGAGGCGTGTCCTCACAGCGGTTGTACCATTCTCTGCGATTATGAGACTAAGCTCTTGAACGGAGCGCTTGTTGACTCGGCATCAAATGCTACTTTCGCCGTTGCCCAACTCATTAGCGGCGTACAGGAGGGTGTACATCTCATCCATGTCCATGGGGATATAGAATTATGGATACCATATCAACTTGCGTACGGCTCAGAAGGTGCGGGATCAGAAGGCTATCGAAGTTTCGTTCCGCCCTACTCTGCCATATACTTTAAAGTCCACATCGATGCCTCAACAGCAGATTAATAAGATGCACGGTATAGCACGGTAAAGCAAGATGCAGAATGCAAAATTCAAAATTGAGCAGTAGCCCACAATAGATATGTATCGTACATGTAAGATAATCTTGCATCTTGCATTTTGCATTTTGCTTCTTGCATCTTGCAACCCTCAGGGCAGTAGCTCTGTGCCGTCCTACCCTGTGCAGATCACCATCGACACGCGTATCGGGCAGTATGTCAGTTTCGTGCCGGCGAACATGAACGACTATGTTCTTGTCACCAAAGCAGGTGTCCTCTATCACGATGTCCTTTACCCCCGCGATATGGCGATGTACTATGGTTACGCCGGTGTGGTCATCAATATCAACATGAACCAGAGTTACTCGGCTTTTGACCTCTGTTGCCCGGTTTGTGTGGATCGAACCAAGCCTATTGAGGTTGATGGTGGTTTTGCCGTTTGCCCCACCTGTGGCGAAGCCTATGAACTTATGAACGGTATAGGCACGCCTTCTAAGGGCATTAGTCGTGAAGCCCTACGGCGCTATTCCGTACGCTACTACGACGGACAAGTGCAAGTATATAATTAAGTTGAAAGTGGAAAGTGGAAAGTTGAAAGTTAAAAGTTGAGAGATGAGAATCGCAATGATAACGAAGTATATATATCAGTCGGGACAGTTATGGCTTCACCTTACGGGAGACTATGATATAGGTGAGTTTCTGCTCCTTGAGGTGGATGGTTTGTCCGTTCCCTTCCGTGTTCTTGATTATAAGGAGCGTGGTGAAGTCACCCTGTTGCGACTACGAGGTATTGATAACGAGAAGCAAGCCGCTCGTCTCATCGGTGCCTCCCCCGTCCAATCGGTTGCTCCCGATGAGCAATTCGTTGAAGGCTTTCGCATTCTCGGTCCCGACGGCAAAGACTATGGTCTTATTACCGAGATTGACGATACGACCCTCAATATCCTTGCTCACCTTGATAGCGGAGCAATGGTACCATTACACGACGAATTGATAGACTTAATAGATTATAATGCGCAAGAAATCCACTATAGAGTTACACCGCCTCTCGTCTTCTGATTACGCAGCGACGCCTAAGTTACCGCTCCGTGTTGTGCTCGACAATGTGCGTTCGCAGCACAATATCGGTTCCGTTTTTCGCACTTCCGATGCGTACCTTGTTGATGAGATTGAGCTATGCGGCATTTGTTGCTGCCCGCCTAATAACGAGCTACATAAGACCGCTTTGGGTGCCGAAGAGACAGTCCGTTGGCGTTATTGGCAGGACAGTTTGGCTGCAGTTCAGGCTCTTCACGAGGAGGGTTATAAGGTTTTTGCCGTAGAGCAGGCTTTCGGCTCTATCCCCCTCGGAGATTATGCTTATGATACGCCATTGGCGGTTGTTTTTGGTCACGAAGTGTTCGGTGTCAGCCAAAACGTCATTGATGCTTGTGACGGTTGTATCGAGCTCCCCCAATTCGGTACCAAGCACAGCCTTAATGTTTCTGTTACCGCAGGAATAGTTATTTACACCATAGCCCAAGCTCTACTAGTATGAAGCAATATGATTATGTCATAGTCGGCGCAGGTCTTTTCGGTGCGACATTTGCGCAAAAGATGGTTCAACGAGGCAAGCGCTGTCTTGTTGTGGACGCCCGTCCCCATATAGGCGGGAACATCTATACTCCCGAGGTGGACGGTATTCATGTCCACCAATATGGTGCCCATATTTTCCATACGACGAACGAGTATGTGTGGAACTATGTCAACTCCCTTGTGCCTTTTAACCGTTTCACCAATAGCCCTGTTGCAAAATACAAAGGTGAGCTCTATAACCTCCCCTTCAACATGAACACTTTTCACGCGATGTGGGGTGTTGTCAGCCCTGAAGAAGCCCGTGCGAAGATTGCCTCCCAGCGCTATACAGGGGAGGTTCATAACCTTGAAGAGCAGGCACTTTCGCTTGTAGGGGAGGATATCTATCGCAAGCTCATTAAGGGCTATACCGAAAAGCAATGGGGGCGTGACTGCCGCGACCTGCCTGCTTTCATCATCCGCAGATTACCGCTTAGGTTCGTCTATGACAATAATTACTTCAACGACCCCTATCAAGGTATCCCTATCGGGGGTTATAATGTCATGATTGAAAAAATGTTGCAGGGTTGTGATATCCGGCTCAATTGCGATTATATCGAGCACCGTACGGAGCTCGATGCCCTAGCTGATTGTGTGCTGTATACAGGTCCTATTGATCGTTTCTACGACTATCGTTTCGGTCGGCTTGCGTACCGCACGGTGCAGTTTGACACCAAGCGCATTGAAGTCCCTAATTACCAGGGTAATGCAGTTATCAATTATACAGACCGCGAGACACCGTGGACGCGTATCATTGAGCACAAGCACTTCGAGAGCTTCGGGGAGGAGGTTTACTCTCTCCCTCACACCATTATCTCTCACGAGTATAGTATTGAGTGGAAGCCCGGTATGGAGCCCTATTACCCCATCAACGATGAAGGCAATAACCGTCTGTTTGGGCGCTACCGCGAATTAGCGGCACAGGAGAGAAATGTGCTTTTCGGTGGACGGCTGGCCGACTATACCTATTACGACATGGCGCCGACCATCGAGCATGCCCTTGAACTGGTGTTGAAAGTTGAAAGTGGAAAGTGGAAAGTTGAGCAGTAGCCGGCGGAAAGATGCAAGATGCAGAATGCAAAATTCAAAATTGAGCAGTAGCCCACAATAGATATGTATCGTACATGTAAGATAATCTTGCATTTTGCATCTTGAATTTTAGAGAAATGTGGTGAGCGTTCGATAAGCGTTCGATCGGCGTTCGATACGCAATGGTAACCGTGACGGGATTTAGACCGAAAATTGACAACGCTAAAAACCTAATTTTGCATCTTGCATCCTGCATCTTGCATTTTGAATTTTAGAGCATTATTTTGAATTATAGTAATAACAATTAAACAAAGTATCATGAAGAAAGTAGTTTTGACACTTGTGAGTATGATTACCGCTCTCGGTCTTGCAGCCTCGGAGCGTACTGCAGAGCAAGCCGCAGAGATTGCGGTCCAGTTCGTCAATGCGGGAAGAACCTCTCTCGTCGGTGCTGCGCCGGCACGCCAAATCGGTGCAGAGAGCCTTACACTTGCCTATAGGGCGGACAAGGCTTTTTATATCTTCAACGAGTCCCAAGGGGGCTATATTGTTGTTAGTGCCGATGACCGCGCCGAAGATGTGTTGTTGTATGCTTCCGGCGGCTCTTTTGACATAGAGAGAGCCAACCCCGACCTGCGTTGGTGGCTTGCGCGGTATGAGAGACAACTCGCGCACCTTGATGCGGTTGACCAAGCGGAGCAGGCTGCGTTTAAATCCGCTCGTGATGCCGTTCGGACAACCACTATAGCCCCTCTCCTCGTCAATCAGAACGGCGCTGAGATAACTTGGTACCAAGAAACCCCCTATAACAATCTGTGCCCCATAGATAAGTTAGACAACACCCGCTCCTACACGGGCTGCGTGGCTACTGCTATGGCACAAATCATGTACAAGTGGCGTTGGCCGCGATCAGGCACAGGAACCCATAGTTATACATGGAAAGACTGCAAAAACGAAGACTGCAACAAGTATTGGGCAAGCACACTCTCTTTCGATTTCGAAAACACGACCTTCGACTGGGACAACATGCTACCCACCTACCAGAATGTCAGCAGCACAGCGGCACAGAAGAACGCTGTAGCCACGCTCATGTACGCCTGCGGTGTTGCTTGTGAGATGATGTACGGAGGGGATGAAATAGGTGGTTCAGGCTCCTTCACCGACTGGATGGCTCAGGGTTTAGAGCAGTACTTAGGCTATACTTACGAGCATTTTATCTCCAATGTGAAGAAGAGTTACTACGAGAGCGAAGTAACCGAGGAACCGTGCCGTGCGCACGATGTTGTTTGGGAGCTTGAATATGACGATTTTGCGCCTTACTTCGATGCCGACCTGGAAGCCGGTCGTCCTATCCTCATGGGCGGTGCCGGTGCCGAGTACGGTCACGAGTTTGTGTGTGACGGGCGGGATACATCCGGTAAGTACCATATCAACTGGGGTTGGGAAGGTGACAAGAACTGCTATGTTTCTCTCTCAGCGGTGAAGGCTAGTCGTAGAGATGATTTCAGTGACGAGATTGAAGCATTAGTAGGGATACAGCCCCACATCCCTTCCGCTATTGACGAGGTTGAGCAAGCACCTGACGAGGTGCCGGCTGCCCATAAACTGCTCCGCGACGGACAATTACTCATCCTCCGCGGCAATAATACATATAACATACAAGGAACAATTATACAATGAAAAAGACACTATTCCCCCTCGCTGCCATACTCGCACTGAGTATCTGCGGCACGCTTATGGGCTATGCCCAAGTCACTTCACGCCCGAGCTCTATCCCCAGAGGATATCGCCAAGTTATCACCCTCACCTACGACCCCTACTCGGCTTTAGGTGATAGCGGTATGGTCGGTGCTACCGCTTGCTACTCGCACATCGGTCTATTGACGGCTAACAGTACAAATGAGTCCGACTGGAAGTATGTCCGCGAAGGCAGTTTCGGCACAACCGACCAAGTCAAATGGTCTAAGTACGGTAAGAAATGGCAACTCAACCTCTCGCCATCTATCTATGAGTTCTTCGATTGCCCGATGAGCGAAGAGATACAGGCTATCGTCATGGTCTTCCACGATGGTGGAGGCGACACGGCTAAGATTGGACGCATGCATGACGGCTCGAACATCCAAGTGGTACTTGCCGACCCGGGACTGCAGGCTACTATTCTCTCCCCTTCCGACAACGCGCTCTTCTTCGGCGGTGAGGAAGCTGAGATATCTTGTTTCTCGACCCATGCCGGCGCATTGACGCTTAGTATCAATGGACAGGTTGTTGCCTCTGAGGCACAGAGTGCCGCACTTACCTATAACCAAGTCTTTGACGAAGGTAACTACGAGGTCATCTTCACCGCCGAAGATGGTACGGACACGCAAGCGGACACGCTCACCATCCACTACTCTCATGCCACCGAGGTCAGTCCTCGTCCCGCAGGCGTTGAGTTAGGTATCACCTACGACGAATTAGATGCCACCAAGGTCACACTCTGCACCTTTGCGGCTGCCAATAAGGTAGCTAACGATGCTTCCGTTTTAGTACCTGCGCGAGCCGTCTATGTCATCGGGGATTTCAACAACTGGACAATCTCTTCCGATTACCAGATGTACCGCGACAGTTGCCATTTCTGGCTCAGTTTAGACAATCTCACGCCACGGAAAGAGTATGCCTACCAGTATGTCGTTGTGCGCCCTGACGGAGTCATTAAGTACCTCAGCGACGGCTTTGCCGACAAGCACTTGCACCCCGACGATAAGTATGAGCCTTTGACCGTTGATCCTACTAACTACATCGCTTACCCCTCCAAGGCCGATGGTAGTTACTGTTCCGTTTTCCAGACAGGTCAAACGCCCTATGAGTGGTCGGACGCTACCCTCAATTTCGTTCGCCCGGACAAGAACGACCTAATCATCTACGAGTTATGGGTCTATGACTATACCCCTAAGCGCTCCTTCAAGGGCGTAATGGATCGCTTGGACTATCTCCAAAAACTCGGGGTAAACGCTATCGAGTTTATGCCTGTCTGCGAGTTTGACGGCAACTACAACTGGGGATATAGCCCGAACCACTACTTTGCGGTTGATAAAGCCTACGGCTCTAAGAATACCTTCAAGGCACTCATTGACTCGATCCACGGCAGAGGTATGGCGGTGATTATGGACATGGTCTTTAACCATGCCACGGGACTTAATCCGCAGAATAAACTCTACCCATACGGTGACGACCTCAAGTACAATCCTTGGTTCAATGTCACCGCCCCCCATGGAGACACCTATTACGAGGACTGGAACCATGATTTCCCGGAAGTGGAAAAGATGTTCACACGATGCCTCAACTACTGGCTTGATGAATATAAGGTGGACGGTTTCCGTATGGACTTGAGCCACGGCTTCTGCGGGACAACCTATGATGCTTACGACCATATTACCCATTATTACGAAAACGCTATCGTGCCACATGATGCCTACTTTATCCTCGAGCACTGGGGCTCTGACGGACAAACACCCTATATCAACCAAGGCATGCTATGCTGGACAGGTGCGGGGCTCGCTAACTCCTACTGCCAATTAGCAATGGGCTATTTCACGAGCGACAATATCAGTGACGCCAACAGGGACGGTTATGTCTCCTACGCCGAGAGTCATGACGAGGAGCGTAATTTCTATAAGGTGAAAGCTTATGGTACCGGTGGGCTAACCTCCAACGAGGCCGCTCGGCTTAAACGCGTACCGCTGGTGGTAGGTTTCTTGACGATGCTCAATGGCCCTCACATGCTCTGGATGAACGAGGAACTGGGGTACGACTACTCCATCAATTCCACCAAAGGCTCCACCACCATTAGTGAGGATAACCGTACCTCTATTAAGGAGCAACCGGAGTCGTTGGGCTGGTTCAGTAATGCCAACCGTATGGCGGCTTATGATGCCTGCGCTAAAATCATCAATCTCCGCACACATATAGCCCCACACTACTTTGCCGGCTCCCCCAAGAGTTCATCACTCACCGGCGGGAAAAAGGTTCGCTCTATCGTTTGGGGGGAAGAGGGTAACTTGCTGGTCGTTGCGGGTAACTTCAACGCTACCGGCAATGCGTCCTTCACCTTACCTGCCGATGGCTTGTGGTACGATTACTTGAACGGCACAACCTTCACCGGCTCCACCACTACTTTGGCTATCGGAGAGATTAAGATCTTAACCCAACAAGACCCTACGGCACTGGAGCAAGTTGTGTCGAACAATAATGTCCCGACCAAGGTTTATCACGAGGGGCAGGTCTATATTCTACGCGATAGACAACTCTACGACCTACTGGGCAGAAAGTACTAATACCGCTTAGCAGCGCAATTTAGAAACTATATATCGTATGAAGAAACTTTTGTTTTGGTTCATGGTGTTAGTAACCATGACAGTAGTCGGTTGTCGTCCGGATAGTGAAGAAGAAGACCCCCTGCCGTCCACGGAAGAGTCAAGCAGTAATGTCTTGGAGCAATACAACGCCGTCGGAGAGTTCATGGTCGCCAAAGGCACCTCGGGGGAGTATGGTGAGACGGACACGATGCGTCTGGAGATTCTGGACGGCGGAAAAGCCAATATCGTCTTGAACCAAGTGCGTTTCAATGAGTATATGCCCGTCAAAACAACCCTCGTTCTCGCTGACTTAACGGTAAACTATCACAACTCGCAATATACTATAAATGCCACAAGTATAGTGCCTCTCTTCAACGGAGCGCCATATACCCAATATACCGTCAATGACCTGGATTTTGCGTATGATGTCTCGGCTAAAGTGATGAACTACACCTGTCTCTTCTGTGGCACGCGTGGGGATATGACCGTAGAGTATGAGGGCAAAACGATTGACTATTAAAATTCAAAATGCAAAATGCAAAATTAGGGCAGTAGCCCACAATAGATATGTATCGTGCATGTAAGATAATCTTGCATCTTGCATTTTGCATCTTGCTATACTGTGCATTATGCTATACCGTGCATTTAAACGCGGCTACTGCTGATTTCGTATTGGACACTATTGTGGTTGTGGCTAAGGACGGCAGTGTGCCTTCTGCGCCTTCGCAGACAACAATAGTCTATCAGCAGTTGGCGGTTTCGCCGATTGAAACGCCGCGCGACCTATCCTCCTCAGTACCCAATTTAGTCATGCCCGCCTATGGTTCGGCCATGACGAGTGCCATTTATGTCAGGGGCATCGGTTCGCGCTTGGACCAGCCCGTTATCCAAATCTCCATAGACGGCATACCGGTATTAGACAAGAACGCTTTTGATGCCGACCTATTAGACCTCAGACATGCATCCTTCAAACCCGGTCCACAAGGTACACTCTATGGTCGTAACTCGATGGGAGGGGTGTTGGAACTCACTACTTTTCAGCCGATGGACGTATCGACATGGTCTGTCCGAGCATCCGTAGGCTACTCCACCGCCAACACGGTAGATGCTCGAGCATCGGTTTATCATCGCCCTAAGCCCTCCTTCGCGTACTCCATCGGGGTGCTTTATGGCAGAACGGACGGCTTTTATACCAACGCCTATACGGGCAAGCTCATTGACGGCAATAACCATGCCTCGGGGAGGTTCGTTATGCAGTTCAAACCTAACGAGCGGTGGCTGATTACCACTACAACCATGGGGTCGTACATCACACAAGGGGCTTTTCCGTATGCTTTAGCACGTAGTCGGGTTATTGCCTACAACAGTCCGACAGGCTATGAGCGACTTTTGCTATCACAGTCCCTACGGGCTATCTATCAGCGTGAAGGCTACCACTTGGAACTGGTGGGAACCTATCAGTTCCTTGCCGACCATATGCTCATGGATCAAGACTACACGCCGAGAGACATCTTCACGCTGGAACAAACACAACGGCAGCACAATGCCTACATAGACGCTATCCTGCATGGCGAGAGCCCTGTGCCATGGTATAGCTACTCGGTCGGTTTGACGGGCTTCATGAAAGCCAATACGATGTCCGCACCCGTTACCTTCTTGAGAGAAGGTATAGAGTCTGTCATTCTCACAAATGCCAATAAGGGGATTCACACGGCTTTCCCGGAGGACTCGTTGGAGATCACAAATGAAACTATCGCTATTCCCTCGGATTTTCAGTTCCTCAACCTTGCAGGAGCACTGTATCATGTCTCGCGTTTTAAACCCGTTCGTGGGTTGACTATCGATGTAGGTCTAAGAGCGGATGTTGAGTATAGTGCGATGGATTATCGCTCATCGGCGGCATTAAATTACCGCATGACGGCATATATGTCCGAACCCGAACCATATCACATTGGGATGAAGGGCTTTCGCTCACAAACGCACCTAACGCTGCTCCCCAATGTGCATCTTCAATACGATTGGCACAATCTGTCTCTCTATGCTACTGCCGCACGAGGCTCTAAGGCCGGAGGGTATAATCCGCAGATATTCTCTACCATCATGCAAACACGTTTGATGAACGCCTTGATGCAGGAGATGGGGGTGAGCCTTGTTCCCAACGAGGATGGTATAGATTATAGTTCGGCAGATATAACCGCATACAAGCCTGAAACGGCTTGGAGTTGCGAGCTCGGTACGCGGTGGACGGCACTTAAACCGAGCATGACCCAACCGCACCATCGGTTGTCTGTCGCGGCACTCGCTTTTTATACCGATGTAACCAACCAGCAGGTCACGGTTTTTCCTTCCGGCCAGACAACGGGACGCATGATGGCTAATGCTGCTCACACACGCTCCGCCGGAGCTGAGACGCAACTCAATTACCGCTATCTCACTCCACATTGGCTGGTGCTACTCCATGCCGCATACGGGTTCACGGATGCGCGGTTCATTGCGTTCAATAATGGTTTGGGAGTTTATGACGGCAAACTCGTTCCTTATGCGCCACAACACACGATGGCGGTGCAAGCAACAGGACAATATACCTTTAACGCGGCTTGGTCACTCTCGCTGACTGCCACTACCCATGGGCAGGGACGTATCTATTGGGATGAAGCCAACACACAAGAGCAACCCTATTACCAACTCCTGGACCTTTCTGCCAATCTGACATGGCGGATGGTGACGCTACAACTCTACGCGCGGAATATCGTGGGAACAAAATACGATGTCTTTTATTTCGTGAGTATGGACAATGCTTTCCTACAAGCTGCCCCACCCCGCCAAATCGGTCTTAACCTGAAATTAATACTATAAAGATATTACAATAGCCCGTAGGGCGGACAATCGTTTATTAAACCATTTTGCGGAGGAGTTGGCGCATGTCGACGGTCTTAACAATCATGTCGTGGAGGTCATCTATTTTAATGCGTTCTTGGTGCATATCGTCGCGGAAGCGCACGGTCACGGTATTATCCTCGAGCGTATCGTGGTCCACTGTGATGCAGAAGGGTGTACCGATAGCATCTTGACGGCGATACCGCTTACCGATAGAGTCCTTTTCGTCATAAATGGTCTTGACATCAAAGCGCAGCAGGTCCATGACCTCGCGTGCTTTCTCGGGCAGTCCGTCCTTACGAACGAGTGGCATAATGGCACACTTAACAGGTGCGAGCACAGGCGGTAGATGTAGCACCACGCGTGTATCGCCGGCTTCGAGAGGTTGTTGTTCGTAACTACCACAAAGGACAGAAAGGAACATACGGTCAACCCCGATAGAGGTCTCAATGACATAAGGCACATAACTCTCTCCGGTCTCGGGGTCGAAGTATTCAATCTTCTTGCCGGAGTACTTAGCGTGCTGCGAGAGGTCGAAATTGGTACGGCTGTGGATACCTTCTACTTCCTTAAATCCAAAGGGCATTTCATACTCAATATCGGTAGCGGCATTCGCGTAGTGTGCCAGTTTCTCATGGTCATGGAAGCGGTACTTATGGTCGCCGAGCCCGAGTGCTTTGTGCCATGCGAGGCGATGCTCCTTCCAAAAACTGAACCACTCCAATTCGGTTCCGGGCTTAACGAAGAACTGCATCTCCATCTGTTCGAACTCGCGCATCCGAAAGACGAACTGCCGTGCAACGATCTCGTTACGGAAGGCCTTACCGATTTGTGCGATGCCGAAGGGGAGTTTCATGCGTCCGGTCTTTTGAACATTGAGGTAGTTGACGAAGATCCCCTGTGCTGTTTCGGGTCGCAAGTAGATTTTCATTGCTCCATCTGCCGTTGAGCCCATTTCCGTTTGGAACATGAGGTTGAACTGCCTTACATCGGTCCAGTTCCGGGTACCGGAGATGGGGCAAACGATTTCCTCGTCCAAGATTATCTGCTTGAGTTCGGCGAGGTCATTATCGTTCATTGCCTTCTTATAGCGTTGGTGGAGTGCATCGAAGTGTGCTTGGTTCTCGATGACGCGTGGATTGGTTTGTCTGAACATCGCTTCATCAAAGGAGTCGCCGAAGCGTTTAGCGGCCTTTTCAACCTCCTTATTGATTTTCTCCTCGATTTTAGCGAGTTGATCCTCGATGAGCACATCGGCGCGGTACCGTTTTTTGGAATCTTTATTGTCAATAAGCGGGTCATTGAAAGCATCTACATGTCCTGAGGCTTTCCAAACCGTGGGGTGCATGAAAATAGCGGCATCAATACCTACGATATTGTCGTGCAGGAGGGTCATGAAGTCCCACCAATAGTGTTTGATGTTATTCTTGAGTTCGACACCGTTCTGTCCATAGTCATAAACAGCACCTAAGCCATCGTAAATCTCGGAAGAAGGAAAGACAAAGCCGTACTCCTTGCAATGCGAGACAAGTTTTTTAAAGGTTTCTTCTTGATTCATAAAAGTTGAAAGTTGAAAGTTAAAAGTGCGCCCGAAGGGCTAAAGTTGAAAGTTTAAAGTTGAAAGGAGCCGAGTTCCCAGGAGACTAGGTGCCCTTTTGGGGAGGGTATTTTCCGAGTTCCCGGGAGACCAGGTGCCCTTTTTGCATTTTGCTATACCGGCATCTTTAGAGCATCTTGCTATACCGTGCATCTTTTCGAGCCGCTCTTATAAGAAAATCAATTGTACTAATATATAAACGGGTAATAATATAATCAAGCTGAACTTAATCATATATCCGAAGAAGGATGGCATAGTGATGCCTGCTTCTTCGGCGATAGCCTTGACCATGAAGTTCGGTCCGTTGCCGATATAAGTCATAGAGCCGAAGAAGACTGCGCTGATAGAGATTGCTTTGAGCAGCATCTCGGGCACTCCTGCGACGAAGGGTACCCCATTAAAGATGCCGTCCCCCTGCACGAGCAGTCCGGAAGCGGCAGCGTCGAGCGACTCGGGGAGTCCTGTTGCCAAGCCATGGAAGGCCACGGCCGTTGGTGTGTTATCCAGGAAGGAGCTGAGCAGTCCTGTGCTGTAGTAGAAGTGCCAAGTTTGGGAGAGCCCAAGTGCAGAAGCATTTTCCTTGAGGTAGATGAGTGCGGGCGCCATGGTTGTGAAAATACCGAGGAAGAGAGCTGCCACTTCGAGGATTGGTGCCCAAGTGTACTTATTGTCCTCGTAGCGCACTTTACGGGGAGTGGTCACAAGTGATAGAATCATCAGGATAACCATTGCAATTTCCCTGAGATACTTGAGGTAGATGGGTGCATTTTCGGCTCCCATAGCGGGTATTGTACCGGCATTGAGGAAGGCGACGGAAGCCACGACTCCGAGTAGCCAGAGGAAGTTGATATTTCCGGTGAGGTGCAGAGGTTCTTGCTCTCGCGAGTCGGCAGAGAGGTTTTGCCAGGGTTCTTTGCGGTAGAAATAGGTATCGGCAAGGAAGTAGATTAGCAAGAGTATGCCTCCTGTAAAGAGCCATTCCGCCCACATGTGTGCGAACCAGGTGAACGAAGCTCCTCTGAGGAAGAGCATGAAGAGTGGTGGGTCTCCGAGTGGTGTCATCAGTCCTCCGCAGTTAGCGACTAGAGCGATGAAGAAGAGGACGGTGTGGACTTTGTACTGCCGCTGTTGGTTGGTGGTCAAGACGGGTCGGATAAGCAACATGGCGGCACCGGTTGTCCCCATGATACTGGCGAGCCCAAACCCGATAGCGAGGAAGAGGGTATTAACCCAGGGTTTGGCCTTGATATCCCCACTCAAGTGAATACCTCCCGTGATGACGAAAAGCGCCAATAGGAGGATGATGAACGGCACATAATCGAAGAAGATGGTGTCAATGAGTTCTTCCGATAGACCATTGACGATCATAAAGATAGCGACGGGGAGACCGAGAACGACGGAGACAATGAGTTTGTTGAGGTTCTTCTCCCACCATTTTTCTGCAACCATAGGAGCGATTGCAATCATGAGGAGCATAATTCCGAAGGGAATCATTGCCCAAGCAGGCATTTGATATTCCATATGAGTTAAGAGTTAAAAGTTAAGAGTTATTTTTCCGGGTTCCCTGGAGGCCAGGTGCCCTATTTGCATCAAGTTAGTCTAATTTGAGGACGGCGAGGAAGGCTTTTTGTGGCACCTCGACATTCCCTATTTGTTTCATGCGTTTCTTCCCTTTCTTCTGTTTTTCGAGCAGTTTGCGTTTTCGGCTGACATCGCCGCCATAACATTTCGCCAGGACATCCTTCCTGACCTGTTTGACTGTTTCTCGTGCAATGATTTTGGCCCCGATAGCGGCTTGGATAGCGATATCGAACTGCTGGCGCGGCAGGAGTTCTTTGAGTTTAGAGCACATACGCCTACCGAAATCAAGTGCATTATCGCGGTGTGTCAAGGTTGACAGTGCATCGACCTGCTCGCCGTTGAGAAGGATATCAAGTTTAATGAGATTAGAGGGTCTAAAGCCGTTCATGTGCCAGTCAAAGGAGGCGTAGCCCTTACTGATACTTTTGAGTTTATCGTAGAAGTCAATCACTATCTCGCCGAGGGGCATATCAAAGAGGAGTTCCATACGATTGCCGGAGATATACTCCTGCTTATATAACTCTCCGCGTTTGGCAAGGCAGAGTGTCATGATAGGTCCGATGAATGTGCTTTGTGTGATGATGGATGCTCGGATATATGGTTCCTCTATATGGTCAATCTCGGTCAGGTCAGGCATACCGGCAGGGTTATGGACCTCTTTGATAGTGCCGTCCTTGAGGAAGACATGGTAACTCACATTGGGGACGGTCGTTATGACATTCATATCAAACTCACGGTCTAAGCGCTCCTGCACGATCTCCATATGGAGCAGTCCTAAGAATCCGCATCGGAAGCCGAATCCCAGTGCGGCCGAGCTCTCGGGCTGGAAGGATAGTGAGGAGTCGTTGAGTTGCAGTTTCTCCAGGCTTGAGCGCAAGTCCTCATAGTCCTCGGCCTCAATCGGATAGACGCCTGCGAAGACCATAGGTTTCGCCTCTTGGAAGCCGTCAATAGCCCTTTGACAGGGTCTCTCGACATGGGTGATGGTATCTCCCACCTTGACTTCCGTACTGGTTTTAATACCGCTAACGATATATCCGACATTGCCGGCAGCGAGTTCCCATACGGGCGATAGTTCCCGTTCACCGACCTTGAAGACCCCTATTTCGTCGGCATCATACTCTTTTCCTGTCTCAACAAAGCGCACGCGGTCACCGGTATGGATAGTGCCATTCACGACACGGAAATACGCTATAATGCCTCGGAAGGAGTTGAAGACAGAGTCGAAGACCAGACACTGCAGCGGTCCTTCAGGCTCGCCCTTAGGAGCAGGTATGCGTTCGATAATGGCATTGAGTATCTCAGGGATGCCTTCTCCTGTTTTGGCAGAGCAGCGCATAATCTCCTCGCGCTTACAGCCTAACAGCTCAATAATCTCGTCCTCAACGACCTCGGGCATTGCATTAGGCATGTCGCATTTATTGAGGACTGGAATAATCTCAAGGTCATGCTCCAGTGCCATATAGAGGTTACTAATAGTCTGCGCCTGGACGCCTTGAGTTGCATCCACTACGAGCAATGCGCCTTCGCACGCTGCGATAGAGCGGCTCACTTCGTAACTGAAGTCCACATGCCCCGGGGTGTCGATCAGGTTGAGGATATAGTTATTCCAAGTCATCTGCACGGCATGGCTCTTAATGGTTATCCCCCTCTCCCGCTCGAGGTCCATATCGTCAAGGACCTGGTTCTCCATGTCCTTCTGTTCCACGGTGTGCGTTATCTCCAGCATACGGTCTGCCAGGGTACTCTTGCCGTGGTCTATGTGTGCAATGATGCAGAAATTGCGTATCTTATCCATAATCGGCTGCAAAAGTACAAAATATTTAGGACTTACGCAAAAAAAACTGCAAAAATTTGCTCATACGAGAAAAAAAATGTATTTTTGCACCCGAAATGAAGATTTTATTCATCCTACTACTGCATGCATACTACTTTGTGTGTTTCACGGACAAGGCAGGTTCAGAAGGTTACGCGTTGAGCGAAGCCGCTCTTGCTCGTCGCGCGCATTATGGCATAGCCCTCGACGAGTTAGACAAGCCTGTATCGGCATTGTACCTCGATAGTATACGCCATGCGGGAGGTAGGCTTATCCACCGCTCGCGTTGGATGAATGGTGCGACAGTGGAGATGCCAGACAGTTTGGCGGAAGCGATGCAGACATGGTCTTTCGTTTCCGGCATTGAGAAGACTCGTCATGGTGAGAGTGCCCCCACCACCTCCCCCACTCCACGAGGGGCAACTAATCCTAACCTTGAAACCTATAACCTACAACCTCTTCATACGCTTGGATATAAGGGGCAAGGAAAGTTCATTAGCGTGATTGATGTGGGTTTTCCGGCAGTAGATACTGCCGTCTGTTATGACTCATTGCGGCGTGAAGGCCGTTTGGTCGGGAAGTACGATTTCGCGACTACTCGCGTGGCTATGGACTCGATGATAGCCGACCATGGTACGAATTGTCTAAGTATCCTTGCAGCCCAACTGCCGACCTTCACGGGTGCGGCACCGCAAGCACGCTATGTGCTTATGCGCACCGAAGAATACGAGGCAGAGAGCCCCAAAGAGGGCGATAACTGGATTGTCGCGGTAGAGATGAGTGACAGTTTGGGTGTGGATATAATCTCCTCGTCATTAGGGTATTACGCGTTTGATGATTCTTCTTTCAATTATGATTACGCGCACTTGGACGGCACGAGCTACCGTCCGTCGCGTGCTGCCACCATTGCAGCCCGCAAGGGGATATTAGTCTGTGTAGCAGCCGGTAATTCGGGTAATGACGCGCACTGGCCGTGGGTGAATGTTCCCGGTGACGCTGATAGCATATTGACTGTCGGTGCCGTTCAAGCAGATAGTACCCGTGCCGCCTTCAGTTCCTATGGTCCGACGGTTGATGGTCGCACCAAACCGGAAGTGCTGGCCCTCGGTGCTCGCACCGCGATGATTAGTCCCCCTACCGGTCAGATACGTGTCAGCAACGGCACGAGTTTCTCTTGCCCGCTGATAGCAGGCTTAGCGGCTTGTCTCTGGAGTGCTCTGCCCGAGGCAAACGCGATGGAGATACGGGAGAGGATTATTCGCTCTGCCGACCATTATACCACGCCCACTGACGATTACGGCTATGGTATACCGAACGGGTGGCTCGCGTACCAGCAGGAGTCGGCAACCGCCCTTACTGAGTGCCCGACCATAAACCGACAGACCCGCAAGCTGGTGCTTAACGGGTCTGTCTATATTCAGCTCAACGGCGAGAGCTATACGCTGCTCGGTGAGCGTGTGCAGTAGTTACTTCACTTCTTCAAAATCTACATCCTCGGCATCTGAGTTATTGGAGCCATTGTCAGCGCCATTCGCGGTGGGACCTTGTTGCGGTTCAGCCTGAGAAGCTTGCGCATTGGCGGCGTTGTACATCTCAGCCGATGCGGCTTGGAAAGCGGTCATCAGTTCGTTATTGTACTTCTCGCACAGATCAGCGTCCTTCTTCTCATATGCCTCTTTGAGGTTCTTGAGAGCAGCCTCGATAGGAGCCTTCTTGTCAGCAGGAATCTTGTCTCCCAATTCGGCGAGTTGTTTCTCGGTCTGGAAGATTGTTGCGTCAGCACGGTTGAGTTTCTCGGCTTGCTCTTTGGCCTTACGGTCTGCCTCGGCATTTGCTTCGGCTTCAGCCTTCATACGTTTGATCTCGTCATCGCTCAAACCGCTGGAAGCTTCGATACGAATCTTCTGCTCCTTACCGGTAGCCTTATCCTTGGCAGTAACATTCAAGATACCGTTAGCGTCGATATCGAAGGTCACCTCGATTTGCGGTTCGCCACGCCTTGCCGGCATGATGCCATCCAAGTGGAAGATACCGATTTGTTTGTTCTGCGCTGCCATAGGACGCTCCCCTTGCAGCACCTTAATCTCTACAGAAGGTTGGTTATCAACCGCCGTGGTGAAGGTCTCAGTCTTCTTGGTTGGGATCGTGGTGTTGGCTTCAATCATCTTGGTCATTACCCCCCCCATCGTCTCAATACCGAGGCTCAGAGGCGTAACATCCAACAGAAGCACATCCTTCACATCACCGCTCAACACCCCACCTTGAATAGCAGCACCGATAGCTACGACTTCATCCGGGTTCAAGGATTTGTTAGGTGCCTTGCCGAAGAACTTCTCTACTGCAGCTTGGATAGCAGGGATACGGGTTGAACCACCGACGAGCAGTACTTCGTCAATATCCGAGGTTTTGAGACCGGCATTCTTCAACGCGGATGAGCAAGGAGCAATAGTGCGTTGGATTAGGTCGTCAATCAGTTGTTCGAACTTAGCCCTTGTGAGGGTCTTAACGAGGTGAGCAGGCACTCCGTTAACCGGCATGATGTAGGGCAGGTTAATCTCGGTGGAAGTGGTGTTAGAGAGTTCAATCTTAGCCTTTTCGGCAGCCTCTTTCAGACGCTGCATCGCCATCGGGTCGCTTGATAAATCAGCACCACCATTATCCTTCTTAAACTCGTCCACGAGCCACTCAATGATTCTGTGGTCGAAGTCATCACCGCCCAGGTGTGTATCACCATCGGTAGCCTTAACTTCAAAAACGCCGTCACCTAACTCCAGCACGCTGACATCGTGGGTACCACCACCGCAGTCGAAGACGACGATCTTGAGGTCTTTGTCGGACTTGTCGAGACCAAAAGCCAAGGCAGCAGCTGTAGGCTCGTTCACGATACGGCGAACATTCAAGCCTGCTATCTCACCGGCTTCCTTGGTAGCCTGACGCTGAGAGTCATTGAAATATGCAGGTACGGTAATAACGGCATCGGTGACCTCGGTGCCCAGATAATCCTCGGCAGTCTTCTTCATCTTCTGAAGAATAATAGCGGATATCTCTTGCGGGGTGTAAAGACGCCCATCAATGTCCACACGGGGAGTATTATTGTCGCCCCTAACAACCTTGTACTGTACACGTCCTATTTCGCTGGTGAGTCTGTCATAGGTTTCACCCATGAAACGCTTAATGGAGTTTACGGTTTTGGTCGGGTTCGTGATAGCTTGACGCTTAGCAGGATCACCTACTTTGCGCTCGCCGCCGTCGATAAAGCCTACTACAGAAGGAGTGGTGCGCTTACCTTCGGAGTTCGTGATAACGACAGGTTCATTACCTTCCATCACGGATACACAGGAATTAGTAGTTCCTAAATCAATACCAATAATCTTAGACATAATATTTTTCCTTTCTTTTTTTAGTTTCAGTTTGTTTAAGTTTTGGGGTTCCGGATTCTCGGTTGCCGGACGCTGATAGTCTTTCAAACATCATGCCAAACAAAAAAGCGGCCCCAAAAGGTCGCTTTTTGTCACAAAAGACTGCCAAATTGGCAGATTACTCCTGATTAAGGGTGACACGCTTGAAGTCGGTAATGGTAACATTAGCCTTCTTAAGGATATCCTTCACGAGAGCCTTGTCATCAGAGAGGATGTACTGTTGCTCAACGAGCGTAGACTCCTTGAGGAACTTAGCCAAACGGCCTTGTGCGATCATCTCAACCTTCTTCATGTTCATATTAGCCTCTGCTTCAGTGGGAACGGTAGCCCGGATGGAACGAGCCAGTTCGGCTTGCTCCTCGGTCAACCAGCCCTTAGCGGTGTTAGAAGCGATATGGTCATCGCTGTCAGCGTGAGCAGGATTGATACCGGCTTTGCGCAGGGCGTTTTCAACAGCCTTATTGACTTCGTCCTGTTTGGTTTTGTCAATAGCGACTGCGAGCTCATGATCCTTAACCTCTTGAGCCACATGGTCGGCGTCAAGAGCAACGGGAGCCATAGAAGCCACCTGCATGTTGACTCCATGTACGGTATCGTGGTCAGCATTAGCGGAAGCCGCAACGATAGAGGAAAGCTTATTCCCGAGGTGGTTGTAAGCATCTACGGTCTCGCCACGGAGCCAAGCATAGTCGCTCAGTTCCATCTTCTCACTGGTCACGCCGGAACGCTCAGTCACGATCTCAGCCGCGGTGAAGTCACCAATCTTCAGTGCCTTGAGAGCCTCAAGGTCAGCAGGTTGATGCTCGAAAGCAGCATCAAGGATGAGCTTAACCATGGCAACGAAGTCTTCGTTCTTAGCCACGAAGTCTGTTTCGCACTTAACCGCCACGATGCAAGCAAAACCGTTACCGGCTTTAGCCAGTACGCATCCTTCGGAAGCCTCACGGTCAGACCGCTTAGCAGCAATAGCTTGACCACGTTTACGGAGGAGGTCTTTAGCAACCTCGAAGTCGCCATTAGCTTCCTCAAGGGCTTTCTTGACATCCATCATACCTGCGCCGGTCATTTCGCGCAGTTTCTTAATATCAGCAAGTGAAACGGCCATATTATTTGTCCTCCTTTTCTTCGGCTTTAGGAGCCTCCTCTACGGGAGCTTCTGCAGCGGGTTGTTCTTCTTTAGCAGCCGATTTGCGAACGCGTGTGCGGCGCTCTTTAGGTGCGGGTGCATCCTCGAGGTTACCCTCTTGAGCGGCAGCGGCTTCTTCGTCGGCCTTCTCTACTTTCCGTTCGTCAAGACCCTCTTGGATAGCTGCACAAACAGCGTCCAGAACAACAGCGATGGACTTAGTAGCATCATCGTTAGCAGGAATAACGAAGTCGATATTATTGGGATTAGAATCGGTATCTACCATAGCGAATACGGGGATACCCAGTCTGTTTGCCTCAGCGACAGCAATGTGCTCTTCCTTCACATCTACTACGAAGATAGCAGAAGGCAGGCGGTTGAGGTCAGCGATAGAACCGAGGTTCTTCTCCAGTTTCTCGCGTTGACGAGTGATTTGGAGACGCTCACGCTTAGAGATATTCTCGAAGGTGCCGTCCGACATCATTTTGTCAATAGCAGACATCTTCTTAACAGCCTTACGGATGGTGGGGAAGTTGGTCAACATACCACCTGCCCAGCGCTCCGTTACATACGGCATACCTACTGCTTGAGCGTGCTCAGCAATAGTCTCTTGGGCTTGCTTCTTGGTACCTACGAACAGCACCTTGCGGCCGGATTTAACAATGTTCTTAAGAGCCTCAGCTGCCTCATCAATCTTAACGGCAGTCTTGTTGAGGTCGATAATGTGGATACCGTTACGCTCCAAGTAGATGTAAGGAGCCATGGCGGGATTCCATTTGCGTTTAAGGTGGCCGAAATGTACGCCTGCCTCAAGCAGTTGATCGAAATTAGTTCTCATTTAGTTGATTGAATTGAATTATTGTTATAATAATTATTCCGTTACCCCTTCTCCGCAGAGAGACGCGGAGGAGGAGATTCAGCGAGTCATAATCACGAAGATTAACGCTTACTGAATTGGAAGTGTTTACGAGCCTTGGGTTGACCGGGTTTCTTACGCTCAACGACACGCGGATCACGGGTCATAAAGCCTTCTGCACGAAGGGCGGGCTTGTCTTCGGGATTAATCTTGACCAATGCCCGAGCGATAGCCAGACGAAGAGCTTCTGCCTGACCTTTATAGCCACCACCATCGAGGTTCACCTTGATGTCATACTTACCCTCAACGCCTACCTTAACGAGAGGTTGCTTAACAATATATTGAAGGATGGGACTCGGGAAATAAACATCCAGAGGACGATTGTTGATCGTTATTTGACCAGCACCTTCATTTACGTAAATACGTGCAATAGCAGCTTTACGACGACCTAATGCATTAACTGTTTCCATACTTCAATGATTATTTAAGAGTGTTGATGTCAATTACTTGGGGTTTTTGAGCCTGTTTGTCATGCTCTGCACCGGCAAAGATGTACAGGTTGTTGATGAGTTTATTACCGAGGCGCGTTTTAGGCAGCATGCCCTTTACGACCTTTCGTACGAGCTCTGCAGAGCCCTTCTTAGCGATAATCTCAGCAGGGGTGGTGAAACGCTGACCACCGGGGTAACCCGTGTAGCGAACATACTGGCGATCCGTCATCTTAGCGCCGGTCAGTTGAATCTTGTCGGCATTGATGATAATCACATTGTCACCGCAATCCACATTAGGTGTGAAGTTCGGTTTGTACTTACCACGAAGCAGTTTAGCCACTTTCGTAGCCATACGACCCAAGACTTGGTCAGTAGCGTCCACTACAACCCAGTTCTTGGTCACGGTCGCCTTATTGGCAGAGACCGTCTTGTAGGAATTTGTTTCCATCTAACTTGTTTGTTTTTAGGGTCATACCGACGGACATCTTTACGGGTTACACCCACCGCCCGATATGACGAGTTAATAAGTAAATATATTGTTTTTTCGATAATCAGCCGAAAAAGCGCGCAAAATTACAAATTATTTTTGATATACACAAATAATTCTTCATTTTTTTGCATTTTTTCATAAAAACCGGTGTTTTGCCACCCAAATGCGTTATCCTTGAGCCGATAACCGTCAAGCATCATGTGCAACTGCCTCTCGAGATAATCCGTTGCCTCCTCATCCGTAATCACCGGTCTGCCATTCACCTCGAGGAGTTCATTCTGCAACTCCTGTTGTGTATTCTGCAAGCGTTCCAGCACTTTAGGGTAGATATGCTCAAAACGCTGTGGATGATGGGTGTACCACACAAGCGACGAGTCAAAAACGGCCTGGTCTATACCATGTTTCTCTAAAATCTGCTCGTAGTACTTACCTAACGCCTCATCATGGCCACTGTTATAGCCGGACTCCTGCAAAATACCTTCTGCACGGTGCAGGTCATAGAGCACCGCCTGCATCTCGGTACGGCTCAACACACCTCTCGGGCGACAAGACACCATCGCGCACGCGAGCACGCACGATAGAATAAGGATACTATTTCTTAGACGAAAGTGTTTCATTCAGTTCCTTTCTGAAGAATAGTAAGATGCAGATAACCGCCATAGTGATATAACTGTCTGCCAGATTGAAGACCGGACGGAAGAATACCACCTCCCCCGCGGCATTGTGAATAAGCGGGAAATAGAGCATATCGATCACGCGCCCGTAGAACAGCGGCGCATAACCAAAAGCAATGCCATAACAGAGGCAATCAACGATATTGCCTAACGCTCCGGCTGTTACCATCATTATCATAGCTATATAACCGTTCATGCGCCGAACGGACTTAAAACCCATCGGGTCGGTCGGAGGGTTCTTGATGACTCGCTTAACTAATGTCACGATATACCAAACGAGCAGACCGACTGCGGCTATGCGAAAGAGCGTCAACAACAACTTCGAAAACCACTCTATACCAAATGCCATACCGTCATTCTCAATATAACAGAGCCAAAACCAATTCGTTAGCGGCAGCGACTCACCAATCTCAAAATGGGCATGCACCCACAACTTAAGGGCTTGGTCTAATGCCACTAAAACAACGATACCTAAACTCACCCACAGGGCGTATTGTACTTCTTTCTTCATCAGTGTAAAATCTTATAAATCAACTCTTGCCACAGGGCCTCGTCCTTAGCAGAGGGGTTATTGATACCTTTCAGTCGCGCGTCTGTGTCGCGGAAATACCCGATAATCCTAAAGGTCTTCATCTGGTTCCAGCGCTGAGCCGCTTTGGCATAGTTCTTTATCGTAAATGGTGCGACACCCAAGGCTTTCGCCGCTACATATTCAGACTTATCGGGCAAGTAGTGGTAGAGCATCAGGTTGGCGAAAAAACCGTAGAGCACCATCATCTCTTTCACCATCGGGTGATCTTTTGAGCGGGCAAAGTACTGCGTTATGCGATTGGCTTTCAGCACATCACCGGCTACCAGTGCATCTTCAAGTTCAAAGATATTATAGTCCTTCGATATGCCCACATTGCGCTCCACGAGACTGGTATCGATGACCGTCTGTCCTGCAGGCAAACCATCTATCAGTTTGGTTATCGCTGCCACAACAGTAGACATCTCGGCACCGATATACGCCGCTAACAGTTCCGGCACTTTCGGGTCAACACGCAGCGTCAGACCGCGTTCCTTAATCACCTGTTGGAAATAGGCACTGATCCACGAAGCCATCTGGTAATCCCTCAGTTTATCGGACTGCATGATCACACCTCCGCGTTTTTCAAAATCCTTCCAGAGGCTCAACCGCTTGTCCGGGGTGCCGTACTTATAGCAGATAACCAAAATGGTATCGGGCTGTACATTCTGCATATAGAGCGCCAACGACTCCCACTTCTTAACCATCTGTGCCTCTTTAAGAATCACTAATTTCTTGCCCCCCATCATCGCCATGGCACGAGCATGACCGATCACGGGCGTTATATCGTCCGCGGGCAGATCCTTAGCATAAACCACTACTTGGTCAAAAGCCTTGGCGGTTTCGTCCAAGACATGTTCCTCCATCCAGTCCGACACTTGGTCGATGTAATACGGCTCACTCCCGCACAGCAAGTACACAGGAGCATACTTGCCCTGCTGCAAAAGTGGCATTATTTTGTCATAGGTCATCATTTGTCAAATAATCCTCTTAAATATCCTTCTTTGCGGCTCATTAGCCCATCTAGATTGAAGCGCACAAAGAGTTGTTGCTGTTCCTGAAAAGCCTTTTGGTCGTCAAAATGGAAATTATAACTAAAAGTAAAAATCCACAAAACTGCTTCTGTATAAATAGATAAACAAATCCACCCTATCGTATATCTTGGACTGATAGAAGGGGTCTCCTTGGTACATCTGCGCCCCCATTTTGGGGTGCTTATTATACCGTCCCCAAAAGCCACGTATTGCCACGCTGTCTTGTGCCGTAGCGCACAAGGGCAACAAGATACATACAACAAACCCTATGATTCTTATAAATCTATCCATTCTGTATTTTGGGTCAAAACAAAACTATTATCAATTCCGATGCTCACTTTTTGTCCTTTTGGGATTGCCTGCTCATCGGCGCTAAACATATATTTTTCAGTTCCTTGTGCGGGAATGGTATCGTTTCCTTGCCGTGTCAGGACCGCCAACTGATATCCGTCTTTGCCCACGTAGATCAATCGTGCTCGCGGCGGCATTTCCTCATGCTGCCAGAGGAAAGGTATCCCAAAAGGATTGATGGCCGTAACCCTGAAATGGTATTGTCCGTCGCTGAGCCATAGACTATCAACTTGTATTGTCAGGGCATCGGTTGATTGTAAATGGCTCACATGCTGTCCCGTTATCAGATAAGCCGATTGACCTTGACAGGCGATTTCCTCATGCCATGTTTCAAACTCGGTATGATTATATGCCCGCATATCATGTAAGAGTACCGCCTTAGTCGGTTCAAACCAGTTGTACATAGATGGTTGCCCAAACGAGCCGCTAAATACCACTACGTCGCCTTTGGCGTTCTCATAGATTTGGTCATATTGGTCTTTCTTATGCGCCAATCCCGTCCGCGCCGGTAAGACATTGAGACAGAGCAGCAACCGCGCTATCAGCACCAGCCCGAAACAAGTGAGTATTCCGCCACGCAGCCATGCCTTTTGCTTTACCGCCAAGGTCGAGTCACAGAGATACCACTCACACCCCATAATAATCATCGCCGGCGTACTAATCATGGTCCAATGCGGCTCCACATGACCGCGAAGGGTCATCAATGCGAAAAACGCACTAAAGCCTACTATCTCCCATGCCAACACCCGCATATAAGCATCGTCCGTTCGATGGCGAGACCATAAGTACCTTACCGCCAGAACCATTGCAGCCACCCAGGCTATAGGGTTATAGACCACCATCTGGTTCGGGATATATTCGGCCACATATTCCGCCTTAAAGGGCATTGAGCGAGCAATAACCTGTAGTTGGAAGGACGGAAAACCATTTCGTATCTGCCAGGCTATATGCGGTATCAGCAGCAGCACAGCCAACAGAACGGCCAACCAAATCTTGCTGTCTCTTATCCATTGCGGATAGGCTATCGCCGCGAATAACAAGAACAAGACCGCCATGTATTTCGAATAGGTCATCAGCGCCATCATAATTCCCAGGACTCCCGCCCATGCGTAGGCATGACGGTTATCCGTGGCATACCTATACCGCTGCAATGCCCATAACCAACCTGTCCCGAATAGGAGCAGAGGAGCATCAGGGGTCGTTATAAACCCCATCGCACTGAACATCACCATACTACCGGCAATGCCGTAAAAGGTATATATCGCCTTTCTATCCCATGGATATCCTCTTCTTTCAAGCCGTTCTTTGACGATAGCGCCGCCCCCTAACACCGTCAAACTATGGCATAGCACCGTCATTAAACGCACTTGCAGATTACCGAGGGGGAAAAGGCGCTTGCTCATCGCTATCCATAGTGCCACCATCGGCGGGTGCGCCCTATAGCCCCATGCCAAATGCTCACTCCATAGCAGATAGTAACTCTCGTCTTCATGCAATTCCATCAAGACCGCCGTCAGCACATTCAAAGCCAACCACACACCCCATAATATCCAAAACTGCTTCTTCATCAGAACGGATAGCCTATTGCGAAATGGAAGGTCATATCATCCTTCCAACCCAAGCCGTTGGGAACGGTGCGCCACATTTTGCCGTCATAATTGATACGCGATGGGTCATAGAGTTTGACGCCGAAGTCCACACGGAAGATGAGGAAGGTCAAGTCAAGCCTCAGTCCCACACCGTACGACCAAGCAATCTGCTTGTAGAAGTCTGGGGTGAACGCGCCCCCGGGTTGCGCCTCATAGTCGCGTATCGTCCAGATGTTGCCGGCATCCGTGAAAGCGGCCAACTCGATAATCGACCATACACGCCACCGATATTCTAAGTTGAGGTCTAAGCGTATATCGCCTGCCTGTTTGTCATAGGCTGTTCCGGTCGTCAAGGCTCTATACGAGCCGGGACCTAATGTTCTCGCCTGCCAACCACGAAGCGAGTTCGAACCGCCTGAGAAATAGCGCCTTTCAAACGGTATGGCACTGGCATTCAAGTACGGCACAGCCACCCCGATACCGATATGGTACACCAAATGGTGCTTGGGCACTATCGTTTGGTTGAAGGTGAAATTAATATCCCCTTTCACATACTGCGAGTAAGGGATATTAAAGATGCTATACACCCCTGCCGTATCGCTCGGCAGCTGAGCGACCTTGGATAACCCGTATAGCGCATTACCGGCAGTCTCTACCTGCGCACTAAAGTCAATATACGACCGATCGGGATTACTGGTGCGCTTGCCCGAATAGGTCACATTGTACGACCAACCTAAGATAAAGTGGTCTTGGTAGGTGTACTTGAGCGCCACAGACTTGTCAATAAAAGTGGTTCTAAACTCATCCGATATCCACGGCAAGTAGACATAACTGATGTCCACGAAGTTAAAATGGTGGTACCACTTCGACCGCGACTTGTGCACTGTATAGTGCAGCCCGCCGGTGAAGATATGCCGTGTGTATTCATCGGGTCTTCTCTGAAAATGGTATGCCAAGTTCACCTTCAATGTATTGGGCCACTGCAAGCCCGCATCCGCTTTCAACTCCAACGCGCGCCCGCCGTTCTGCTGCCAAATATAATTGACCTTACCGTTCAGTGACAACTGCTCCGCCCCACGGAAGAGGTTTCTATTGATATATCCTGCGCCACCGGCCACACCCCATTCACCGGCACTATAAGTGCCTTCTATCTCGGCCGAAACAGTGTTCATTTTGTTCTTAGACAGCGTCACCGTGCAACTGAGTTCGTTATTACCGATATCGGTAAAGGCTATGTCCACATACTTGACAGGTCCTAAGCCGTTGAGGTTCGAATAAGCCTGTTCCACTATGCGTTCCGAATAGAGGTCGCCCTCATGTATCGGACAGCGGCGACGAAGCACCTTTTCACGGATATGGAGGTTCTCGTCCAAGTCAAAACGCACCGAGGCTATACGATACTTGCTGTAAATCTTCGTCTTAACGCTGTCGGGCAAACCTTGATAGAGTTCCTGGGTCTTTAACTTCGCCTCCACCTCATGCGTGCCATAGCCGCTGTCGGCTTCAAAAGCCAACATATCCTTATCGAAGTAATAATACCCTCTTGAGCGCATACTGGTGGATATACGGGCACGCTCGGAATCTAAGGTTGAGGCATTAAACTGCATACCTTCCTTTATCTCGCTCTGCCGTGCAGTCGCATAATGCAGCAGGTCAGGTTGGGTCAAGTTCACATCGTACTGCCGAATAGTGTACGGCACATGGGCGGTCACAAGGTAGGTTAGCCACATTTTGCGGTCCTTCACTTTCTTGACCGTATCGACAGTTGCATTGAAGTACCCTTGATTGAACATCGCTTGCTTGAGTTGCAGCATAGAGGCAGCGGTCTGTTCATCGTCATAGATGACCGGTGCCTCACCCATCCTAAAGGCATTGCGCTGAAGCCTTTTCTTCGACTTGGTGGTTGTGTCCTTCGGGGCTGTGTTGTAGACATGCAGTTGCAACTTCCAGAACCCCAACACCTCGGCATTCTGGGTCTGTCTGAGATAACTGCCAAGGGAAGAAGTTGACACATGCTTGTCGTCCACTACCTGCACTTTGGTCTTGTACAAAAGGTCCTTATCCTCTGGCACAAACTTCGTCACATTGCAACTTGTCAAAGCCACAACAAACAAGACCATGAAGGTCAATAATATGCCTTGTCGGCGCGTAAACATACAAATTTCGCGCAAAGATAACATTTTTTTTTGTTATATGCAAATTTTTTAGTACTTTTGCAGCGTTTTAAGATGCTAAAGCGCGTTTTAAGGGCTACACCGTTTAACCTAACGCACGAAAGTGCCTTTAAACGCGGCAACGCCGCCTTTAAAATGCAAAATGCAAAATTAGGGCAGTAGCCCGCGCTGTACCGTGCATGTAAGATAATTTTGCATCTTGCATAGCCCGTAGGGCGCTGCATCTTGAATTTTAATAAATCTTGCATCCTGCTATACCGGCATTTTGCATCTTAATAAATTTTGAATTTTGCATTTTGCGTCTTGCATCTTTATGACTCTTTCCCAATCCCAACTCAAACTCGTCCGCTCGCTCCAACACAAGAAGTACCGCGATGAACTATCCCTCTTCGTTGCCGAAGGAGACAAGTGTATCTCCGAACTCGAAAGGACCTTCAAGCCCTATCTCTATATCAACTACACACCCTCATCGGGCGTTTCTTGCCCCGTCGTAACGGCTACGGCAACCGAGGTACACCGACTCTCATCCCTCAAAACCCCGCAAGGCTCCCTCGCCGTCTTCCATAAGCCCACATCTATCCAAGTCGGGGGTGGGGCTATCCTCACCCTGGACGGTATCCAAGACCCGGGTAATTTGGGTACCATCATCCGTACGGCTGTTTGGTTCGGAGTCAATAAACTCATCTGCTCACTCGACACTGCCGACTGCTTTGCTCCTAAGGTCGTTCAAGCCACTATGGGAGCACTCGCCAAAGTGCACATAACCTACTGTGACTTACCCGCTTGGCTGGCTACCCTACCCGCCTCAACACCCATTTACGGCACGCTCCTTGACGGCAAAGACATCTACGAGGTTCTGCACAATGATAAAGACGGCGGATGCGCTGACCCCATCATCATTATGGGCTCTGAGGGTAACGGCATCAGTGCCCCTGTCCGCCCCTTCATCACGCACCCTGTGCGCATACCCACGTACGCACCTGAAGGTCACGGCATTGAGTCTCTCAATGTCGCTATCGCGACTGCCGTCACTCTCGCCATCTTCCGCCACCCATAAACCCTATTTCTGCTATACCGTGCATCTTGCATCTAAAAAGGTCTCCTGGCAACCTGGAAAAATACCCTATCGCGGGCTACTGCCTTAATTATGCATTTTGCATTCTGCATTCTGCATTTTGCATTTCTAAATTCCGTCACGGTTACCATTACTACATGCGGGCTACTGCCATTAACCCAAAAGACATAGCGCGTTAGCGCGGGCTGCTGTCTTTTGGAGAGGGGGCGCGGCACGGAGGTCTTTCACTTACTCAACGCAGTTGAGTGGGTTGACCGAGTGCCGATGAACCCGACGCGCATCGAACGCTTATCGAACACTTATCGAACACTCACCTATCACGGCTACTGCCCAACAGGTACTTACCAACAGGAACTGACCAACATTTACTTCCCAACATCTACTGACCAACATCTACTGACCAACGGCGCAGCCCATAACACCTCTCCGCCGCTTATGGTAGTCTTATCCTGCACCACATAAAATTGACTATTATTAAGATGAGAATAAAAATAGGACATTTTTTAATGTAAAAATAGCACTTTTTATTAAGAATTAAAAAAAGAAACCTTTTTCTTCATTATTGCTATTGTGTATATTGAAAAAAAGCAGTAATTTTGCGGCGTTTTTTGGGAAAACCGAACTTTCGAAACAAGGAATTCCGGCTTCCGAAGTTCCAAATAAAAAAATAAAACATGAAGAAAAAGGTACTATTATTTTTATTTTTGACAGGAGCCACCCTGGTGATGGCAGGCACGAACGTATTACGAGGAGTAATTACAGACGGATTTACGAGAGAGACGCTGATCGGTGCGTCCATTGAGAACTTAGACGACCACAGCGGCGCAATAACAGACTTAGATGGTGCTTACGAGTTATCTATTCCGAGCGATAAGCCGGTTAAATTGCTCATTACGTATATTGGTTATGACGATGTCGAGCGTGTGGTCACTCCCGGTACGACGACCCTGAATATCGCCATGTTGGCGCACAACGAGACCTTAGATGAGGTAGTAGTCAGTGCTGGGCGTTTTGAACAACGCTTGACGGATGTAACCGTTTCCATGCAAGTCGTTAAGCCCGAGATTATTACCAACTCGGCGCCGACGGATCTGAGTGCCACGTTACAGACTCTCCCCGGGGTAGATGTAGTAGATAAGCAACCTTCTATCCGTGGCGGTGCAGGTTGGACTTATGGTGTAGGGAGCCGCTGTTTGGTGATGATGGACGGTATGAGCATGTTGAACCCCATGACGGGCGAGATAAACTGGAACAATATCCCTCTCGAGAATGTTGAGCAGGTTGAGGTTATCAAGGGAGCATCATCTGTTCTCTACGGTTCGTCCGCATTGAACGGTATCATCAATGTACGAACCAAGCGTCCGGGACTCAATCCCCAAACGAAAGCCAGTGTTTATACGGGCGTGTATGACAACTACACGAAGTACCAATATACCGGCACTCGTCTGCCGATGTACCTTGGCGCCGAAGTGTCTCACCACCGCCGAGCAGGTAACTTCGATATCGGAGGGGCTCTCTCGGGTTTTAGAGACGAGGGGTACCGCGAGCAGAGTTTTAACAGGCGCTTGCGTTTTGGCGGTAATCTGACCTACCACCAGCCGATGGAGGATGAGAACAAGTACATGTCCTACGGTCTGAACCTCAACTACATTGGTTCAGAGTTCGGTGATTTCTTCGTTTGGCGCAGCCCGAAGGACCCTATTCATCCCTCTCCCTTAACGAACATGGGGCGTGCTGAGCATAACTTCAATATCGACCCCTTCTTCAATTACGACAATGCTGCCACGGGTATATCTCATAAGGTACGCGCACGGTTCTATGTAGGTGCGGGTAACCTCACCCAACCGACAGCCTCTAAGGACTTGGTCACTTTAGGTAAGGAACTGATCTCTGGTCTCAATATGGACGGTATCCAAAGCGTAGCGACCGATATCACGACGGCAATGGATGGTGGTGCAACCACAGCAGATGCCGTGTTAGGAACGCTCCTTAACAACAGTTACACGAGTGAGAAGTTCATTGACTTCTACAACAACCTCTCTCCGGTTATTACGGACGGCTTTAGCGATTGGGGCGCTATCAACTGGGAGACCTTAGCCAATAGCGGTATAGCCTTCGTGCAAACCTTATGGCCCGGTGCTACTGTGAACCAAGCCAATGACCTGTTGGCGTTAGGTATGAACACTTTCTTGGTGGACAACAAGCAGACAGCTCCGGAGATGGACTATAACTATAACATTGAATATCAGTTTGCGAAGGCATGGAACAGCGGAGTTCGTTTGACCGCAGGTGCTAACTGGAACAGAGTGCACAATGTCACCACAGTGACCGGTTCGCACACCTCCGATGCTGCCGCAGCATATATCCAGTACGACCATAGAATAGCCAATCGGCTCTCGCTCAGTGCCGGTGCTCGTCTTGAGTATTACCGCATTGATACGAACCTCAAAGCCGCTTCCCGTTGGGGCATGCCTATTTACCCTGTCTTTAGGGCGGGTCTGAACTGGGAGATCTACAAAGCAGGCTTCCTGAGAGCCTCGTTTGGCGAAGGCTACAGAACACCCACCATCACCGAAATGTTTGCCCGTAAGGATATCGGTGGAGGTGTAGGCGTTTATCCCAACCACGATATTCTGCCCGAGTCAGGCTTTAGTGCCGAGCTCGGTTATATGCAACTCTATAAGTTCGGTCCTGTGTCCGGCTCACTGGATATAGCAGGGTTCTACACGCAGTATCAGAACATGATAGAGTACCGCTTTGGGCTTTTCTCCAAGCAGGGCGACGACTGGGTATATATCAACTCAATGACGGATGTGATGCACACCGTGCTGCTGCTCATCAATGGTCAGACAGACGCCGTACCGGGTATCGGAGCGCAATCCGTCAATGTAAGCAACGCCCGTGTTTATGGGGCGGAAGTAAGCACCAACGGACGAGTAGATATCCGTAAGGACATGGCGCTGTCCTATATGTTGGGGTACACCTTTACGCAGCCCGAAGATATGGATAACCAAAAACGCTTAGAGGAAGAAGCCACCTATACCGACCCCATGCAGATGAAGTATAAGTCCAACGACAGCCCCTACCTCAAGTACCGCAACAAACACTCCTTCAAGGCAACGATTGACTATAACTACAAGTGGTTCAGTGTAGGTGTCAATATGAGTTATCGCTCCAAGTTGCTCGCTGTGGACTACTTCCTCGTGGACGAGCGCGACAAGTCGCAACAGGAACTCATGGACTATATCAGGACTTTCATCTTCGGCTATGAGGATGGGGAGACGCTCAAGAGTTACTGGGCAGCCAATAACAACGATGTCTTCACGATGGACTTACATGCCTCAGCACGCTTCAAGGAGCATGTAGAGATACAATTCCAAGTCAATAACCTGCTCAACACCGAGTATAGTTATCGTCCGATGGCTCTCGCAGCTCCCAGAACATTCGTGTGCCGGCTGAACCTGACATTCTAACGGAACAAAAACAATCGGTAAACAAAATAAAAACAAAAATAACTTACAATGAAAAAAACTTTACTATTGATGGCTGCGTGGATGTGTGCAGTGAGTGCAAGCGCAGTTAGTGTAGCCGATGTTTCAGGCGGCTACAAGGGTTCGCTGACCATAGCCGGCGAATCGCAAGGTACAAAAACGGTGTATCTCCTTCCCTGTACGGAAACGAGTGCAGTAACATTCGTCCTACCGGACTTTCAGCTGAACGGTGCTTCGTTAGGCGATATCGTCTTAGTGAATATCCCCATGAGCACCGGCGGCGAACTTACCCTCACGCAAGCACCTCTTTACATCCGTGCTATTGCCACAAGAGCGCATATCTCGGTCTTGAGTAGTTCGCTGACGACAGCACAGGCGACCTTGTCGCTTGAGATTCATGTAGATGGTCTTGACAACCCTATCCAAGTTCATTTCAGCGGCGCACGGGTGAATGACAACTACGCCATTACCAATGGCGGGTTCGAGGGTACATGGACCGACAACGAGCCTACCGGTTGGCACTCGTTCGGTTCTGCTACAGGAGACTTCGCAAGTTTCGTCACCGGTAACACGAGCCAGTTCACCCAATCAACTGATGTCCGACCGGGCACATTAGGCAGTCATAGTGCCTGCATCTCCTCAAAGAGTATGTTCAGTGTTGTAGCCAATGGTAACTGCACGAATGGTCAGATTAATGCAGGTTCAATGTCGGCTTCCGATGGAACAAAGAACTATAACTTCTCTGCCCCTTCTAACAGCGGCTATAACACCGCCTTCGTGGGACAGCCGGACAGCATTGTTTTCTGGGCGAAGTATGTTCCAAGCGGCGCTGTTACGGATGCCGTTAATAAAGCCGGTATGACTGCGGCTATCACGACCAACAGCCGCTACCAAGACCCTGAAGATGGTTTGGATGCTACGAATCGTAAAATTGCTTCGGCACAGAACCACTTTGCGGCTACTGCCTCCAAAGGGTGGCAACGCCTCGCTACGCCGTTCACCTACACGGCGGTTGACCCCAATAGCGCTGCCTATATACTGCTCACCTTTACCACCAATGCGCAAGCAGGAAAAGGTAGCAATGGCGACGCGGTTTATTTGGACGATGTGGAGATGATCTATAACCACGCCTTGACGCAATTCAAAATGGACGGTGCCACTATCCGTTTCACGAATGGTGCTGCAACGACCGATGAAGTCTTCAGCGATAGTCTGCATACATTTGCGGCAACGACTACCGGTCGAGCCTCATCGTCCTTTGTCGGTTACGATCACGCGGCTAATAAGGTCTACCTCTATGTACTGCCGGGCAACTACACCCAATCGAAGAACTACGACCTCTACACCCTGCTGATGGCTGCTCCTGCAACCGATGAGCAAGGTACAGACACTCCGGGCACAGATACGCCGGGCACAGACACTCCTGGCACAGATATACCGGGGACAGATGAACCCGAACAACCGGACACCTGCCAACCTACCATCATCGAGGTGGAGAAGACCATCACTGCTGGTGTCAGCGAGTTATGGGAGACGATTGACCTCGGCACACTGCCGATAGGCACTTTCCGCCTCGAGGCGAACTACAACGATATGAACGGGTGCGACTCTATACAAGTGCTCAACCTCATTGTTGAACCTAATGAATAATGAAAGAAGAAAAATTATGAAAAAGTCATTTATTATATTTTGCATTATGCAATTGGTATTCTGCATTTCTCTCCGTGCTCAGACTTATAAAAATGGTGTTTGGTACTCCATCTATGATGATGCCACACACACCATGGACACCCAGGATGATTACACAACCGATGATATTTTTGCTCCGACAAGCGGGACACTCAATGTTAAATGGAAATATGAGTGGAGAGACTTGTTGGGAGCATTCAAAAAAATTGACACCGATGTGCTTGAGTCTTCCAATGGTGGTTCTGCAACCCATACAGTAGGTTCATTGGCAGAGAACACGGATAATAACAGCAACACAACGGAGGTATTTACTATCCACCGTAATATCAACTGGATTAAGTTTAACCGCTTCGGTCTACCTACCCACAAAGTGCATGTCTATCATATTGATATTCCCCTTGCGCGGCACATCCTGCTTGCTTCGGGAACATACGGTACGACCACTGCAACCAAGGATTTCGGAGAGCAGAATGTAAACACCACCTCAACCCACTATCGTGTGGAGTTCCGTTCCTTCCTCACCGCAGGTGATATCACTATCACCTCCTCTGACCCCGCAATCTTCCAAATCAGTTCTTCCGCCGACTATGCCGTTGGTGCTAACGCATGCGCGTCGGATAACGGCTCAGGCGATGCCACTGCGACCCACCTCGGTAAGATTTCCTACTACGACTTTGATGTTTATTTTGCCCCGCAAGCAGCCGAAGTATATACGGGTAGCATCACCATTACCGATGGTGTATCAACTGCGACCATCAACCTGCAAGGTACCGGCGTGAAATCGGATCAAACCATTACATGGGAGCAAGAAACTGAGATTTACGACATTGAAACTATCGGTTTAGCGAGTGCCTCGTCCGGTCTTGCTATCGACTATGAGATTAGCGATGAGTCTATCGTGTCGTACGAGGACAGCATCTTCACTATTCATAACACGGGGCAGGTAACCATTACGGCAAAACAAGAAGGTAACGAGTTCTATCACAGCGCAGCCGATGTCGTCAAAACCTTCACCATTCTCTCCACCACAACGACCTTTGCTTATCAGGCTACTACCTGCCAGGGCACACCATACTCGGACGAGAACTTTACGGGTCTCACCGCAGCAGGTGTGTACAAGGACACGCTCGTCAATGCTTTACAAGGCGACTCCATCATCACCCTGACCTTGATTGTCACGCCGTCCTACCACTTCACGGAAGAGTTGGCTATCACTGAGGGCGAAATAGCGCAATGGCGCGGCCGTGACCTGAGCAACTATGGGGTTGGTCGCCATATACTGAACGATTCGCTGCAAACCATTCTTGGGTGCGACTCCATCTATACCCTCAATCTGGGTGTCCGCAAGGCAGATGTAGACCCCACCTATAGTGCCTACACGGCTTACTTCTGCAAGGGCGACAGCGTAGAGTTCCTCGACACCTATTATCGTTACGGCATTGAGAAGGAGATAACACTCGTGGGCGGTAATGCACTCGGTGGCGACTCCATCATCATGCTGACGGTTATTCAAGAGCCACTCATCACGATTGCCCAATTGCTGACCGTTCATGCTGACACAACCTTTGAGTGGCACGGTCAGACGATTGCCGACTTAGAGGTCGGCGAAGCCCGGTACACGGACGAACAAGCCTCTGTGCATGGTTGCGACAGCACTTACGCACTGGTTCTGACCGTTGTGCCCGCTATCGTCACCCCGGGTGACGACGACCCTGAAGAACCCGAACAACCCATTGTTCAAGGTCTGGACAAGGTAGATAGTGCCCTGAACGCACAGGTGACGAAGAAGGTCATCATCAACGGCTCACTCTTCATCCTTAAGGACGAGCAAGTATACGATGTTACTGGCCGCCGTATCCGTTAAGAAAATACAAAATGCAAAATTAATTTCCTGACTCCTGACAGAATCGTGCCCCTTAGGGCTAAGCATACTGCACAGCCCTTGGGCATTGCATTTCTCATCAGATTACTCCTCCCCTCCCTCGTAGAGACATAGCGTGCTATGTCTCTACGTGCTATGTTTCTCCGCGTATTCTTGCCTTCGACAATCGAAAATCGTTAATCGAAAATTCTGTCAATCTTCCGTCACGGTTACAATTACTACACGTGGGCTACTGCCATTAACCCAAAAGACATAGCGCGTTAGCGCGGGCTACTGTTTTAATCCTTCTTGTCGACCGAGTGCCGATGCGCCCGATGGCTACTGCCTCATTTACCATCTTCCAAAGCGAGACGAGAGCTATGAGCGAGAAAAGAAACAAAAACGTAGCATTTTTGTTAAAATAAGGTCATATTTATGTCAAATTTGTAAATAAATTTGCATATTCCCCCAAAATGTTGTATCTTTGCAGCACTTTTTATGTTATGTTGACGACAACAGAACAACATAAACAACAATAACTAATTGATTGCCTATGGGCTAAGAAATGCATCCCCCCGAACTGACCCGCCAGCGGGCAACGGTTCAAGACATATTTGATTAAGCGTTTTTGCGTAATACTTTGCAATTCCAAAATTGCTGGACACAATTAAAGGATATAGAGCAAGGGGGTACGACAAGAATGCTCGTGCTTTGGCACGGGCTTTTTCGTAGGATATTCTGCTCTATGGGTACGTCCAGCTAAATTATAAAATTCCCGGAATCGCGGATATTCGTCAAACGATGAAGTCCGCGCTTTTTTGTTGGGTAGTCCTCTTGGAAGGTTCTTTTGTCCCACCATACAAAGGCGGCGTAAAAACGCCAATCTTGTGTGGTGGGATTGTTGTTTATATAATGAACTGCAAATGAACGCGAGCATTTTCACTTGATGTTTGACGAGCAGAAAGGCACTTGCTCTGTCGTGAATATTGTCGATGGGTTTTCGTCCAGTTATATTCCCGAGGTGCAAGGTATTCCGTCCCCTGTAACATAGGGACAGCGACGGAGCAAGTGCTGAGTATGTGATGTGAGAGTGAAAAGTGAAAAGTGAAAGGTAAAAGGTAAAGGGTGATGGTGAGGTAGAGATGGTGTTCTCCACTGTCCCTTGAAGAAATAACAGCACATTAACAATAATAAACTTTTGACGACATAGATAAACATTCATTTCCTATAGGGATACTTAACGGATACCGAACGGATAAGCAAACCTTGATGTAACATGAATCTTAACATTAGTACATTTGACGAATGTTAATAATGTCTATCCTCTCGTATCTGTCCCGTATGTCTCTCGTAAGTGAGGCGTGAGAACAGCAACTATGGAAAATAGAAACATCAACAATGAGCAAAGCCTATAACATACAACTTGCCTCGCATGACACCTGCACCGGTTGTGCGGCATGTGTGTCCGTTTGTCCGTCAGGAAGCATCTCTATGTGTGAAGATAGAGAGGGCTTCTTGCAGCCGCATATTGACAAAAAGACATGTATCGGCTGTCATAAATGCGAAAAGACCTGCCCGATACTAAATCCCATCAACATACCGACCGACTTCGAGACACAAGCATACGCAGCAATCAACAAAGACGAGGATGTGCGTATGCGTAGTAGCAGCGGCGGTATGTTCCATGCCTTAGCCAAATGGACGATAGAGCAAGGCGGAGTGGTCTTTGGCGCACGGTTCAATGATCAGTGGGATGTAGTGCATGATTACACGGAAACGATAGAAGGCATTGAGCCTTTTATGCGCAGCAAGTATGTGCAGAGTCGTGTTGGGGATACTTATAAGCAGGCGAAAGCATTTTTGGAACAGGGCAGATGGGTACTCTATTCCGGCACTCCTTGTCAGATAGGCGGACTGCATCAATACTTGGGAAAAGATTATGAAAGGCTTATCATGGTCGATTTGATTTGTCATGGCGTTCCAAGTCCGAAAGTGTGGCGAACATATCTGAAAGAAACATTGCATGGCGATACGTTATTGGATTTTAATTTCCGTGACAAACGAGATGGCTGGATAGGATTCCAATGCGTTACTACTACTACTACTACTACGCGGCGCGAACAACAAATGGCGAATACCTTCTTTAGAGGATTTCTGAAAAATGTGTATCTGAGAAAGAGTTGCTATTCATGCGCGTTTATCGGTATAGATCGTATAAGCGACATTACTATAGCCGACTTTTGGGGTGTGGATTCCATTCGTCCTGAGATAGATGACGACAAAGGAATATCCGCTGTACTGATACATTCTCAAAAAGGGCAAAATATTATAGATGACTTGCATCCGAATACTCAACTGTGGACACAGAGTATTGAAGATGTAATCATAAATAATAAGTCCATGGTTAAAAGTGTCCCAATGCCGACAAAACGTAGCAGGTTCTTTTTTTACAAACATTTCTTACCTTTTAATAAATTAGGTTTTGCAATCAATACCGACTGGCTTGCAGTAAGACTTATTCGCAAATTTAAAAAATTCCGAAAGCAAATGAATCGTAAAAAGAAAATAGGGATTGTAACAATAACAGGTTCGTCCAATTATGGTAACAAACTGCAGAATTTTGCTGTGCAGAAAATTCTTCAAGAGATGGGGTATGATGCGGAAACGATTATTGATTTGAGGTTCAAAAAAAATCCTATGTCGTGGTTGACATATATTAAGCCCATTATGCACTATGTTACACGCATAAAATATGTGCCAAGTGCACATAAAAAAGTTCTCTCTTTTTGTTGGTGGTCAAGACATTATATTAAATGGAGTCCTATCCTTATCAGGAAAACGGAAGATGAAAAGAAATTAAATTCAAGATATGACGGTTTTCTTGTTGGAAGCGACCAGATATGGGGACCGTATTGCCCTTGGGACTCAAGTGAGTTGGCATTTTTCACTTTTGCAGAAAGGCACAAACGCATTGCATTTGCGCCCTCATTCGGCACGGACACTTTCCCCCCGGAGCGAATCGGGGAATATAGGGAGAGGCTAAACGGATTCAATAAATTATCAGTTCGTGAATCAAATGGAGCAGAAATAATAAAAAGCTTAACAGGGAAGGAGGCAGAAGTTTTGGTTGATCCAACAATGGTATTAAACAGAAAGTATTGGGATGAAATAGCAGAACCTGTAAACCTCCAAGCGAAATATATACTTGTCTATACATTGGGCGAGTTGACCGGCGAATACTCCCAATATATCAATTCAATGGCTAAAGAAAACGGGTACAAAATAATTGACCTAATGAAAGACAACTGTTTTTCTACTGGACATCCGGGAACATTCGTAGGTTTAATCAAAAACGCCAATTATATAGTGACAGATTCTTTTCACGGGAGTGTATTCGCCATGATATATCATAAACCATTGGTCATGTTGCGCAGAAAGGGAAATGAAAATGCGATGTTTACCCGTTTGGAAAATCTGATGAGTCTATTTCAATTAGAACCTGATGTGAAAAAAAGCAGTGATAAAATCTATTTTCTTAAAACAGACTGGAAATCAGTTGATACCATTATGGAACGAGAGAAACAGAAATCATTAAATTATCTTAAGTCAGCACTGGCACTTATTTAATTACGAAAAATCAAATGATACCCAAAATCATACATTACTGCTGGTACGGGCGGGGAAAACTATCCTCGGAGATAGAGATGTGCATCGCTTCGTGGAAACGCTACTGCCCTGACTACGAGATTAAGCGGTGGAACGAGGACAATTCCCCGATGGATGTACCATGGGTGCATGATGCGTACAAGCACCGCAAGTATGCATTTGTGGCTGACTATATGCGGTTCTATGCCCTTTTTCACGAAGGCGGTGTCTATATGGACACGGATATGCTACTCATCAAACCGATAGATAAGTTCCTCAAAGACGACTTGTTCTTGGGACGGGAAGACCAATATAATGCTAATATGGCAATATTAGGAGCAGAGCAAGGCGATGCTTTTTGCAAGAATTGTCTCGACTTTTATGATAACCAAAAATTCAACATGGTTGCACCGCCAATCATAACGCGTTTTATCACTCCGCGATTGTTCGAATATGGTTTTACGGAAGAAGATACGACGCAACACCTAACAAACGGATTAGTGGTATATAAGAGTGATTATTTCTATCCAATACATTACACGCAGGAATTTGCCTTGGAAGATGTTATGAGTTATGCCAAGCCGGACACGTATGGCATTCACCTATGGAACAAGTCATGGACGGACGAATTGCAACTATTGGGCAACGGCGAATACAAACAAGGTTTTCATTTAGTTTGGGAGCGTTGTAAACGCACACCTGTCTTGCCCTTACGTTATTGGATGAAAGTGATAAAGTATTTCGGTAATTATATAGGTATATGGAAAAGATGAGCCAACCCCTCCACATCATCATGACCCCGATACGCAATGAAGCGTGGGTGATATAAAACAAAATAAAAACAACCGACATTGTTGCCGGTTGCATAACATAAACGATCTTTGACATAGTGACAGACAAAGGGATTAAAGCAATCCTGTCATATAAACAGGAACAAGGAGTGTTTCTCTGTCTTTCTGGTAGTCCTTGGTATATAATAGAATGCGTTCCCCTATATTAGATGAATATTTATTGCAAAATTCATCTAATGATTTATGTGTCTTGTACCCGGAGGATTTGACTTCAACAGGTAATAACTTGTTCCCACGCGAAAGGAGAAAGTCAACCTCATAATTATGATTGCTCTCTCCTGGGAAGGTATGATAAAAAAGTTCATTTCCTTCTGCTTTCAGCATCTGGGCAATTAGGTTTTCATAAACATATCCGAGATTTGCATCCAGTTTATCAGATAGTAATTTGCTATAGATGATATTTTCCGTATATCCTTTGTCCCAGAAAGCCAATGTTACGAAAAGACCCGTATCCGCTACAAACATCTTATATCGGTATATGTTTTGTGTGAGTGGCATGCCGACATTCGGATCGTTGACATGGTATGCTAAAGAAATAGTCATGCTATCTGCCATATCAGCCACGACACCGGCTACCCTTTGCGCATCTTGGTTCTCCAATACACTTGAAATTTGATAGCGTCCTGCATTATTGGATAATTGTGAGGGTATGGCAGCAAATAAATGCGAGGCCCGACCTGTAGGGTCAATTTTATTGAAGTCTTCTTTGTATAATTCGATGATTTCTCGTTTTTTGCTATCTACGGCTTGCATATTGTTAGTGCTTAAGTAAGTATCCACAGCCTGAGGCATACCACCAACAAGCATGTACAGGCGAAGATCACGCATGAGCTTCCTGTGAGAGTTCTCAAGAGGATGTTTCATCTCCCAAAACTTACGCAGGATGGAATAGGAGGTCTCATTACCCCTCGCCCAATAGAATTCTTCAAAATCCATAGGATATAGAGTTAGACGCGTTTCCTCTGATGGGATAACGATGTCTTTTACATTCTTTTTGATTGATAATAACGATCCGGTCTCAATATAATCATATCTTCTGTCTTTTACAAGATACTTGATAGCTTGACGTGCAACAGGTTTGAGCTGTACTTCATCAAAAATAATAACAGATTCTCGTTCGTACAAAGTGATACCGGTTTCCACTTGCAAACGCATGAAGAAGAAATTCAAATCACTCATGTCATCAAATAGAGAACTAATCTCTTTGCTGATGTGCGCAAAATCGATTGTTATGTATGTTTTGTACTCCTGTTTGGCAAATACTTCCGCAAGAGTAGATTTGCCGACACGGCGAGCTCCCTTAATAAGAAGTGCCGTGCTCCCATTACGCTCATTCTTCCATTGGAGCATCTTTTGATACAGTTTACGCTTGAAAATCATGATACTTAATTTTAAAAATCGCTGCAAAGATACAACTTTTTTTTGAAATCGCAAAATTTATATTAAGGAATATGCGTAAAATCGCAAAAATTATATTAAAGAATATGCGTAAAATCGCATTTTCTTGCCGAAATCAAGAAAAATACGCATTGAGACTTGTCTGTCACTATCGTTCATAGAGTACTGAGTATAGCTTGAAATAAAACGAATATATATGACCCAACCAATCCACATTGTCATGACCCCGACACGCAATGAGGCGTGGGTGATTCGGGCGTTTTTGGAGTCCACCACTCGTTGGGCGGATTATGTCATCATCTGCGACCAGTTCTCAACGGACGGGACAAGGGAGATTGTCGCGCAGTATGCTGCGCTTGGTCAAAAGTCGAAAGACAAAAGACCGCTCACAAGCTCGCTAAAAGAGGAAACGCCAAAGCGAGCGGAAGTAATTCTCATTGACAATCCCAATACAGAATTCAACGAGGCGGAGCGGCAGCGGATATTAGTAGCCAAGGCGCGTGAGGTGGCAGCAGGACGCGATACGCTCCTGTGGGGATTAGATGCCGATGAAATCCTTGCTGCCAATGCCTTCGAGACGGACGATTGGCAGAAGATTATGCACTCCAAACCCGGTGCAGTGTTCTGGTTTCATTGGGCGCAACTGACGCATGACAAACAGCATTACTACAACAATCGCGACCCGTACCCGTGGCTCTTTCATGACGATGGCATAGAGCCGCATGGCAACTATGTCCGCGAGATGCACTCCATGCGTATCCCCTATCCCAAGGACGAACATGATATGACTCATGTCAAGGATTTTCGTGTCCTGCATCTCGGTCCCGCTCCGCTCAATCGTGTACGAGCTAAGGAACGCTTCTATATGTTTGTGGATTGGCAGGTGAACCATCGTTCTCCATATACGATGGGACGCAGTTATATAGGCAGTAATACTTATCCGGCAGAACAATTCCCTTTGC
>ERZ842401.244-NODE-244-length-75633-cov-13.580857_pt1 | contig 75633 bp, 49 predicted proteins | sample MGYA00521270_ERZ842401 | MGnify/ENA primary metagenome ERZ842401 (study PRJEB31892, sample SAMEA3878208) | bioreactor metagenome | biome: Moose rumen | place: Sweden | collected 2011-10 | study: EMG produced TPA metagenomics assembly of the PRJEB12797 data set...
ACAGGAGGTAAATTTCCAACGCGCTGAAGACGTGGTGAACACCGAAGATAACGATAACCTGTTGCAAACCGCCGATAATCAAACCGCCGACGACAGGAATTGTCAAGAACTGTTGAACCGCGCCGAAGACGAGGGATTCCAAACCGTGCATGATGGGACCGACTACCAAGAAGCCGAGAGCCATCGAAACAGTCAAGGTAAGGAACGGAGTAACGATAAGGTCAATCATATCGGGAATAAAAGTTTTTAAGAATTGCTGGAACTTGGCGGCGAAGATACCGAGAACGAGTGCCGGAAGAACGGAACCTTGGTAGCCGACGAGCGGAATATCAAAGCCCAAGAAATTGAGCGGGATAGGAGTTTTGCCGGCATATTCGGGCATTGCAGATGCTTCAACCCATGTTAAACCTTTTTCTGCAATTTCTGCCGCCGCGCCACCGACTACATAAGCATTCGGCAAACCGGGGAAGACGAGCATTAAACCTAAAACGATACCGATAACTGCTGTGCCGCCGAATTTATTCATTGTCGACCAGCAAACCAATGCGGGCAAAAATGCAAACGCCGTATCAGTCAAAACCTGAGTCATCAACAAGAAGTTGGGATCCCATTCGCTGCCCATTGAAAGTATGGCACCGCGGCAACCCATGAACAAACCTGTTGCAACCAAGACGGGGATAATCGGAACGAAAACGTCGCCCAATGTACGAGAAATTTTTTGCATCAAACTCATTTCGGCATAAGCGGCTTCCTTACCGCCGCCGCCCGCCAGTGACGGTTTCAGCTTGATAAATTCTTCCGTAACTTTGTCGACAAAACCTGTACCGCAGATAATCTGATACTGTTGAGCCGCGAAGAATTGTCCTTTGACGCCCTCGATATTCTCAATTTTTTTCTCTTGAATCTTCGACTTGTCATTGACAATCAAGCGGAGACGCGTCGCGCAGTGCTCGGCAGTTCTTACGTTATCGGGACCGCCGACGTAGTGCATAATCGACTTCGCAACGCGTTCCGCATCGGGCAATCCCGCAAACGACTTAATCACATCGTCATCGTCAGCGGGCCCGGCGGCAGAGGCTGCTTCCTCAGCGGGAGCTTTCGCCGTGATTGACTGCCCGTCAAGCTCGACCGTGATGTCGCCGAAATCTGCGTGATTCGTGACGACAACCGGCGTCGTGGTTTCGTAGCCCGCTTTTTTAATTGCTTCGGGGCTGAATTCAAGCAGAAGCTGTCCGCGTTTGATCTTGTCGCCCGCCTCTGCCTTCGGCGTGAAACCTTCGCCGTTCATCTTGACTGTGTCCATACCGACGTGAATCAAAAGTTCAATTCCGTCGTCGGACTTCAATCCGATTGCGTGACCCGTCGGGAAGAAAACAGTTATTTCACCGTCAAACGGCGAAAAAACTTGCCCCTTCGGATCTTGGACGGCAATACCGCGTCCCATTGCGCCGCTCGCAAAAACGGGGTCGTTGATTGAGTTCAACGGAACCAATTTACCGTTCAGCGGGCTGCTAATTCGGATGTCTTTTGCCATAAAAAACCACACCCTCCTGAATTTTATAAAACCCACAAATTTTATTGGTTATTAAAACCTTCAACATTATACTTTCAGAAAGTTGCAACGTCAACGCAAAATTTTTTTTTATTTCGGGATGACAAAATGCCGCCGAGAAAAAATCGCTCCGAAAATTTTTTGCGGATAAATTTCTTCGTGACAAAAATTTTTCCGACTGCCGCCTTGACGAAAATTTTTCAGCGAATCGATAACAAGGCAACGCCCGCCATGCAAAGAACTGCTCCGAAAATTTTTTGCAAAGAAATTTCTTCGTGATAAAAAATTCCGCCGACTGCCAACATTGCCAGCGCAATTAAAATGTTCACGATTAAAGACGCCGTCGAGAGCTCGCCGCCTGCGCGGTAAATCATTACAAATGCCGCTTCCACGCCCGTTATCGACAAGCCCATTAAAATGCAAGCCCAATTACTTTTAGCCGCCTCAACCAAAAATTTTTCGTGCGGCGTCAGAAAAAATAAAATCGCGCTCGCCAAAAGTGCCGTCGCATAATTCACGACGAGCCCCATAAATGCATTTTGTTCCGGCGAAATCGATTTGCTTGCTATGTGATAAAGTACATTCGCAACGACGGCGATTGTTATCGGTAAAAAAATCATCTCGTCCTCCAAAAAAAAATTTCTGCCGCCCGAAAATTCGGAAGGCAGTTTTTTTACGCTCAAAATTTATCTTTCAACTACGGTTGTCATTTCGCTGAAGATGTCGTTAAGTGAATCGTCGTTTTCGGGAACATTCGACAGATTTACGGCGGGCGGATTAACCGCAGTATCTTTTCGCGGAGCAATTTGCGTAGTGTAAGCTTTCAACTCGGCGTAATAACCCATTGCGTCCAAGAGATCTCGTTCTTCGTCCGTGAGAATCACTCGCCCGGCGGCGGCTTCGTTGAGGACGTAAATCGAATAAGCGCGCATAATCGACGTGAGATCAAAAGCGGCGGTTGCCGTCGTCCAGCTCGGCTTATTAACCGTCCAAGTAAAAGTTATGTTGTTTTCTTTGAACGCCGCCAGCCAGCGATTGAAAATTTCTTTTTGTTCGGCGAGCGCATCTCCCGAAAGATTTTCAAACGTCGCCGAAGAATTTTTATCCAAAATGTTCGCAAGCTTTTTGCCTTCCAAAGTCACGTTCATTGTCCGCAAGTCGGGCGTGTCATTCAAAATTTCTATCTTCTTGACGGCATCCAATACGTCGTTGATAATTTCGGGCTCGGTCGACTTCCAAAGAATTGCAATTCCCGAAGGCAAGCCCGGCAAAAGCATTTTACTCCATTTGCCTTTGCGTTGAACGTAAAGCGTCATTTCATTTCCGAGCTGTTCAATGTAAAAAGGAATTTTGTTGTTCGTCGTGAAATTATTTTTGAGATTCGTATACGTCCAATTAAATTGCCCGCCCATTCTCAAGGAGCCGTCTTTCAAAACCTGCGCTCTGGAATCAATGTCGAGATGAAAATTTGTGGAGAAAAGCGTTAAGTCTTGTTCGAAAATGCGCGTGTTCGGGGCTTGCGAAACATAAGCTTCGCGAAAAGCCCAAATGCCTTCTTTACTCATGTCAGCCGCGTCAGCCGCCGCATTGCCGCCGAAAAAAATTGTGCCGCCGACAGCTGCAAGTGCCGCGAGGCGACGAAAATTTAAATTCATGACTTTACCTCCGAAATTTTTCTGCATAATAAACGCGGCGATTTTCCTTGTCAAGGCAGGAAATGAATAAGGCTTGTTGAAATAGAAATGAAAATTTTTGCGGAGAGGAATCGTTACTCAAATGAAAATCGTTTTGTTCAAATTTCCTTATATCGATCCGAGTTTTTGCGTAAAACTCTGCGGGCTTGCCGAAAAATTGGAATACGACATTGCGGGAATTGTCTCCTTTGATTTGGAAGAGAAGTCGACTTCGATTAAAAATTATCCTGTCTATCCGCTGAACGAAATTTTAAACTTGTCGTGGGACGCGGCGGTTTTTGCTTGTGATGAAGATGTTTTTGATGACATTGCGCCGCAAATGGTCGAGCTTGGAATCGGACGTCGCGAGCAGTTTAAAAGTTGTTTTTGGCTTTTGAAACAGCTGATGATAATGAAATACGAAGACTTCGATGACCCGGCAATTCTGGAGACAATCGAGTATTGGAAGACGCATGAAATTTCTGTTTTCAATCAGCATATTCCGCCGGAGAAGGGAACTCTCACAAAAGTTTTTTTTGACAGCGAATGCGATTTGCCGTTTGTTTATTTCAAAACGGTCGGCGGCGATTGGCGCAAAATGTATTATCCGCACGAAGAAAACTTTGTAATTCTTAATGGAGAAAAATTTGTGGCAAACCTTATGACAGAGCAGTTGCCGACTTCGCCGCATCTTTATATCAAAGACGATCATAAAATCTGCGCGGGAGATATTATCATTGATGCGGGCGTTTGTGAAGGAAATTTTGCGCTGAGATATATCGATCTCTGTTCCAAAATGTATCTGTTTGAATCCGATCCGAAATGGATTGAGCCGTTGAATCAAACCTTCAAAAATTATCGCGACAAGGTTGAAATTATTCCGCGCTTTGTTTCAAACGTCACGGACGAAAAAAATATTACAATCGATAATGCGTTGCCCGACTTTCAAGGCGAAAAAATTTTTCTCAAAATGGACATCGAGGGAGCCGAGCCGCTCGCTCTGCGCGGCGCGAAAAAAATTCTCACAAATAATTTCGTCAAAGCTTCTGTCTGCAGTTATCACAATGCGGAAGATTTATTAAAGATAAAATCTCTCTTCAGAAAATACGGCTACAAAACTTCGACGAGTAAAGGTTGGATGATTTTCATTTGGGATCCGAAAATTTTTGACACGGCGGACTTCAGAAAGGGAATCGTCTACGCCGAAAATTATTGAGACAAAGATAAAACTTGCGAAAGAACGGGCTAACTGCTATTATAGGAAAAATTGAGGAGGCGACGTGATGACCCAAAGGAAAAGTTTCAACTGGTTTGCTTTGATAATGTTAGTGATGATCGCTTACTTCACAACGGTTTTAGTTTCTCAACAAGTGCACTTGTCACATGTAAGCGAAAGTCAGCGAATCGCCGATAAAAGATTGGAAAAGGCAAAGGCGACGAACGAAAAATTACGCAAGGAACTCGCCGAACTTCAAGACATTAACAACATTGAGAAATTGGCGCGTGAGGAATTGGGATTCACCAAAGAAGGCGAAATGCCCTATCAAACGACGCGACAGTAAAAAAATTTTTTGGGAGGACAAAATTTTGGCAATGGAAGCAGGTAACATTGTTGAAGGCAAGGTTACGCGAATTACGAACTTTGGTGCCTTCGTGGAGCTGGAAGAAGGAAAAGTCGGGCTGATTCACATTTCGGAGGTCGCCGATGTCTATGTCAATGACGTTCACGATTTTTTGAGCGAGGGCGACAAAGTTCAAGTGAAAATCGTCAGCATTGACGGCAACAAAATTGCCTTGTCGCTGAAACAGGCAAAGCCCAAGCCGCCCGAAAGTGAAGCGCAATCTTCAAAACAAAATCGGCGCGGCGACTTTCGCAAACCGCAAAAACAACTGTCGGCATCGTTTGAAGATAAGCTGTCGAAATTCCTTAAGGACAGCGACGAACGCTTAACGGATTTAAAAAGAAAAACGGACTCCAAGCGCGGCGGTCGCGGCTCGCGGCGGTCGGATTAAATCGCGTCCCTTGCACTTTTTTTTTAATTAGGAACCAGGAACTAAAACCTAAAACCTAAAACCTAAAACCTATCAGGAATGGAGAATTGCCGTTGCTGAAAAAATTTGTTGACGTCTGCGCAACAGAAAAAATTTTCGACGGCGTCCGCAAAATTTTAATCGCGGTATCGGGCGGAGCAGATTCGCTTGCGTTGGCTGAACTGCTGATAAATTCTCGGCGAAGATTCGATTTAGAACTTTGCATTGCGCACTTTGAACACGGCTTGCGCGGACAAGAATCGCTTGACGACGCGGCTTTTGTAAAAAATTTTGCCGAAGAACACGCCATAAAATTTGTCGGAGCCGGCGGCGACGTTAAAGCTTTCGCGGCAGAAAATAAAATTTCAATCGAGACGGCAGCGCGAATTCTTCGTTACGAATTTTTAAGCAAAGTCAAACGAGATTTAAATTTTGACGCGATAGCATTGGCGCATCATGCCGACGATCAAGCAGAGACAATTTTAATGCGGCTTCTGCGCGGTGCGACTTCGGAAGGTTTATCGGCGATGAAGTTCAGAACTTTTTCCGAAGAATACGGCTTGTTGATTCGCCCGCTGTTAAGATTCAGGAAAGTCGAGCTTGAAAATTTCTGCCGAGAAAAAAATTTACTGCCGCGCCTTGACGCAACCAATTTCGAGGCGGAAGCGACGCGCAATAAAATTCGCTTGGAACTTATCCCGACGTTGGAGAAATTTAATCCCGCGCTTGTCGAAACTCTCTGCAGACTCGGCGAAGTCACGGCGGAAGAATCGGACTTCATCTCCGCGCAGGCAGAAAAAATTTTCTCCGCCGTCGTCAAAGGAAATTGCATTATCCGCGCAGATTTTTTGAAACTCCATCCCGCACTTCAACGAGTCGTCATAAAAAAATTTCTCGCAAAAGTCACGGGCTCGACAAAAGATTTCGGCTTTGTGCACTTTGAAGGCGTCCGAAAAGTTTTGTTGAACAATTTGTCGGGTGTCGAGATCCCAAAAAATTTGCGGGCTGATTTAAGGAAAGGAAAACTTTACATAACCAAAAATTTTATCGGAAAGGGTTGATTGCTTTGAAAAGTAAGGAAGATTACATTGAACGCGTGCTGTACACCGAGGAAGAGATCGCCGCTCGTGTCAAGGAGCTCAGCGCGCAAATCAGCGAGGATTACAAAAATATCGCCAAGCCGCTTTTGACGGTCGGCATTCTCAACGGCGCGGTTATGTTTTATACCGACGTTGTGCGGCGGCTGACCATTCCCGTCCAATTCGATTTTCTTATCGCCTCCAGCTACGATGCCAATTCTCACACAAGCGGCAAAGTCAACATTCTTAAAAATCTCGACAACGATCCGAAGGGCAGAGATATTTTGCTTGTGGAAGACATTATCGACTCCGGCACTACGATGAATTTTCTTATCGAATATTTTCTTGACAAGAAGGCGAACAGCGTAAAAATCTGTACGCTTCTCAACAAGCCGAGCCGCCGCAAAGTCGATGTCAAGATTGATTATTGCGGCTTTGAAGTTCCCGATGATTTTATTGTCGGCTACGGGCTTGACTTCGCGCAACATTATCGCAACCTGCCTTATCTGGGAATTCTGAAACGCAGTGTTTACGGTGGAAAATGAAAAGCAATTAGCAATTAGCAATTAGTAATGAGTAATGAGCAATGAAAAAATTCAATGTGATAGTTGATAAGAGCATGGATTTTGCCGTAAGGATTGTGAAGCTGTATAAATTTTTGAAGGATACTCGTTCGGAATATGTTCTTTCAAAGCAAGTTTTGAGAAGCGGCACAAGTATAGGAGCCAACATCAAGGAAGCGACCTATGCTCAATCCAAAGCAGATTTTAACGCGAAAATGTATATTGCCATGAAAGAAGCATCTGAAACCGAATATTGGATTGAACTTCTTGAAAGAACCGAATACATAACGAAAAAGCAAGCCGAGAGTTTGCTGACAGATTGTGTCGAGCTTATTAAAATTTTGACTGCCATTACAAAAACCGTAAAGAGTAATTCCTGATTCCAAATTCATTACTCATTACACATTGCTCATTACACATTAATTAAAGGGGCGTTTTGATTGAACAGTTTTTTGCGCAACGTCGGGTTTTATTTGCTGGTGATTTTTATCGCGATAACTGCTTATGACTATTTTTCCGTGAAGCCTCAACCTGTGGAAGAAACCGCTTATTCGCAATTTCTGGAGATGGTTGAAAAGGGCGAAGTCACGAAAGTTGTATTGGTAAAGAATACGATTAAAGTCACGAAAAAGGACGGCGGCGAGTTCACGACGATAGCACCCGACGAGCCGATTGGCGACGAAAATCTTGTCGGAAAACTCGAAGCCAAAGGAGTAGAAATAACTGCGCAGAATCCGAAAGATCCGCCGTGGTGGATGACGCTCCTTTCTTCTTTGTTGCCGATAGTAATTTTGATTGGCGCATGGTATTTCATAATCATGCAAACTCAAGGCGGCGGCTCCAAAGTTATGTCTTTCGGGAAAAGCCGCGCAAAATTGATGGGCGGCGACAAAGTCAAAGTCACGTTTAACGACGTGGCGGGCGCGGATGAAGCCAAAGAAGAACTTCAAGAGGTCGTCGAGTTCCTTAAGCACCCGAAAAAATTTAATGATCTCGGCGCGAGAATTCCTAAAGGCGTTTTACTTTTCGGTCCGCCCGGCACGGGCAAAACTCTTTTGGCAAAAGCTGTCGCGGGAGAAGCGGGCGTTGCGTTTTTCTCTATAAGCGGCTCCGATTTTGTGGAAATGTTCGTGGGCGTCGGCGCGTCGCGAGTCAGAGATTTATTCGCGCAGGCGAAAAAAAATTCTCCCTGCATAATTTTTATTGATGAAATTGATGCTGTCGGTCGTCAACGCGGAGTGAATGTCGGCGGCGGACATGATGAACGCGAACAAACTTTGAATCAGTTGCTTGTCGAAATGGACGGTTTCGCGCCCAACGAAGGGATAATCATAATTGCGGCAACGAACCGCCCCGACATTTTGGATCAAGCACTTTTGAGACCGGGACGCTTTGACAGACAAATTGTCGTCGATAAGCCCGATGTTGTGGGACGAATTGCGATTTTAAAAGTTCACACAAAAGGCAAGCCCATTGCGAAGGATGCCGACTTGGATATTTTGGCGCGGCGGACTCCGGGATTTACGGGCGCGGATTTGGCTAATCTTGTCAATGAAGCGGCACTTTTGGCGGCGCGCAGAAATAAACACGAAATTAACATGACGGAGCTTGAAGAATCGATTGAACGAGTTATGGCGGGTCCCGAAAGAAAATCCAAAGTCATGAGCGAGGACGAAAAAAAGTTGACGGCTTATCACGAAGGCGGACATGCTTTGGTGGGCATGATGTTAAAGCACGCCGATCCTGTTCACAAAGTTACGATAATTCCTCGCGGCAGGGCGGGCGGTTATACTCTCATGTTGCCGAAAGAAGATCGAAGTTACGCCACGCGCTCGGAACTTTTGGACAGATTGAAAGTTGCAATGGGCGGGCGCGTCGCCGAAGAAATTGTTCTCAACGAAATTTCTACGGGCGCATCTCAAGACATTCAGCAGGCGAGCCGCATTGTTCGCGCAATGATTATGCAATACGGCATGAGTGAACATTTGGGCTTTGTTTCTTACGGCGGCGATCCTTCTCAGCAATATTATTTCGGGCAGACGCAGAAAAATTATTCGGAGGAAGTTGCGGGCGAAATCGACAAAGAAATTCACAAGTACATGGAAGAAGCTTACGAGGCTTGCCGCACAATCATAAACGATAATCGCGACAGTCTTGAAAAAATCGCGCAGGCTTTGATGGACAAGGAGACGTTGACGGCGCAGGAACTTAAAGATATTGTCTTCGGCGAAAAGAAAATTGATTTGGAAAAGCCGCCTGTCGACCCGCCGACTCCGCCGCCCGAACCCGTACCCGTCGAATTGGTTAAGGAAGTCGAACAACCGAAAATTCCCGACGGCTCGACGCCCGATCCCGTTTAAAAAAAATTCAGCAGAACGATAGATTCAGGGAGGTTGAAGAAATTTTGACCTTCCTAATTTTTTTGCAGGGAGGAAAATTTTTTGCGTCACGAATATTTAAAGCTCGTCCCCGAAAATATAACCGTCACTTTTACGGACATTCATTTTTCAAAGCGGACGGGCGAAAGTATAACCGTTCATCTCGAACGCCCCAATGAAAACGGCTTTGACATTGCCGAATATGTTTTGCCCGTGTGCTACTGCAAAAAATGTATGGGCTTTACCGAAGACGAGGAATATAAATTGCGGCAATTCGTGGCAAGACACAGCCCGTTGATTTGGGAAATTGCCCGCGAGGACGGTGAAATCGTTGCCGATATTATATGAGCTCTACGGTTACAAAATTTTCTTTTGGTCAAATGAAAACAACGAGCCCGTTCATGTTCATGTTGCAAAAGGAAAACAATCCGCCAATGCCACAAAAATTTGGCTTCCGCCGGAAAGTAATCCCGTTGTGGCGCACAATAAAAGTCGTGTTCCGCAAAAAGATTTGACGCGGCTTTTAAAAGCCATTGCGCTTGAACGAAACAATATCATTGCTCGTTGGTATGATTATTTCGGAAAATAATTTTTGGGAGGAATTTTTATGAGTGAAATTGTTTTGCATTACACCCGCGCAGGGCATGTTGAAAATATTCATCGCGGCGACGTTGCGGCGGTAAATTGCAAGGGCGAAGTCGTGGCGGCGGTCGGCAATGCGCATTTGCCGATGTTTTGGCGTTCGGCGGCGAAACCTTTTCAAGCCTTGCCCTTCGTGAAAAACGGCGGGCTCGAAAAATATTCCATAACGGAAGAAGAACTTGCGCTTTTGGTCTCCAGTCACAGCGGCGAAGAAAATCACGTGGCACTTGTCAGAGAAATTTTGTCGAAACTCGGACTTGATGAGTCGGTTTTGGATTGCGGAATTGTTCGCCCGATGAGCGGCAAGGCTTTCAAAAAAATTATTGCGGCGGGAGAAAAAGTTTTGCCCGTCCACAATCCTTGTTCGGGAAAACATTCGCAGATAATCGCGCTGTCAATGATGCTCGGCATTCCCTACGAAGGCTATACTCAACCCGAACACGAAGCGCAGAAAATTATTTTTAAACATGTGGCAATGGCGTCGAAAATGCCCGAAGACAAATTGGAAATAGGAATTGACGGTTGCGGCGTACCCGTATTTTATCTGCCGATTTATAACATGTCGCTTGCCTATGCAAGACTTTCAACGCCTAGTAAAGGCGATTGGGGAGAATATGAAGACGCGGCAACAAAAATTCGCGACGCAATGAGTAAATATCCGCAAATAATTTCGGGGACGGGCAGAATCGATTTGGCGGTTTCTGAAGTCACGGGCGGAAGAATCATTGCAAAAATCGGCTCGGACGCGGTTTACTGCTTGGCTGTCAAAGACGGCGACTTGGGCATAACTTTTAAAATTGAGGACGGCGATTATGCGGCGGTAACTCCAATGACAATCGCCGTGTTGAAAAAATTGGATTTGCTGACAAAAGACGAGGCGGCGGAGTTGGATAAAATTTTCCCGCCCGTTTTAAAAAATCATCGCGGAGAAATTATCGGCACGATTGAGGCTGTCTTTTGAAAAAATTTTATTGGGCTAGCAATGCGCAGCGTTGCGTACAACCGCGGTTAGTTGCTCCGAAAATTTTTTAAGCAGGAGCGCGACCGCTGTTCTCCCGCTTTTAAAGCGGGGCTGTCTTTTGATTGAAAAGTTAAATTTTCTATGCTAAAATTTTCTGCGAGGTGAATGAATATGCGAAAGACAATCGTTGAGATTTTGAAGAATGCGGGCGACAATTTTGTTTCGGGCGAGAGCATCGCCGGAGAGTTGGGCATTTCCCGTACTGCTATCTGGAAACATATTCAGAAACTTCGAGAGAGCGGCTACGAAATTATCAGCCGAGAAAGATGCGGTTACAAATTAAAAGACGCGCCCGATCTTCTTTTGCCGAGTGAAATTCAAATCGGGCTTGAAACAGAAATTATCGGCAAGAACATGGAATATCATCCTTCGGTTGACTCGACAAATCGCGTTGCAAAAGCTCTTGCCTATAACGGCGCGGAAGAAGGAACAATCGTTGTTGCCGAAGAACAGGAAGTCGGCAAAGGGCGGCTTGACAGAAAATTTTTTTCGCCGCGAGGAAAAGGCATTTGGTTTTCCGTTATTTTGCGCCCTGAAATTTTGCCGAAAGATGCTCCGAAACTTACTTTGATGGCGGCGGTTGCGGTTGCCGAAGCAATGGCGCGTTTCAATCTCAAAGCCGAGATCAAATGGCCAAACGACATTATGTTTGAAGGAAAAAAACTCGTCGGCATTTTGACGGAGATAACGGGCGAAATCGGCAAGATAACTTATATCGTCGTCGGCGTCGGAATCAATGTAAATATCAGCCGCGAAGATTTTCCCGAAGAACTTCAAGACGTTGCGGCGTCGCTTTCCGAAATGAACGGCGAAATTTTATCTCGCGTGCAAATTTTCCGCGCAGTGCTTGAAGAATTCGACAAGCTTTATATCGAAGTCAAAAATTCGGGTTTTGATAAAGTCATTGAGAGTTGGAAAAAATATAATGTCACGCTCGGAAAAAATGTTCGCGTTATCTCGGCGGGCGAAGGCGAAGATTTTACGGGCAAAGCAGTTGATTTGAATTCGGACGGAGCACTTGTCGTCGAGACTAAAAACGGACGGCGGGCGGTTTATGCGGGTGATGTTTCAATCAGATAAAAATTTTTCGGATAAAAAAATCCCTCAACCTGCGCGGGCGAGGGAATTTTTTTTTTGCGCGTCGTTGTGATATATTTTGATAAAGATTTAAGAGTTTGAAAGATTTTTTGGGACGCGGCGGGCGATGTTTCAATCAGATAAAAATTTTTCGGATAAAAAAATCCCTCAACCTGCGCGGGCGAGGGAATTTTTTTTTGCGCGTCGTTGTGATATATTTTGATAAAGATTTAAAGGTTTGGAGGCTTTTTTTTGAACGCAAGAGATATAGACATGTTGCACGGCTCGCTGTGGGACAAAATAATTATTTTCGCGTTGCCGCTGGCAATAACGGGCGGTATGCAACAATTTTTAAATGCGACGGACGTTTTCACATTGGGACAATTCGTCGGGAAAAATGCAATGGCGGCGGTCGGCAACAATACTTCGATGGTCGGATTAATCGTCAGCTTGATGATGGGCTTGAGTCTCGGCGCGAACGTCGTTATCGCCCAAAATATCGGCGCACAAAAAATTGATCGCGCACAATCGGCGGTGAGCACGGCTTTTATCTTGGCGGGCATTTGCGGAATTCTTTTCTGTATAATCGCGGAACTTTTGGTCGAGCCGATTTTTTATTTCTTGGAAGTGCCGTCAAGCGTCGTGGAAATGGCGGAAACTTATCTGCGAATTTTTCTGCTCGGCTTGCCCGCGATAAGTTTCTACAATTTTCAAGCGGCGATTTTCCGAAGCAAAGGCGACACGCGCACGCCGTTAATCGCATTGGTTTTTGCAAGCATTGCGAATATCATTTTGAATTTAATTTTTGTCCTGCAATTCGATTTGGGAGTTGCGGGCGTGGCGGCGGCGACAGTCCTTGCCAATTTTTTAAGCGCACTGATTTTATTCCGAGAACTTTTGAAAGCCGAAGGAATTATAAAACTCCATCTCAACGCGCTGATTGTCGACAAGGAAGAGCTTTTTGAAATTGTCCGAATCGGTTTGCCGGCGGGCATTCAGGGAATGGTTTTTTCTCTGTCGAATCTTTTGATTCAAGCGGCGATAAATTCTTTGGGCGCGGACGCAATGGCGGCTTCGGCGGCGGCGTTTACAATCGAAATAAATGTTTTCTGCGTGGTAAACGGCTTCGGGCAGGCGACAACAACTTTTGTCGGACAAAATTACGGCGCGGGAAATTTGCCTCGTTGCAAGCGGGCGACTTGGGTTTCAATGGGCTTGAGTGCATTTTTCACGCAGACGCTTTGCTTTATGATTTTATTTTTTGTGGAAGAAGTTTTGAGTCTCTTCAACGAAGACCCCGAAGTCCTTCGGCTCGGCGCAATTCGGCTTTGGTATATCGTCGCGCCCGAAATGCTGAATGTAATTCTGGAAACTTTATCGGGAGCTCTGCGCGGCTACGGAATTTCAATGACGCCTGCCGTAATAACTTTGATTTGCGTTTGCGGCTTGCGGGTGACTTGGGTTTTCACGGCTTTTGAAAAAATCCCGACCTACGAAACTTTGATGCTCGTTTATCCCCTAAGCTGGCTCCTCACGACGATCTGTTTAATCTTCGCATATTTTTATCACATAAAGAGATTGAAACCTGCGCGGAAATAAAACCGTTGAAAAAACTAAATCTTGATGTTATGATCGCAATGGAAAAACTTCGGACACCGATTTTATAGTTTTTATATGGAGGAATCCTTGAACATGAAGAAAAATTATTTTAAAAACTTACCCCCCCCCGATTATCGAATTTTAAAATGTCGCGGACAAGTTGCCGTGCTTTTCGCTGTGCTCATTCCGATTTTGTTTTTATTTCTCGGAGTGGCTCTTGATCTCGGTTGGTACTATGTGAATGTCTCGCGCTTGCAAAATGCGGCGGACGCGGCGGCGGTTGCGGGTGCTCAAACTATCATGGACAGTGAATATTTTTCGGGCTATAAAAGCATCACGCTCGTCGGCAAATATCCCGCCAAAGTCAGCAACGAATACCGCGTAACCAATATTTACGAGTTGACGGCGGTTGAAAACGGTAACAGCGTTGCCGAAGAATATGTCAACAAAAATCTGTCGAGCGAAAGCCACAGTTCGCTGACCGATTCTTGGACAAAAGCGGAGATTCAATCCGAACAAAAACTTTATGAGAAAGATGACAATCTTTATTACGTCGTCCGCTTGAAGGAAGAGATCAAACATTTTATGTTGCCCGGCTGGTTTGACGATATGGCTGCGCCCGTGACGGCAGTCGCTCTGATTTCAAAGCGGGCAGTTGTGAATTCTGCAGATGAAGATGACGTTGTCATTCCCGATGTTCCCGAAATTCCTTCCGGGGTTGACACCTCTGACGTCCCCGATACTCCAACTTTACCTGAAAAGCCCGAAACACCCGAAACACCCGAAACACCCGAAACAAATAATGTGACTTTGATATTTAATGCAAACGGCGGCACACTGCCTGACGGAACTACAAAAACGATAACACTTCAAGAAGATGAAGACGGAAAAGTTAATTCGACGGTCAATCAGTCGGCTGAACGCGAAGAGCATATTTTTTTAGGTTGGAACACGGCGGCGGACGGCAGCGGCAAATCTTATCAAAACGGCGATAAGATAACTGAACAAGATTTCAGCGGCGGCAGCCTCACGCTTTACGCACAATGGGCTGAAAATATCCCCGAAGACAACACGATACCCGAAGATGTAGATACTGCCATTGAACCCGAAGTCGAAGGCAATTCGATTTACGCCGTCATGAGAAAAGGATATTATGCTGATCCGAACAACATAACCGGTTCCACGCCCGACTATGAAGGTCACGAAATGACAAAGGTTTATAAAACTTGGATGAAAATTTATACTGAAGGCGGCTCAAGTCAATCGTATGCAGACGCTCGCTGTTTTTATCCCGATACCGGCGGCTCTGTTTACGACAGCGATTATATGCGCAAGGAAATAACTCACATAACTTCAAAAACGATTTACAAAGACAGATTCTTTCTCGATTTGGGCTCCGACTTAATGTATAATCACGGGCTGAGTGACACTGCCGGTGTAGGTCACGGCTTATTCGAGACGCGCTGGGATTTAAATTCCATTTTCAGCGAAGGCGGCGATACATTTACTTCGATAAAAAATCACGCCTACGCAAGCAGATATGACAGCAACAAAATAACTTTTAACTTTCAAAAGAAAACCACAACCACACGTTGGGGACAAACTACGACTTCTTACAGTAAAATTTCCTCATCCGAAGGTAAGGAAGCAATTAAGCACAGAGTGCACACGCGATTTAATATCGACGGCGGTTTTTCGGGCACGAGTACCGATCCGCTTTGGTTCCGCATTGAGAGCGAGGAACTCAACGAAGGCGGCGGCGACAAACAAAATACAACAGTCCGACAAATTTTTATCAATGTGAACTTCGACAATACGAGCAACAGTTATCGTCCGCTGGTTATCTTTTACGACGGTCCCGACCGTGCGCAACTTGACGGCGATGTTGATGTAGGTAACAATCAAACGGCAAAAGAGAAATATCCGAATTTGAGAGTCCGCGATCCTCTGCCCGTAATTTTGAATCTCAACAAAGATTTCAAAGGAATTTTGTTCGCGCCGCACAGCCCCGTTGTTATTATCGGCAACGGACATAAAATGATTGGTTTTGTCGTCGCAAAAAGTTTCGTTCAGCTCGGCACGGCAGCAGGAAATAAAGTCAACGCAACGGGCAATGATCCTGAATTTTATGTCGACAGCTACGGAAATGTTTCTTTCGATACGTTGCCCACGAGCGTTATTCGCCGTCCTTACAGCAAAGTTTTCAAGAATAAAGATAACGGAAGTTACACTGAAGAATATGACGAAAATACTTTGAATGCGGTTGAAGACAAATACAAGGAAGCGAATTTCGGTAACTTTGAATGGGTTTATAAATCTAAAGAAGCGTTCAATCTCAGCGAAAATTCTCGCTACGCCTCTTTTGGGATTCACGGCTTGAAAAGAAATATCTACGTATATCTGAACAGCTCGCAGGCAAGCGACACAACTTTAAGCGATCCGGGTTTCGGCAACTCTGTCGATATGTTCTTTACGACGGTACGTTCGAGATGGGTTAAGTAAAAAATTTTTTTAAATCGAAGCAGCCGCAGGGAAAAAAATCCTTGCGGCGATTTTTTTATACGCTGAATAAAACCTGAATATTGACTGGAAAAAAATGTTTTGTTACAATCAACAAAAGCAACTCACTCGTCGGATTAATGAAGGGGAGAAAAATTTTGGCGAAGATATTTCAAGCGACGCACGTCGGAAAAGTTCGGCGTAACAATGAAGACTCGCTGATTGTCATAGAGCCGAAAATATTTGTTGTGGCGGACGGCATGGGCGGAGCCAAAGCGGGCGAAGTGGCAAGCCGCACGCTGGTCGAGACGGTTAAAAATTTCCTGTTGAAAACTCCGCCGCCTTGGAACGAAAAAATTTTGGCATCGGCGATTCTCACGGCGAACAAAAAAATTTCAGATTTGGCACGGCAGAACGAAAATTATTCGGGCATGGGCACAACCGCGACAATTTTATCTCTGGACGAAAAGCTTGCTTACTTCGCGCACGTCGGCGACAGCAGACTTTATCGGCTGAGAAATAATTTTCTGGAGCAGATAACCGAAGATCATTCTTACGTTGAAACTTTGGTAAGGCGCGGCGATTTGACGCCCGAAGAAGCTCGCGTTCATCCGATGAAAAATGTTTTGATTCAAGCGGTCGGCGCGGTTGAGAAAATTTTTATCGATCAAGCAAATTTTCCCGTCGAAGGCGGCGACATGTTTTTACTTTGCACGGACGGCTTAACGAATATGGTTGACGATGAAAGCATTAAAAAAATTTTACAGACTGCGCAAAATCCTGCCGACGCGCTGATTGAAGCCGCACTTTCGGCGGGCGGCAAGGACAATGTTTCGGTTATCGTTGTCGGAGTTGATTAGTCATGTTTCGCGAAATTTTGAATTGCGTCATGAGTTTGTATTCAGCAATGAACACGGCTTTTCATTGCGCGTTGAGAATAGCTCACGACGCATTAATTTAAGGAGGACGAGGTTAAATGATTCGGCAAGTCCTCAATCGGTGTTACGAATCGGAAAATTACTCGGCGCAAAAAATTCCTTGTCTGTCCTGCAACAACAAAAATTTTTTGCGGAGTAAAAAGAGCAGTGAATTTTATTTTCAATTTAAGGAGGGACGAGATTAAATGATTCAGCGAGTCTTGGGCGGGCGTTATGAATTGGAAGAGAAAATCGGCAGCGGCGGCATGGCGGAAGTTTACAAAGCTCACGACAGACTCCTTTCTCGTCCCGTAGCGATAAAAATTTTACATGCGGAATATCGTTCGGACGTAGAATTTATTGAAAGATTTCATCGCGAGGCAAAAGCGGCGGCGCGCCTTTCGCATCCGAATATTGTCAGCATTTATGATGTCGGAGTTGCCGGCAACGATCATTATATCGTTATGGAGTATGTTAAGGGCGATACTCTCAAGAAAAAAATGCAGGACGAAGGACCGCTTGAGCTTTTGACGGCAACTTCAATCGCAAAAGACATTGCAAACGGCTTGACGCACGCGCACGCAAATAATATCGTTCACTGCGACATCAAGCCGCACAACATTTTAATGACGGAAGACGATCACGCAAAAATTACAGATTTTGGAATTGCCCGCGCAGTCACGGAATCGACGCTGACTTACGGCGGGAGCGTTGTCGGCTCCGTTCATTATTTTTCGCCCGAACAAGCTCGCGGCGGCGCGATAACTCCCAAGTCCGACGTTTATTCTTTGGGGATTGTGCTTTATGAAATGTTGACAAATAAATTGCCGTTCACGGGCGACAATCCCGTTGCAATAGCGATGAAACACATTGAAGAGGATCCGATTACTCCGAGCCGTTATCGCCCGCAAATTCCGCCGATGCTTGAGGCTATCGTCTGTCGAGCAATGAGTAAAAGTCCCGAAATTCGCCCGTCGAGTTTTGAACTTGTCCAAGAACTTTCAAAAGTCGAATCGGCATTGAGTGTAACGCAGAGAAGCGACCCCGATGCCACAAAACGTTTGCCGCGAACAGAAATTCCCCCGCGCCGCACAGATCGTCAAGGTTTGGGAACTCAAGGCAACAATCAAGAAGAATCCAAAAAGCCCGAAGTCAAACAGAAACCTTTTTACAAGACGAAAACTTTCATGGCGATGATGTTTTTCGTTTTGGTAATGGGCTTCGGCGTAGGGATTTTTGCGGCGTTCGGAAAAGTTTGGAACACGGAAAATGTCGTAACGGTTCCCGACGTAAAAGGCAAGCAACTTGCATTGGCGCGACAAATTTTGGAGGACGGACATCTTCGCGTGAACATTGCCGAAACTTACGACGCAACTGTTCCTGCGGGGCAAGTTGTTTCGCAAGACCCCGACTTCGGCAAGACGGTTAAAAGCGACAGAGTTGTTACAATTTACGTCAGCAAGGGCGGCGAAGAAATCGAAATGCCCGATCTTGCAGGTTTGGCGAAATCCGCCGCGCTTGAAAGACTGCAAAAGCTCGGCTTGAATGTGGGCAGTGTTTACGAAAAAGATTCTTCAAGCGAACCGGGAACTGTTTTATCTCATGACCCGACGACGGGCACGAAAATTATTCGCGGACAAGCGATTGATTTAATCGTTTCTCGCGGCGGCGGCGAACCCGACAATAAATCTGATAATAAAACCGACAATAAATCCGACAATAAGTCTGACAATAAATCCGACAATAAAAAGGCTGACGAACCGAAATCCGAAAAAAAATTTGCTCGCGTCCCCGACGTTTACAGTTCGGGGCTCGGCTCGGCTGAAGACAGCATAGAAAATCGCGGGCTTTATGTCGGCTCCGTCACTTATCAAGAAAGTTCGCAGGCGGAAGGCACGGTTATTTCTCAATATCCCTCGCCCGACGTTGAAGTTGAAGTCGGATCTTATGTCGATTTGGTAATTGCAAGTCGTCCTGCTCCGCAACCCGAACCGGAGCCTGAACCTGTCCGTGAGCCCGAACCTTATCATGAACCGGAACCTTATCGCGAACCCGAACCTGTCCGCGAACTCGAACCGCAACCGCAATCGAACGATTTTCCCGATATTCCCGTTCAAAATGATGTGCCGAGCCGCGAAGACAACGATCAATCTAAAGGGAGATAGTCCCCCTTTTTTCTAAAGTGGGCACGCAAAACCATCTCGGCGTCTCGGCAACTTTCAAGTTCATTTTTAACTTTGTGTATTGAACAAACTTTTCTTTTGCCGCCCCAAAAGAAAAGTTTGCAAAAGAAAAGGGGCTCCAACCGGCAAGAAAACATCCTGTTTTCGTTGCCGGCGGGCGCACATCCTTGTGCGCCCGTGTCTTCGCCACCCGCTGTAAGCTTTTTCATTACGCATTACGAATTACGCATTGCAAAAAGAAAAGGCTCCTCGCAGGGGCGTTTGTCTCTCGTTATTCGGAGTAGCAAATAACCTTTGCCGTGTGTGCCGGCAATAGAAACATCCTGTTTCTGTTGCCGGCGGAGCCGTCATCCATGACGGCTCCTTTTTTCGTCCTTCATTGACTTTCTCCAAGTGACAAGCACTTTTTCGACAACTGTGATATAATTTTCAATCAAACAAACTCAACTGACCGCGAGGAATAGTTTTTTTCGGAGAAGAATTTTTTTGCAACGGAGGATTTTTCAAAATACCGCGCTGAAATTTTTCTGCCGTCGAACGAGCAAGTTCATCGCAACGTTCATTGAAAAAATTTCCCGCATGCCCTTTCACCCAATTAAAATTCACATTGCGCGACGAAATTAATTCGTCAAGCGTAAGCCATAAATCTTTGTTGAGCACGGGATTTTTGGTTGAAGTTTTCCAGCCGTTTCTTTTCCATTTGACGAGCCAGCCGTTTGTAAAAGCATTTTTGAGATAACTGCTGTCCGTAAAAAGTTCCGCGCGGTCGCCCGCCGAAATTTTTTCCAAAGCTTTAATCGCCGCCGTAAGTTCCATGCGATTGTTGGTTGTATGTTCTTCGCCGCCGAAAAGTTCTTCGCGATTATTTTTTTCGTCAACGATAACTGCCGCCCAACCGCCCGCGCCCGGATTCCCCAAACATGAACCGTCCGTATAAATTTTAAAATTCATTTTCTCGCCTCCGAAAGGAAATTTGTAATGGATATTCTCCAAGAAAAATTGAAAACGTTGCCCGCCGCGCCCGGCGTTTACCTCATGAAAGATATTCGCGGGAAAATTATTTATGTCGGCAAGGCTAAGGTTTTAAAAAATCGCGTCCGCCAATATTTTCAATCGAATAAAAATCTCGGCGCGAAAGTCAAGGCAATGGTCGCCAAAATCGTCGACTTTGAAACAATCGTCACGTCAAACGAAGTCGAGGCTCTGATTTTGGAATGCAATTTGATTAAAAAATATCGCCCGCGCTACAATATCAGTCTCAAGGACGATAAAAGTTATCCTTATCTCAAAATCACTGCCGAAGAATTTCCGCGAATAATTTTGACGCGGCGCGTGATTCATGACGGCTCGCGATATTTCGGACCTTACACGAACGGGCTTGCCGTCAAGGAAACTCTTCAACTTTTAAGAAAAATTTTTCCGCTCCGAACTTGCAGAATTTTTTCAAAGCGTCCGTGTTTGGAGTTTCACATTAAACGATGCCTCGCGCCCTGTGCAAACAAAATTTCTCGCGAAGATTATATGCGCTTTGTCAATGCGGCAGAAAAATTTTTGGAAGGACACACCGCGCAGGTTGAACGCGAAATTTCTGCACAGATGACGGCGGCGGCGGAGGCATTGAATTTTGAACAGGCGGCGAAGTTCAGAGATATTTTGTCGGCAATAAGAAAAGTTACGGAGAAACAAAAAATCGTAACCGATTTGGGCGACGCGGACGCAATAGGCTTGGCGCGGCTTGACAGCGAGACTTGCGCACAGATTTTTTTTATTCGAGACGGAAAAGTTGTCGGGCGCGAAAATTTTTTATTAAACGGCGCGGCGGACGAATCGGACGCGCAGGCAGTCACGGAATTTATAAAGCAATATTACAGTCGGGCGCAAATTTCGGCGACAGAAATTTTATTGCCCGTCGCATTGGCGGAAGACGATTTAAAAATTTTGGCTGAATGGCTCGGCGCGAAAATTTTGGAGCCGAAACGCGGCGTGAAACGTTCGCTGGTTGAAATGGCGATTGAAAACGCGCAGAAATTTTTGTCGGAAGAATCTGCGCGGCGACAAATAAAAAATGCACAGACAAAAGGCGCGGTCGAGGAGCTGAAAAAATTTTTGAACTTGCCGAAACTCCCGCGCCGCATGGAGTGCTTTGACATTTCGCATATTCAAGGCGCGGAAACTGTAGCGTCAATGGTTGTGTTTGAAGACGGCGTGCCCGATAAAAAAAGTTATCGCCGCTTCAAAATTCGTTCGACGGAAGGCAAGCCCGATGATTTTTTGTCAATGCGCGAAGTCACGAGCCGCCGATATGAGAAACTTTCCGAAGAAAATTTGCCCGACTTAATAGTTATCGACGGCGGAATCGGGCAATTAAATTCTGCGCTTGAAATAATTCGCGGCGCGGGACATAAAGTGCCCGTCGTCGGCTTGGCAAAACAATTTGAATTGATTTTCGTTGAAGGCGCGTCAATCCCCGTCGAATTGCCCAAAGACAGTCAAGCGTTAAAACTTCTGCAGAGAATCCGTGACGAAGCCCATCGATTTGCGATAACTTATCACAGAAAACTTCGGCGGGCACGAAATTTGAAATCGGAATTGGACAATGTGGCGGGCATCGGAGCGAAAAGACGCGCCGAGCTGTTTAAAAAATTCGGGACGATAGAAAAAATAAAATCGGCAACGGTTGAGGAACTTGCCGCCGTGCCGAGCATGAATCGCGCCGCCGCCGAAGCCTTGAAAAGGCAATTAGGAATTATGAATTAGGAATTAGGAATTAGGAATGAAAAACCTATTCCCTAGTTCCTAGTTCCTAGTTCCTAATTAAATTCCCGTTTACAAAAGTCTTCTTAATGTTAAAGTCGTCGTCAAAGATTGTGATGTCCGCCGCCTTGCCGACTTCCAAAGAGCCCGTCTTGTCGAAAATACCGAGTTCGACGGCGGGATTTTTTGTTACGAGTTCGACGCCCGCCGCAATATCGGTTGAAGTGTTTTCGCAGAAATTTTTTAAAACGTTGTTCAAAGTTGCGACACTGCCCGCAAGTGTTCCGTCTTCCAACGTTGCGACATTTCCTTTGACGAAAACTTTTTGTCCGCCCAATTCGCTTAAACCGTCGCCCAAGCCGCAAGCCCGCAATGAATCTGTTATCAAAATAATTTCACTGCGCGGCTTGACTTTGGCAACAATTCTCTGCGCGGCGGGGCAGACGTGAACATTATCGGCAATGAGTTCGACAATCGCGCTTGAATCAAAAGCCGCGCCGACGACGCCGGGTTTTCTGTGATGAAGTCCGCTTTGGGCGTTGAAAAGATGCGTTATGTGATTTGCGCCGCGAGCAATCGCCGCCATTGCAATTTCGTAAGTAGCCGCGCTGTGACCGATTGAGACGATGATATTTTTTTCGCGACAACGATCGATAAAATCAAAATCAATTTCTTCAGGCGCAACGGTAATGATTTTAATCACGTCGAAGAAATTTTTTATCAAAGAAAAATCTGCGCGGATAATATTTTCTTCAGCCTGCGCGCCTTTAAATTTTTTGCTGATAAAGCCGCCTTCCATATTGGCTCCGAGAATTTTTGCGCCTTGAGAAAAATTTTTCCCGATTCTGATTCTCTTCAAAGCCCGATAAATTTTTTCAAGCGGCATGGTCATTGTGGTTGGCAAAAAACTTGTGACGCCCGTCGAAGGCAAAAACTCTGCAAAATTTTTCAAAGCGTTGATGTTTTCGTCCATAGTATCGAAACCTGCCGCGCCGTGAATGTGAATGTTTATGAAACCCGGCGACACGAAATTATTTTCCGCGTCGATAATCTCCGCGCCTTCAATCGGCTTGCCGACGGAAATAATTTTCTCATCGAAATTCAAAGCCGAGCCCGCGCAGATTTTAAAATTACCATTCGAGTCGGGCAGAATCAATCGCCCGTTAATCAAAGTCATCATAAAAATTTCCTCCATAAAAAATTATCAAAAACAGCGGTGAAAAAAGGGCGCACAGGACGTGCGCCCGCCGGCAACAGAAACAGGATGTTTCTATTGCCGGCACACACGGCAAGGGTTATTTGCTACTCCGAATAATGAAGAACAAACGCCCCCGCGAGGTGCCCTTTCTTTTGCAACTTTTCTTTGGGCAAGCAAAGAAAAGTTGATCCTATAAATAAAAAATTATTTTCAAACTCAATCGAAGTGGCGAGCCGCCGACAATGACGAAGGTTTTGCGAACCCACTTTTTAGAAAAAAGGGGGGCAATAATTCTTCAGGTAAAAGGATTTTTCGACGCAAGGTTGAAATTTCTTTTTGAAAACAGCAGAAAAGTTCTTTATTTTTTTTTCGGCGGCAATTATAATGCGAAAAGCTTTGCAAATAACATTCGAGGTGATTTTTTTCATGGAACATTCTCCGGTAACGACGAACCCGTTGATTATCATGATGATAAACATGACGGTCGTCTTCATTGTACTTGTATCATTAATGTTTTTGATTAAGTTGATTCACATGGTCGATCCGACAAAAAAACCCGAAGTTCCCGAGCCGGTCGAAGAAGAAGAACCGCTTGTAGCCGTAAAATCGGAATCGGCTCCCGCTCCCGCGCCCGAACCTGTCGAGCAGGGAGTTTCTCCCGAAATAATCGCGGCAATCTCGGCGGCAATTTCGGCTTACGGTTTTTCGGGACAAGTTCGGGCAGTGCGAATCCTCAATCACGAAGGCACACCTTGGCGCGCCTCCGCAAAATTTAACAATCTGCAACGCAAATAGGAAGGAGTGATTTTTTTGGAAGCGTTAAATGCATTTTCCGTGTCGCTCCAAGCAGTTTGGAATGACAGCGGCTTTTCGGCGTTCACGGTCGGCAACGGCATTATGATTTTGGTCGGACTCATTCTTTTGTACATGGCATTTGTAAAAGAATTCGAGCCGCTCCTGCTCGGACCAATCGCCTTTGGTTGTATCTTGGCAAATTTCCCGAACACGGGATTTTTCGGCGAAGAAATGAACGTCATGAAGGCAATCAATTACGGCATAACCTATGAAATTTTCCCGCCGCTGATTTTCTTGGGAATAGGAGCAATGACAGACTTCAGCCCGTTGCTCGCCAGACCTTCGACGTTGCTTTTGGGTGCGGCGGCGCAAATCGGCGTTTTCGTTGCATTGGGCGGCGCAATGCTTGTCGGCTTTAACGTCCACGAGGCGGCGGCAATCGGAATTATCGGCGGCGCGGACGGTCCCACGTCAATTTATCTTTCAACAAAACTTGCGCCGCATTTGCTCGGAGCAATCGCGGTTGCGGCGTATTCATACATGTCGCTTGTCCCCATGATTCAGCCGCCGATTATGAAACTCATGACGACGCAAGCCGAAAGAGAAATTGTCATGAAAGATTTGCGGCAAGTCACGAAATTTGAACTTATCGTTTTCCCGATTGTCGCAACGATTTTTATCAGCTTGCTTCTCCCGCCAATCGCGGCACTTTTGGGTTGTTTGATGCTCGGAAATCTTTTCAGAGAATCGGGCGTTACGGATCGTCTTTCCGACACCGCGCAGAACGCTTTGATTAATATCGTTACGATTTTCTTGGGAACAGGTACAGGAATGACGATGAACGCCGAAAGTTTCTTGAGAACAGATACTTTGCTGATAATCGGGCTCGGACTTGTCGCATTTATGGGCGGCACGGCAGGCGGCTTGATTTTCGGAAAAATCATGTGCAAAATGACGGGCGGCGCAATTAATCCGCTTATCGGCTCGGCGGGCGTCTCGGCAGTTCCAATGGCGGCTCGCGTAAGTCAACTCGTCGGCATGAAATCAAAACCCGGCAATTATCTTTTAATGCACGCAATGGGACCGAATGTTGCGGGTGTTATCGGCACGGCGGTTGCGGCAGGTACCATGCTCGCCATGCTGAAATAAATCGTTTGACCGCGAAAATTCAACCGAACATTCAACGCCTTGTTCGGTTATTTTTTTAACGAAATATTAACAATCCCTGTTGACTTGACTGATATAATGAAGGGCAGAATTAAGGAAGAACAAATTTCGTTCGATTAATTTTTTGTAAGAAACAAGGACAAAATTTTTCGGAGGTGAAGTTCATGAGGGAATCTGTAAAATTTTTTTAGGAGAGAAAATGCGGTTGAAAAATTTTTTACTCACGAAACCTTGACCTCCGCAAACTCAAGGAAAGGAGATAAATTTATGAGGAATGAATTCAGTTTCGACTTGCAACGTTTTGACGGCGTTTGGAAAATCGCGGACGAAATTTATTCGACCTTTACCGACGCGCTCGCCGTCATTGCGGGCAACTCGACAATAAGTTTAACGACAGATTCTTCCGAAAAAGTGAACGGCACAATCCCCGCCGACACCGTAATAGATTTGGGCGGCAACACCTGCACAATCACGGACGGAGCTTTGACGCTTGGAGATAATGTCACTTTCACGAACGGCACTTTAAATATCGAAGGCGGCATTTTCACGGGCAATTTGAATTTCGGCGCGGGAATGACTGTTTCAATAACGGGCGGCAATTTTTCCAATGATGTTTCGGCTTATCTTGCCGAAAATTTTTCGCTCTATCAAATTGACGAGACTTATACCGTTATCGAAAATGCCGTGCTGAATCTCGACTTGCCCGTTTCCTCCGCACGGGAAACCGCCACTTCGTATCCTATAACAATTCCTGCCGGCGGCAAAAGCGCAGTCATTGAAATCGGCGGTGTATCAAAAACCATCATATCAGGCGCGACAAATGCCATAACTGTTTCCACAGTTTCGGGCGGCGCGGTTGTAACGCTTTCAAATCCCGGCGAAGATTTTTATGTAAATGACGATACTTACAGAACTTATAAGCTGAACACTGCCGGCAGTAACGGAATAGTTTTAACGCTCGGTTCGGGCTCGGCGGTAACAGTCGGTTCGCTCGATAAAAATGATGTCTTTTCGATTAACGACGAAAAATTTTCAATAACTGCTCTGGGAGTTTTTTCGGGTTATGACAGCGTCAACACTGCCGACAAAATGATTTTAGGATCGTTGCCTTCAACTTTGGCTTTGACAGGTTCGACGCCCGACAATTTATCTTCCGCCTCAACTACTGATTGGTATAAAATTGTTGAAGTTGACAAAGGCGTGCTCAACATTACCGGCGCGAGCGATTTTGATACTTTGGCAGATTCTTCTTATTATAAAGGAGTTATCGCCGTCGACACCGACGGAGATACGGACGCCACACGCATTTTTTATGCCGAGCTCTCCACAACCGCCATAAAAGGTCAAAAATATATGATCTCGTCGATTACAAGTGCTTCGGTCGACAGTTCACTTGAAGGTACACTTTCAAACATTTATATTGCTTCAGATGTTTTGAGCGGCGGCGTTGTTTTTACGGAAAATTTTGCGGCTTCGTCAGCTTCTGCTCCGACAATAACGACGGATAACGCAACTTTTCACGTAGACAGTTCTGAAGGCTATTTCGTTTTGTCGGGCGGCACGACCATTCCCGTTTCTTTGAACAGTTCGGCTAAAGAAATTTCTTTAATCAGAGGTTCTTTGACTGCCGCCGTCACGGATCAAACTGTCACGACAGACAAATACACAATTTCTTCTTATACGGGCGGCACTTCGGGCGACGGCATAGAATTAAACAGCGACAGCAACGGCAACGTTACTTTGGGCGATTTGGATGTCGGCGAATCTTTTTATTTGACAAACGGATCTGTTTCCTCAACCTACACGATGACAAAAATCGGTTTGGTAAACAACGACGGCGAACTTTTGTTAAGACGGGGAACTTACAGCGGAATTAAAGAAAGTATCTTGCCCGTTTCTCTAATCACCAACGCAACGGAATACACTCCGCTTTATGCCTCCGAAGACATTGTCTCGATAACGGGAAATTACTCTTCAAACCCTACGCTCATTTCCTGCGCAAATAATGCTCTGGCATCTCTTACTTACAACTCAAGCAGAAACATTTACAATCTGTCCACAGATTACGATACCGACGAACTCGATTTGGGAAATTGGGCGGGAATTTACTTAAGCAACAGTGCAACGGTAAGTTTAAGCAAAGCCTTTATTGATGATGAAGAACCTTTGAGAATTACAACGGGCAATTCATCGGGAACCATTGCCAATTTTGCCATTACCTCTCTTAAATCCGGTTCTGCAACGGGCACTACCTTAACCGGAAGTTCCACTTCTCTTCAAACCCTTTCTACCGACGCGGGAATAGCGGAAGTTCGTTTGTTCGGCGGCAGTTTTGTTTCTTCAAACTCAACCAAAGTCAATGTTTCGCTTAGTAATTCCGAAGATATAGACGTTACATCATCCTATTACACTGTGACGATATCCTCTGATTTAAATGGGGCAACCATGATCTCCGATCCTCGCAGTAATTTCGCGGTTGGAAGAGCTTCGCTCAGAAGTTCGGCGACATTGATAACAGACAGCGACGGCACTACAAGCATTGTTTCGGGAAAATATTTCAACATTTACGATTCGGCAGGTTTCTCCGATTCGGATTCACATGCCGAATATTCTTCGATAAGCGGCAATGTGACTTTCATATACGATACGACCAACGGCGGCGACGTATACGCTACGGATTTGCAATACAATTCCACAACCTCAAACAACGATGTATTTCAATGCATCAAAGATGGCGACACCATTACCTACACAATGGTGAACAGGAAATTGCAATATGAAAGTAAAAATACCGGCGGCAAAAAAGTTTGGATTAATGACGAAGGCAACAGCAATATTCGTTCCGGAACTCATGTAAATCTGAACGACGATTACTTCAGAAAAATAATTTCCTCTTCGGGCAAACTCACCATTCCTTCTGCCGCTTCCGATATGGATGACGGAGAAACCGTTCTTATTGTCGCCGAAGATCTCGATCTCGATAAAAGTTACGGCACTTTGACAAAGACGGATGAAACTCATTACAATCTTAATCAAAGTGATTCGGATAATTACGATTTGAGCGACATTGTAATTACCGACAGCTCTACCGTAAATTTCAGCGAAGATTTTTACAAAACCAACATTAATCTTTACGTCAGCAATAAAAAACAAACTTCCTTGCGCTCCGAAACTGCAGGCATGAGTTTTGCCGTAAGCGGCAGTGACGGCGTGGCTTACGTCACGGGCGCAAATGAAGTCAGCTTGATTAGCGGCACAATTTTAACCGACGATTCTTCTCAAACGATTTGGATGGGAAATTATTCAGTTTCAGCCAACCCGAACGATACGGTATCCGACGGCTTAAATGTAGTTGTGACAACTCTTCAAGGAAGTGTCGGCACATTTCAAATTGTCAATGACATTGATTACAACGAATCATTCATTGTAAACGGTATTGAATATAATCGCGGCGCATTGGGCTTGACTTTTGATGAAACCGTTTCGGGCACAACCGTAACCAAATTTTATAAAGGCGATTTAATTCTTTCGGGAAGTGAAACCGTCACTACTGAAAGCCAAGCCGTCGGCGTAATTTTGGATGATTTGTTTACTGACAGCTTGTCGGGAATTTTGGCGGCGGCAGAATCGGGAATATACACGGAAGATCCTTCAAAATATGTTTTTGCAATCGGCGGCGAGCACAGCGTAAATGCTCTGGTTGTTGACGATTTGGACAAACGTTCAAAGAGACATGCAGATCTTCAAGTTTCAAGCGGAAAGTATGTCTTGACTACGGTTGACAACAGCGAATCTTGGGCTAATCTCGACGCAATTTCTGTTGTGAGCGGCGTAACAACTATTTCCAGCGTTTTCACTTCCAATGCCGACGGCGAACTTGTTACGATTATGACGGCGGGCAGTTCCCAAAATTCTTTGGGAGCCTCCTTCTTCGTCACCAAATCAAAAAGAGATATTTTCACGTTAAACGGTCAAGATGATCGACCGACAATCGGCAACGCAACGGCATTAACTCTTTTGGACGGCGTGATAACTGCGACAAATACTCAAACCATAACGATCGGCGAGGGAGATACTACCTTTCACTCGGCGGCGAATATGGGAATTTCCTTCGACAAAGAAAACTCGGAGGCGAGTTTAACCGCTGCCACAGGAAATGCCTTTACAGTCGACGGCGACACTTACAGCGTTGTTTCGGGCAACGGAATGGACTTTTTCGTCGGAGAAGACGGCGGAGTTACCGTTGAAGGTTTGACTTATGCCGGCGGAGACGTTTTCACTTACAACGACTCAACTTATTATCTGAAATCGACGGGCTTCGTGAAAAAAGATGCCTCAAATTATTTGTATCGTTGGGATAAAACCGATGATCATTCTTTGGCAGGCGGCTCGGTTGCAATTTCTGATCTCGAAACAAGCGGTAACTGGCAAGGTATTGTTACAATAACAAACGATACCGCTACAGTTGTTCCCTCCAGATTCCACAGCCCGACGACAACTTTGATGGATAAAAATTTCAAAAATACCTACGGCACTTTGGAATTTGTCACGAACGGAATTTACAGCTTGTCGAAGGACGCCGACGACTCCGCTACTCTCTCGGCAATTAATATCACATCAAAGAATATAAACACTCTTTCTGTTGACGAAGATTTTGAAGGCTTGACAATCTCTTACAACAATTCATCCGTTAAAGTCGGAGATCTGAAAGCCGACAGCGACGATTTTTATCAAGTCTCCATTTCCGGCGGCATAATGGGTCTTTCGGGCGTGGCAACTGCCTCGCTGATAAGCGGTTCGTTGCTGGCGGACAGCAATGTCGGAGTTTCTGTTTCCGTCAACAGTACTTACGGCACAGAATATATCAGAGCAGGCGGCTCGGCAGTAATAACTTTGATGGGCGGAACTGCCGCTGTCATTTTGGATCAAGACGATTATTTCTCCATAGGTACGGAATCCTACACTTTAGGCAAGCTGGGCTTGGCAAATGAGGATAAACAACTTTTAGTCAACGTTGACAGCAACGGCAAAAAATTTGTAGTAACAACAGCTTCAGGGCAAAATGAAACAATCGGCTTTGCTACCATTGCAAATCAAGATAATTGGTGTGATCTCCTCGCTCCCGAAAACGGAGTTTTGACAATAAGTTCTGCGCTTGAACTTACATCTTCACTTGATCATTTTGTTATTGTCAATGATGACAAGACTCCCGATTATTATTACGGAAAACTTACTCAAGATACTTCTTCGGGCGGCTATTCCTTAGAAACAATGACAGGTGCCGATTCTGCTCTTTGGCCTACAAGCGATACTATTTTGGTTGACAGCTCGGTTGTCACGCTCAGCAGTGATTTCCAAAAGAGAAATATTGCGGGCGTAAGGTCGGAAGCTGCTTTCGTCGTCAATGACAGCGGAAATAATTCCTTTACCGTAGCCGATACAAGAAACGGCGCGATTATAAATGATGCAACAAAAATTTCTCAGACAGACGGCACAATCATTGCAAGTGCAAGAACTCAGACTATTACGGCGGGCAGCGCGCAAATTTCAAACTACAACACCGGCGACAGCATAAAAGTTGTTGTCGACGGTGACGACGCCAGCATTGCCGCTTTGAACAACGGAGATATTTTCCTTGTCAACGGCACGCGCCACACAATGGCAACGGATCAAAAACTCAGAACTGCAAACGAATTGTTCAGAGAAACTATTTCCGGCAGTGTTGCAGTCTCCGATTTGGTAAACGACGATTATTGGTACAAAATTATCAGCACGGATACCGAAGGTGCTCTTACGATCAGTTCTTCGACAACAAGCATTTTGTCCGACGGAGATTCGGCTTACATAATCAACGGAAGCGACATCGATACAATTTACGGATCACTTACAAGAACGACGCTCGGCGGCTACAGCTTGAGCAGAAATGACGATTTGAGTCAAAGCAGTAAGTCAACCTTAACGAGCATAGTTTTGGATGAATTCCCCTTGAGTTTGACTTCCGATTTTAAAAATATCCCAATCATTTCGGGCAAAACAACTTTGCAGGCGACGACAACCGATGATGTCTTTGCTTTGGATTATGATAATTATGTTGAAGTTTTCAATGCCGACGGAGTTTCTTTGGGCGGCGGCACGCTGAAAACTTCCGATTCAAATCAGACAATCCGCGCAGGCAGTTATCGAATTCACGGCTTGAGTTTCACGGGCTCGGACAGCGCAATTACCGTCATAAGGAGCGGAAGCGTTGTCAAAGTCGGGGAACTTAATGTCGGCGAAAGATTTGTTGTCGGCAAAAAAACTTACAGAGCTACTGCCGTAGGTTTGATTGAAGAAGATTCTTGGAAAATCTGCGACGATGACGGATATGATATTGGTTCGGGCGTTTTTACTGTCGATTCAAATTTTGAAAGAGATATTATCGGCGTTGAAGAAAAAGAACTCAATCTTTCCTCTCAAGCGGGCGCGGCGGTTATCGTTGACGACATAAATGCTCCGACAGCCAGAATTGCCGATTTGGATTACGATTCGACGAGCGGCTTTACCGTCACGAGAAATTATGACGATTCGCTTACTTCAATCGCGCTGGGCACAAATACAATCGGTCTCACGACAAAATTTAATACGACGGTTAGGACGACGCAAAGCGGCAACAATCCTACTTTCACTGTGAATAAAGATCGTTACAAGTCGGCAAATGCCGCGCTGACGATTCAATCGGGCTCAAGCGACAATAATTCTTCGTTAATAAGCGGCGCGGTTGTTCTCGATACGGATACAAGCGCAGTCAAAACTTCCGACGGAGTAATTTCTTCCGTAAGCGGCGGCGAATTGATTTTCACGGCGGCGGCAGGTTCCGTCGCAACACTTTCCGGCTTAAACAACGGAGATAAATTTGCCGTCAACGGCGCGTCCTACAGCGTGACGGGAGCAGGTTTGCTGACCGAAACTCAAATTTGGACGCCCTCAACTTATGAAAGCGTTTTGCTCGACGAAAACACAACCAACGGCTTGTTGAATACTGAAGACAACTGGGATTATATTGTTGCAGTTTCAAACGGCGCACTTGCAATTCCGCCGACGGGATATCCGCAAAATGTGGAAGAATGGATTATTTTAAGCGAAGATTTGAATTCCAGATGCGGCACTTTGAAAGGCTCGGACGCCGCCGGCTATACTCTCGCCGCAAGTTCTTGGGATACAATCAACGCAATAAGCATTAACAAGGGCGGAATTTCTGTTGCTTTCCCGTCAAAGAGTTTCCGCAACGTCACAATCGAAGGAGCAGATTCGGGCGCGACGTTCAGAATCACGGACAATAAATCTTTCACCGTGACTGACGGCATAAACGGCGCGAGCATAACCAACGCAACAAGAATTTCTCAGTCAAGCGGCACAATCGCTTTAACCGATACAAATCAGACAATCACGACTTCCGCAAAGCACAGCATAAACGCCGGCAACGAAGGCGACGGAATAACTGTCATTATCGATTCCGAAGGAGAAAAAGTCGGCGCGTTGAGCATCAAGGACACGCAGGACACTTTCACAATCGATAACACAGTTTATGAAATGCTCCCCAACGGAAGCATTCATCGCCCGACGGTAAGCAAATTCTGGACGAAAAGCATTTTGGAAGACGACAGCTCCATTTTGATTGATGATCTGCAGAACGAAAGTTATTGGGGCGGCTATATCACAATCAGCGGCGGCGTGTTGAAAATTACAAGAGATGTTCTCGGCTCTTGGTCTTCGGCTTTTGTTGTCGATGAAAATGTTTCGACAAAAATTTACGGCACACTCAGCAAATCAAGCACGGGCTACACTTTGAACGGCGCGACTGCGATTTTGAGTCTCAGCAGTATCGAAGTTTTGACGGAAGCCCAGCCTGTAAGTTTGACTTCGGATTATGTGGACGTTTCGATTAAAGCGGGCAGTACCTACTTCAAAGCGACGGAAGCCGCGAGCGGTTTCAAAATCAATTACACGTCCTCCGAACTCACTGCAGATGATGCAACGGCAATTACTTTGCTTGAGGGCGATTGGACATTGAAAGATGCCAATCAAGTTCTTACGGCGGACGGACAGGTAATTCAAGTCGGCGGAACGAGTTCAACCATTTCCGTAAATTACGACGGCGCAAATATTGTAAACGTCACGGGCATTGACGCGGCGGGAGAGATCGTCTCAATCAGCGGCAAAAAATATGAACTCACGGCGGGCGACGGAATCAGCGTCAACATTAACGACAGCATTCAAACCGTCAACGACATTTCGGAAGACGATGATTTTTCAATCGCGAACGACAGATTTATCAAGAAAGAACCCGGTTTCATAAAATCCAACTCGAAAAACTATCTGTGGACGGCGGACGGAGATGTCACGGCAGGAATTTCTGTCGCCGAACTCAGCGATAATGACGAAAATTGGTCGGCGGTCGCAACGGTTGCAAGTGATGAAATTGTTATCGATAAAAATTCTTCGACGGCAATTCTTATCGACAGCGTAACCGATTTAAGCAAAATTTACGGCTCGTTGACTGTCGAAAATGACACTTACACTTTGACGAACGATAAAAATAACGGAGCAGACCCCGCTTTAATTTCGATTAATAATGTTGTCGCGAGTCTCACTTCCGATTTTGCAAAAGTTCCGATTAACGCGGCGGGAGCATCTTTTGCCGTAACCGCTTTGACTTCCGGAAATAAATTTTCTGTCGACGCAACGGATACTTTTGCTGTTGTCGGCAACGCATCTAAAGTCAGTTTGACTTCGGGAACTCTGGCTGATTTGACGAAGGCAACGACCGTAACCGTTGATTCTCAAAGTGTTGCGGCAGGAAAAAATTCCACAATCAATGTCGGCTTTGACGGCTCGGAAATTACTTTCAGCGAACTCGATAACGGCGAAAGTTTTTCCTTCGACAAAAACACTTACACTTATAAAAATGTCGGCGTCGTCAAGGGCGGCAGAACTCTCTTTGTAAACGATACACTTGACGGCTCCGTTACGGATACAATCCTTGAAGACTCAACCAATTTCAAAACAATGTTTTCTTCCGACGGCGCAACTCTCACGCTCCAAAGCAAAGCAAGCGGAGTTTTTGTCGACAGCGCGAGCACAGCTGTTTCAGCAGTTTATGCCATACAAGATTATGACAGCGCAAATAAAATTTATTCCTTCGCGCAGATTGCCGACGCAGATTTCACAATCGACGCCGCAACTTTGACTTCGGGCGGAAGTATCAGCGCGCCTTTCGAGGCAAAAGTTCTCACGCCTTCAACGGGAACTTTCAACGTCAACGGAAGAGATTATATCGCCGCCGCCGATTTGACGATTGACACAACCGAAGATTCTTCCACTTTGAACAAAGGAACCGTTTCGCTTAAGTCGGGCGGCTTTGTCGACATGACAAATGTTGATAATGATGTTTCCGTTGTAAGCGGCGACGGCTTGAAAGTTTCTGTTGAAAACGGCAGTTATACTCTCGGCGGACTCAATAAAAATGACGTTTTCGCAATCGGCGGCTACAGCTACACGATGAAGAGCAACAATTTCATTGTTCGCGAAGATGCCGGCGGCAACGAAGAAATTTATATCTCCTCCGTTGTCGGCGGAGCACTTGCACAGGAAATTATTGACGAGCCGGATTATTGGAATGCATATGTTACCCTTGATTCAAGCAATAATCTCAATCTCAACAGCACAATCACGGGCGGCATAGTCATTTCAAAAGATTTCTTGGAAATGTTCGCGGATCTCACCGTCAACAGCACAAATAATTTTAATGTCAACGCTCTTGACGGCGCGGATACTTCGGGAATTAAAGCGATTAATCTTACTGAAGAAAATTCTACTCTGACGACAGATTTTGCGGCGACAGTCAAAACCGCTTCGGGCTCCAACACTTACACGATAAACGATAATCCTTACACCGCAAAAAATTCCGCGCTTGAAATTTCTGCGACAAAAGATTCTTCTACGATAACGAAGGGCATAATCACTCTTAATGATTCAACGGTAATGACGACGAGCAATCACACAATCAGCGGCTCGGTCGATGAAATTAATGTTGCGTCAATGAAATTCACTCCTTCAATCAACGAAGTTTTCTCGGTTGACGGTCAAAGTTACACGATGACGGCTGTCGGTTTGACGAAGGGCGGAGCATCCATTTGGACGAAGGAAAGCGATACTTCATACATTTTGCCCGATGATGATGCTTGGTCGAATATGGCGAGTTTGAGTTCCGAAGGCGTCCTCAATTTGAGAAACGGAGCCGCCGAAGGCAGTACCGTTATCATCAACAGCGACGGAACCAAACGCATGGCTTCACTCATTCGCAGCGACAACACTTATACATTAAATGCTGTCGGCGGAAATTCGATAGCTGCGATTCAACTCGGCGACTCGACAACCGACACTTTGACGCTTACCGCAGATTTTGATTCTGATGTTAAGACGGGCAACGGCGTTTATAAAGTCAACGGCTTAACCTACAAAGGCAACGGGCTTACGATAAAGTCGGAAAATAATTCTTCCGCACTTTACGGCGGCACAGTCAATCTTTCTGCCGACGAAGATTATAATTCTGTCATTGACTACACGAACGGTTACAACGTCACGGCGACGGGCGGCGACGGAATTAATGTTGCGGCATCGGAAGGCACAATCACAAATTTAACCAACCTTAACTCCGGCGACACTTTCATAATCGACAATGTTTATTATAAAGTTCTCGCCAATCAAACTTTTGTTCAAACCGAAACCGACGGCACTCCTTCAAAGCTCTACGAGAATTTAATTTCGGGCAGTTCCTTGAAATACTCCGACATTGTCAACGAAGATAATTTTGTAAATCTTATCGGGCTTGAGGACGGCGTACTGGATCTTACACAGCTTTACGGCGAGGACGGTTGGTCTGCCGTTATCGTAGCCGACAAAACCAATCCGATTAATCGCGTTGCCAAAGTCAGCTACAGCGACGCCGAAGGTTATAAACTCGAAACAACTTATAACGGCGACGACACCAAAATAACTTCAATCAAACTCGGCTCGGCGGTAACAAGTTTCTCGACAACGCTCGATAAAAATGTTAATACAACGGCGACGGTTACTTACACCATTAATGATAAATTGTTCACCGCGCAGGATGATTTGACGATAGTAACGGCTGACGGCGGAGCAATTCTCACGAACGGAACGGTAAGCATTCCCGAAGGTGAAAATTATTCCGTAACGACTCGCAGAATAAACAGCGGCACTCAAACCAATGAAACAATTCAATCGACTTCGGGAACAGTTACAGTCAATGTCGACAACACTTCGGGCACAGTAACAATCGGCGGGCTTAATGCAAATGAAACTTTCACCGTCGACGGCACGGAGTACACTGTAACAAATATTGGCTTGCTGAACGAAGACAAAGATTCTCTCAATGCTTCCGTTGCCGACACTTGGACTGTCGCAACCACAGATTTAAGCGGCTCGAATTGGAGAACGATTCTTTCCGTAACAAACGGCGCATTGGATTTAACCTCAAACACTCCTTTAAATGTTTCGGTCGTCGATATTTCTTCCTATACAAATGCTTTCAAGTACGGCTTCTTGACTTACTCCGGCGGCACTTACACTTTAACGCAGGACGAGAACGAGTCTGCACTTTCAAGCATTACGATAACGGGCACAAATGCAACTTTCGGCGCGAAGGCTTCGGGCGTTCCCATTACTTCCAACGGCGCAACTTTCAGCGTTACGGCGACAGATAATTTCACAATCAATGCGGCGTCGACTTCAAATCCGCCTGCCGTAAGCGATACAACTTCCGTAACAGGAATTTATCTCAGCGCGGGAACAATTTCGGCTCCCGCCGACATTCCGATAACGGCGAACGGAAAATCTGTTACTGCGACTTCAGGCGATATGACCGTTACCAATTCAAGCGGCACAATCACGGTTGAAGGATTAAATTCCGGCGAAACATTCACTGTCGACGGCGTAAATTACAAAGTTACGACGGCGGAAAAACTTTTCGACATAACCGATGAAGATGAACCGCAAGAAGTCATTACGGGTTTTGCGGACGGAATTTTCACGATAGACAACGCCGAGTTCATGAGAATAATTACGCTTAACGGCTCGGAACTTGATCTTAAGGAACAAACTTCAGACGCTTATGTTTATGACAATCTGACTGACCCGACGGTAAAATATGCCGCCTTGACCGTAACGGGCGGCAAAACCAAAACTCTCACGGGCGAAACCGACACCACAACCATTCAAACCATAAACATTGCCGAAAACGATAATTTGACTGTCGACTTTGATACGCGAGTTCATTCGGAAATTGGAAATGTCATCGTCAACACAAAATCTTATTCGGGAACAACCGAGCTCGTGATTGATACCGACGGCACAACCACAAATTCCACGCTTTACAACGGAACGATTAATCTCAACACGACCTATTCTTCCGCAACAGATTTCAGAAACAATACTTTGGAGAGAACAAGCGGCAAAGCTTTCACGGCAACCGCAACCAACGGACGATTCACCGAAATAAACAATCTCGACAACGAAGCGGCATTCACTTACGGCGGAAAAACTTATACGCAGAGCATTCCCGGTTTGATTATCGCGGACGAAAAAGTTATTTGCACCGATATTCTCGCGAACGAAACCATTGCACTTGCCGATTTGACTTCCGAAACTTGGATTGACTTCCGTGCTCCCGTCAGCGGCGTGCTCGACATCTCCGCGCTCGATGACACTTACATTATTTATGACGATGAAAATAATCCCACAAAACAACTCGCAACCTTTACCGTTGCAAGCGACGGCAAAAAAACTCTAGCCGACCACGAAAATAATGCCGCGTCCGAAATTGAGGCGGTTGAAATTGCGGCGGGCGACGTTTTGGCTGTCGACTTCGTCACAAAAATTAATTCGCCGATTGGAGAAGTCACCGTCAACGACAAAACTTATTCGGGAACAACCGCGCTTGTGATTGACAGTGCAACCGACAGCGAAGGCGAATACACTTCGACACTTTATAACGGGACAATTACTCTCGACAGAATAAATTCTTCCGCAACGGATTCAAAAGAAAATACTTTGACAAGAGAAGGCGGCGCGTCTTCGGACGCGGACGGAACATTTACCGCGACGGCGGAGAACGGACGGTTCACGATAATTGAAGGGCTCGACCCGACCGAAAGTTTCACTTATCGCAATGTTACCTACGTCCAGAGCGAGCAGGGCTTGAGGAACGGAGCTTTTATTCGCAAAGACCTCGCGGGCACAACAATTAATCTTTCCGATTTAAGCGGCGCATGGAGTAATATCCTCGCGCCCGTCAAAGGCGTGCTCGACATTTCAGAAGTTACTGAAGATGCTCTTGTTTATGACAGTGCAACAAATCCGACGACGCAACTTGCAACTTTCACCGTTGACAGCGGCAAAAAAACTCTCGAAGATTATGAAGGCAATTCTTCTGCCATAACAAAAGTTGAACTTGCGGCGGGCGATGATTTGACGATTGATTTCGCAACGAAAATTTCTTCGCCGATTGGAACAGTTGCCGTCAACGGAAATTCTTATGTCGGCACAACCGCGCTTGAAATTGATTCCGTGATTAACTCGGACGATACAAAAGATTCAACTTTGACGAACGGCACGGTTTCTTTGGCTGAAGAAGATGATTTTGTTAAAACGACGGGCGGCTCCACAATCACTTACACAACCGCCGGCGACGGAATGACGGTTAAAGTCGACAATTCAGACGAGACGGAAGCAATAACTTTTGACGGCTTGACTTTGGGCGATACTTTCTCTGTCGGAGAAATTTCTTACAGAATTTCCGAAATCGGTCCCGTAAATTCCGAAGGCAAATTGTGGCACGGAAATTCTTACACGGAAGGAATAACTCTCGCCGCGATTGAAACGGAAAGTAATTGGACGTCCATGTTGGCGGCGACGAATGGAGCTCTTTCAATCAGCGAGAACACATTGGAGGACGGCGGAGAATTTATTGTCGTCGATAACCTCAACGACCCGACGAAAATTTACGGCGACTTAACCAAGAGCGGCGACACTTACAAATTAACGAGACCGACCAACGCAAACGATAATTTGTCTTCGATAAATGCGAGCGGCATTGAAATTGAACTTGCAAATAACTTTGCGGGCGTCAATCTTGTTGCAAACATCTCCGAAATTTCCGATACAACTTTGATCAATGCAAACAGATCTTTCACGCTCGATGCAACGGATACAACGCCGAGCCTTTCAAATATCAGTTCACTCACTTTGAACGCGGGAACAATTTATGCCGCCGTCAATCAAACCGTTACGGCAGGAAATAATGTAATCACTCCTTCAACGATTAACGGCGATATGATTATCGGGCTCGACACAATCAGCGGCATTGTCGAAGGCGATATTTTCACACTCGGCGAAGACACTTATAAAATGACGCCGATAGGTTTGGTCAACGATACCGATTCTTCCAAAACTTTGGTAACGAACGGAATTGAAAACGGAACTTTGACTGTCGCCGATATTGAAGAGACTCCGCTTATCGCGGTAAGTTCTGCAGGCATGCTCAATTTGTCGAATGCAGTTGCGGGAGATTCAATCGTTGTCGACAGTTTGACTTCGCCCGAAAATATTTACGGCGCACTTAACAAAGCCGAAAATATTTATACGCTTTACGAAGACGGAACGGCAGACGGAATTAAATTTATCGCAATGCCTGACGCCGATTCAACTTTGACAACGGATATTGCCGCCGAAGTCGATACAAACTCCGGCTCGAACACTTATATTGTCAACAGCAAAAAATATATCGCGGCTGATTCTTCACTTGCTATTGATACCGACGGCACAACCACCAATTCAACTTTAACCGACGGAAAAATTTCTTTGGCTGAAGAAAATGATTCCGTAGAAACAACGGGCGGCACTTCGATCACTTACACAGCCGACGGCGACGGGATGACGGTTGCGGTTGACGGCACGGGCGAGACTGAAGAAATAACTTTCGACGGCTTGACTTTTGGCGATACCTTTACAATCGGAGAAATTTCTTACAAAGTCTCTGCAGTCGGTCCGATAAATTCAGACGGCAAACTTTGGAACGGAAATGTTTACACGGAAGGAATCACACTCGCAGCGATTAACACGGAAAGTAATTGGACGCCGATGCTCGTTGCAACGAACGGAGCACTTACCGTCAACGCGAACACTTTAGTCGACGGCGATGAATATGTTCTTGTCGACAGCACAACCGACCCGACAAAAGTTTACGGCGACTTAGCGAAGGAAGACGGCAAATACACTCTGACGAAACCTTCTTCAGCCACAGATGATTTGTCTTCAATCAGCGTAAGCGGCATTTCGATTGAAATTGCTCCCGATTATGCGGGCATTCCGCTTCTTGCAAATGATTCAAATTTCTCTGACATAACCTTAAGTGATGAAGAAGAAACTTTTACTCTCGACGCGACAAATACAACGCCGAGTCTTTCAAATGTCAGTTCGCTCACTTTGAATGCGGGAACGATTTATGCCGCCGAAAATCAAACCGTCACAGTTGGCGAAAATGTAATTCTTCCTACCGCGATTAATTCCGAAGAATCCGAGAGCGAAACTTACGGCAAAATGACAATCGGGATGTCGACAATCAGCGGCATTGACGAAGGCGAATCGTTCACTGTCAACGGAACAATTTACAAGATGCTCAACACGGGCTTATTCAACGATACCGACAATAAACTTGTGACGGAAGGATTTGACGCGGGCGAATTTACCTTCGGAGACTTTGGCGAAATTCAACTTATCGAAGTAAGTTCTTCGGGCGCACTCAATTTGTCAAATGTTTTTGTGGGAGATTCAATCGTTGTTGATAAAGTTGAAAGTCCGGCAAATATTTACGGCTCGCTGAACAGAAACGGAAATGCTTACACGCTTGAAAAAGAAGGCGACTCGGACGGAATAAAATTTATCGCAATGCCCGACGCCGATTCTACATTGACAACGGACATTTCTGCGACAGTCAACACGCCGTCAAGCTCGAACACTTACACAGTCAACGGAAAAGAATATTCGGCGGCTAACTCCGCGCTTGTGATTAACAGCGAAGGCACAACTTCAACTTTGACGGACGGAAAAATTTCTCTGGCTGAAGAAAATGATACAGTTACGACGACGGGCGGCAATGTGATAACTTACACCACCGACAGCGACGGAATGACTGTTGCAGTCGACGGCACAGGCGAGACGGAAGCAATAACTTTCGACGGCTTAACTTTGGGCGATACCTTCAAAGTCGGAGAAAATTCTTACAAAGTTTCGGCAGTCGGACCGATAAATTCGGACGGCGAACTTTGGAATGGAAATGCTTACACGGAAGGAATCACACTCGCGGCGATTGACACGGAGAGTAATTGGACGCCGATGTTTGTTGCAACGAACGGAGCACTTACTGTCAACGCTGAAACTCTTGCTGACGGCGAAGAATTTATTGTTGTCGACAACCTCAACGACCCGACGAAGATTTACGGCGACTTGACCAAAACGGACGGCAAATACACTTTGACGAGACCGACCAACGCCACAGATGATTTGTCTTCAATCAGCGTGAGCAATATTGAAATTGAACTTGCGAATGACTTTGCGGGCGTCGATCTCGTTGCAAATGCCTCCGAAATTTCCGACACGGTTTTGACTAACGAAAATAAATCTTTCACACTTAACGCGACGAATACCACGCCGAGCCTTTCAAATGTCAGTTCGCTCACTTTGAACGCGGGAACGATTTATGCCGCCGAAAATCAAACAGTCACGGTTGGTGAAACGACAATTCTTCCGACTTCGATTAACGCCGAAGACTCCGAAGCTGAAGAATACGGGAAAATGACAATCGGGCTTGACAAAATCAGCGGCATTGACGAAGGCGAATCGTTCACCGTCGACGAGACAATTTACAAGATGCTCAACACAGGCTTATTCAACGACACCGACAACAAACTTGTGACGGAAGGATTTGACGCGGGCGAATTTACCTTCGGAGACTTTGGCGAAATTCAACTTATCGAAGTAAATTCTGCGGGCATGCTCAATTTGTCAAATACACTTGCGGGAAATTCTCTTGTTGTCGATAAAGTTGAAAGCCCGGCAAATATTTACGGCAAACTTAATCGCAACGGAAATGTTTACACGCTGGACAAAGAAGGCGACTCGGACGGAATAAAATCTGTGACGATGCCGAATTCAACTTCGACTTTGACAACAGATATTTCCGCGACAGTCAACACGCCTTCAAGCTCGAATACTTACACCGTCAACGGCAAAGATTATTCGGCGGCTGATTCCGCACTTGTGATTAACAGCGACGGCACAACTTCAACTTTGACGAACGGAAAAATTTCTCTGGCAGAAGAAAATGATTCTGTTACGACGACGAGCGGTTCTATCATTACCTATAAAACTGTTGACGGCGACGGAATGACTGTTCAGGCGCGGACAAGCGGCAACGTAACTTTGGGCGGCTTGACTTCGGGCGACGCTTTCAAAGTCGGAGATGATTCTTACAGAGTAACAGATCTCGGCTTCCACAACGGCAACGATTATCTGTGGACGAGCAATTCCAATTTCAAAAACGGAGTCTCCATTTCCGACACGGGCACTGACGGCTTAAATAACTCCGACAACTGGACAAGAACCGTTGTTGCCGAAGACGGAGCACTTTCCGTCAAAGCCAATACTCTTGGCGACGGCGAATCCGCAATTATCATTAACAGTTCGGCAAATGCGACGGCGACGCTCGGCACTTTGACAAAAACTTCCGACGGCTACACTTTAACCACCGATTCCGACGACGAAAAACTTTCAAGCATTTCTGTTGCCGGTACAAAACTCACAATCGCCGAAACCCTCGCCGATGTTCCCGTCTCGGCTCTCAAGGCGACGTTCACGGTTACGGCTGAAGATCCTTTCACTGTCGACGCGACGGGCGATAATGTTTCAATCAGCGAAGACGCAACCGCCATTGAAATTTCCAAAGGCACAATCACTGCGACGACCGCGCAGACCGTCACGGCAACCGAAGATTCGGGCAGTACAAAAGTTATCGTTCAGGATAACGGCACTTTCAATATCGGCGGCGAAGAATTCCTTGTTGCGGATAATCAAGATGATTTAACTTTCGGCATGACAAACGGCGTCCCCGATTCTGTCGACAAGCTTGAAAAAGATGCAAAAGTTACGATTGACGGAATAACTTACACCGCGCCCGAAGACGGCTCGACTTTGAAATTTGCCGAAGAAGACGGCTGGTATTTCGACGGCTACATTCCTTCGGGCAACAAATATAATTTGACTGTCGACGGCAACGGAAATATCACGGTTGACGCGGGAGTAAAATTCACCGACGTTGTGGCGAGCGGAAAAACTTTGCCGTCCGACGGCGTGATAAAACTCGCGGCGGACATTAACAACGTTGCAGTCAACGTCACAAACAACGGCTCAACGCCAATCGCCATCAACGACAAAGATAATAATCCTCTCGTCGAAAATCTCGGCAGAGTCAAAAACGTTACCTTTGACGAAGCGGGCGTTATGGTTGAAAAAACTTCCGACGTTGCGGGCGCATTGTTCACAATCGATGTCGGAAAGAGTCTCGAAACCGAAACGGCAACGGTTACTTCAAATGCAAACGATTGCGAAGTCGGAATTGGTTCGAACGGAACTTCTTTCAGCATAGAAAAATCTGCGACGGTTGATGCTCCCGTTAATACCGCGCTGACTCTCGGCAAGGCAAATTACACGGTCAACGGCGTAGAATTTTCTGCAAGCGGCACCGCGCAGGCAAGTATCACTTCGGCGGGCGTTAAAGTCGATTTGGTTTTAAGCGACGTGATAACTTATGAACAAACAGACTTCGACGGCACGGGCACTGCAACTGCCGACATTGACAAAGAAGGCGGCGTAAGTTTGACGAGCGGCGCAAGTGTTGCAGGCGCGGCGGGTAAAGCTCTCAACATTTCCGGAACAATCACTCTCGAAGCAAATACGATTGAGGCGGCGACTGCAACCGACGTTACGGCGAAAGCCGCCGGAATTGCCGTTGCCAATGATGATGTAACAGTTACGGGCGACGACAACGGCTATAAAGTCAACATTGCCGAAGGGAAAATCACGGGGCTTGAAAAAATCGGCGGCTCGGACGGCGTCACGCTCGGCGGACTTTCAAACGGCACGATTAAAACCGATAAAGTCGGCGCGTTCACTGTGGCGGACAGAACTTTCACGGCGATTGGAGATGCCTCCGTCACTTACGGCATTGAAGACGGAAAAATTTCTTACGTCAACGACGTTGACAGCATTTTAAGCGGCGATTTCTCCGACGGCTTGGAAGTCAACGGCGGCGAAATTAAAATTACGGGCGAAAATGTAAGTCTCCGCGCAGATTCCGACACCGACAGAGAAATTCTCGGCATGAAGAATAATTCGACGCTTACGACGGCGGAAGGCGTTACGAAAGTCGAACCGATTGGCGCGGGCAAATTCACTTTCGGAGATCATACTTTTGAAACAGACGATTCAACAATTTCTTTCAATCTCTTAAACAGTTCGGTAAGAGGAATTGACAGCCTTGAAAGCGGCAACTTAATAATTTCTCAAGACGAAAATAATCTTGCCGTCAACGACGAAAATATTTCTTTGGAAGATATAAATTCGCCCGTGACGCTCGGCATTTCCGACAGCGATATTTCTTCGATTTACGGGCTTAACGGCGGAATTGCGGGGCTTGATAATGCAACTGTCTTCGGACTTTCGACGGCGACCGTCAACGGAAAATTCTTCGACATAGAAGGCGACGTTGTCAACGCAATTATTGTCGACGGAGATGTTCCGAGTCTTTACGGCTTGGACAGCGGCGCGACAGTCAAGAGTGCTCCGAATATCAACGCCCGCACAACCGCGAACGGAACTTTCATTTTCCGCGACGACAAATACAATATCAACGACACGCTGGACGGAGTTGTTGTCTTCAGCACAAACATTAACAGCTACGTTACGAATATCGGCGAGTTTGAAGGCTCAATCAGCGGCAATTTGGAAGAGATAAAACTCAACGATAAAGATTTCAATTCGTCAAGCGACAAAGTCACGGTTGCAAACGACGGCACGGACGTTATCGCGATTCACGGCTTGTCGAACGGCGACACAATCAGCGGCAGTCTTTCCTACGCAACTTATCTCATGCCCGAAGGAACTTTGACAGTCAATGAACAAGTTTTCATTCTGCGCGGCGATGATAACGGCGTAAGCATTTCGGGCGACGGACAAATTATTCTCGGCTTGGATAAAGACGCCAGCTTGACGGTTGCGAAGGGCGGAGACTTCAGCGTAAACAGCAACACTTTCGACGACGCTCCCGACGGCACAACCTTTATTGCGGGGCGCGACGGAGTTTATATCTACGATCCGAATAACAAACCGATTCACGAAATAACTCCCACCGACGACATAATTAAAAATCTTATCGGCGAGGCAGAGCCGGGCACGATAAGTTTAAGCGGCGATTCGGCGGCGTCCGTAATTGCAAGCGGCGAACTTGATTCTCCGATGGCTTTGACTTTGGACAACGCGACGGGCGCAAGCGTCCAAGTTGCCGACTTCAGCAACAGCAAATATGCAAAACGCGTTACGCTTCTCGGCGGAGATCAAGATATTAAATTCAATGACGAAGGCAAAAATGCGGCGCATGTTGCCCCCGACGCGACTGGCAGAAAAAATATCGAGCTCGGCGACGGCGGCGATGTTGCGGTTAATGACAGCCCCTACGCAAAAGTTTCAATCAAGACGGGCAAAGGCGCAGATACAATCGTTAATCGCAAAGGCGCGAGCAGTACCGTTGACGTTAAGGAAAACGGCGATACAACGATTGTTCCGACTTCGGGCAGAGTGACGCTCCAGAATTACGACGAGAAAAATAACGCCAAGATCAGAAGCTTTGAATATGTCGACATGATCGGCGCGATTAAGAGCAATGAAATAAAATTCGGCGACGGCTTAATGACTTTGGGAGATGCGGTTGTTGTCTTTGATCCCGAAGCCAAAGAAAAGGGCGGCACTTTTGCAAACCTTGTCGATTATGCGGGCGAAGAACACCGCGTAGGATTTACTCACACGGACGGCGGCGTCCTCAACGCGAGCACTTCGGGCGACGATCTGATTCTGAAAGGCAATTACGCCGAAAAATCTTCCGACACCACAAAGAGCGGTGCTTCAACTCTTATCGGCGGGCGCGGCGATGATACAATTCTTGCCGGCGAAGGCGATTACATAAGAGCAGGCGCGGGCGACAATCAAATTTATCTCACGGATGAAAATCTGCGCGGAACGGACGGCGCAATAATCGTTCTCGGCGACAGGGGCAGAAATACCGTCCACAACTTCAACGACGGCTATACAACGGGCGATGCGGTTCTTGTAAGCGACATTTCGGCACTGAAATTTACTTACGACTCGGACGAAGGGCTCGTCATGCGGTCGGGCAATGCTTGGATAACCTTTGACGGCTTGGAGCCCGCCGAAGAATTGGTTACCTTTGAAGACTCCGACACTGCCGCGCCTTACGAACTGAAAATTACCGACGGCAAGAATGAATACAACGTTGCTGTTGCGCAGGAAGACAGAGATATCGGCGTTGACGACTTCAGCGAGGCAAATGTTTTCTACGGCAACAAAGACGGCGGCAACGGCTTGAACTTCAGCGAATACTCCGGCACTGTCGAAGTCAATATGAATCTTGACGCGGGACGTCTGAACGGCGAAGATATTTTCCTTTACAACATAAACAAATTGCAAGCGGGCAACGGCGATTCAACGCTTATCGGCAAGGCGGGCGAGAAAAATACTCTTCTTGCCGGCGAAGGAAACGGCAGTATGTGGTCGGCGGCGGGCAGAGATCTTATGGTCGGCAACACTTCCGACGAAAAAGACGGCTCGACAATGTTCTACTTTATGGCGGGCGACGGACGCGACACAATCGAAGGCTTCAATTACATGTCCGACGCGAACGATTACAATGCGGATGTTATCAGCTTGCCCGCAGGAAATATCGTCACGAACGTTCTCATGCAAGGCGATGATATTGTCATGCAGATTAACGCCAGCACGAGCGATTATCTGCGCTTGCAAGACGCTGTCGGCAACAACTTTAAACTCAATGACCGCGTTGCAAAAGTTGATACTCAAGGCGAGTTTGATAATCTGGTTGACTTCTATGTTGTCGCCGAGAGAAATGCCACAATGAATGTCGGAGCAGATGTCGGCAACGCGCAAGTCTGGCTTGACGACAAAGAGACGGGCGAACACGGCATCATTTACAAAGGCGAAATTAAATATCTCGACGCCTCCAACGCAACGGGCAACAGTACGCTTGTCGGAAATGATTTGGACAATGTCATTTACGGCGGCGAAGGTTCCAACAGTATCTGGGGCGGCTTCGGCGCGAACAACGATACACTTATCGGCGGCAACGGACACAATGTATTCTTCTTCGGCTTGGAGAACGGCAGAGATACAATCACTTCGATTAATTCGGGCGACATTGTTTATCTGGCGAACGGGATTGAACAAATTGCCGCGACCACGATAACTTCCGGCGGCACGAAGATTGAATTGACGGACGGTTCCTCGCTTGAAATTATGGGCAATGCTGAAGGCATCGAATATCACTTGCAAGACGGAAGCAAATACACCGCAGATCACGGCGCGGGACAATGGAATAAGAAATAAAATTTAAAGCACCAAAAATTTTTAAGAGCCTCGACTTTTGTCGAGACTCTTTTTTTATTTCAAAATTCATTCCTAATTCCTCATTCCTAATTCCTAATTGACTTTAAGGCGGCGGCAGTTTATTATTGAAAACACTTTCACAAACAGGAGGAACAAATTTTGAGCAACATTCCTAAAACATACGAGCCGCAAAATTTTGAGAAAGAAATTTACGCGACTTGGGAACGAGATAAAAATTTTCATACAACAGCCGACGCGAAAGGCGAGCCTTATTGTATCGTGATACCGCCGCCGAACGTCACGGGGCAACTTCACATGGGGCACGCGCTGGACGAAACTTTGCAAGATATTTTGATTCGCTATCACCGTATGAAAGGCAACAATACTCTTTGGATGCCCGGCACGGATCATGCGGGCATTGCCACTCAAGCAAAAGTTGAAGAACAACTGCGCGGCGAAGGCACAAACCGTTACGAACTCGGCAGAAAAAAATTTTTGGAGCGCGTCTGGCAGTGGAAAGAAAAATTCGGCAACAGAATTTCTTATCAGCTTCGGACGCTCGGCTCCAGTTGCGATTGGGAGCGCGAACGTTTCACTATGGACGAAGGATGCTCCGCCGCCGTCCGAAAAGTTTTTGTCACGCTTTACAACGAAGGTTTGATTTATCGCGGCACGAGAATTACTAATTGGTGTCCGAAATGCAACACTGCCCTTTCCGACATTGAAGTTGAGCACGAAACCGAGCAGGGGCATCTTTGGCATATTCGATACCCTTTCAAAGACGGCAGCGGTTATGTCGAAGTTGCAACGACGCGTCCCGAAACAATGTTGGGCGATACGGGCGTTGCAGTTCATCCCGATGACGAACGCTATAAAAATCTTGTCGGCAAAACTTTAATCTTGCCGCTTGTCAACCGCGAAATTCCTTTGTTCGCAGATTCTTATGTAGATAAAAATTTCGGGACGGGCGCGGTTAAAGTTACTCCTGCGCACGATCCAAACGATTTTGAAATGGGACTTCGTCACAATTTGGAGCAGGTAAAAGTTATCGAAAACAACGGCACAATGTCCGAAGGGCTCGGCAAATACAGCGGGCTTGATCGTTACAAGTGCAGAGAAATTATCGTTGAAGATTTGCAGACGGGCGGCTTTTTGGTTAAGGTTGAAAATCATGAACACGCCGTCGGACATTGTCACCGTTGCCACACGACGATTGAGCCGCTTATCAGCAAGCAATGGTTTGTTAAAATGGAGACGCTTGCCGCGCCCGCGATTGAGGCGGTTAAGTCGGGCGAATTGAAATTTGTTCCCGAACGTTTTACAAAAATTTATATCAACTGGCTTGAAAATATTCGCGATTGGTGTATAAGTCGCCAGCTGTGGTGGGGACATCAAATTCCCGCGTGGTATTGCGAAGATTGCGGAGAAATGATTGTTTCGGAAGAAGACGTTCAGGAATGTCCGCATTGTCACGGAAAAAATTTGCGGCGTGATGAAGACGTTTTGGATACTTGGTTTTCAAGTGCGCTGTGGCCTTTCTCGACGCTCGGTTATCCCGAAGAGACGCCCGAACTCAAAAAATTTTATCCGACAAGCGTCCTCGTCACGGGCTACGATATAATTTTCTTTTGGGTTGCCCGCATGGTTATGATGGGCTTGAAATTTCGCGGCGAAGTTCCTTTCCGCCACGTTTTTATTCACGGTTTGGTTCGCGATGAATTCGGGCGCAAAATGTCCAAGTCGCTCAATAACGGCGTTGATCCGGTTGAAGTTATCGAAAAATACGGCGCGGACTCCTTGCGATTTATGCTCGTCACAGGCAACACGCCCGGCAACGATTTAAGATTTTATTGGTCGAAGGTTGAATCTGCGCGGAACTTTGCAAACAAAATTTGGAACGCATCAAGATTTTTGCTCATGAACTTGGAAGGCTTCGACAAAAACTTTAAGCCGACAAATTTTGAACTCGCCGATAAATGGATATTTAGTCGCCTTGAAAAAACCCGCGCAGATGTCACGAAAAATCTCGACCGATTTGAGTTGGGCGAGGCGGCGCGGCTTCTCTACGAGTTCATTTGGTTTGAATACTGCGATTATTACATTGAACTGACAAAATCGCGGCTTTACGGCTCCGACGCGCAGGCGAAGGCAACTGCATTGTTTGTTTTGACGACGGTTTTGGAAAAGGCATTGAGATTGTTGCATCCTTTCATGCCGTTCTTAACCGAAGTTATTCGACAAAAACTCCCGAACGCCGAAGGCTCGATTATGCTCGCCGATTGGGTCACGGAAAACGAAATGCGCGAATTTGTTCCCGAAGATACAGACGACATTAAAAAATTCGCCAATCAGATTCTGGAAATTGTAAAAACCATTCGCAACTTGAAATCGGAAATCGGAATTGACTCGCGCAAAAAAACTAAGATTATCCTCCGCACAGCGGCTGATAAAAAGATTTTGCGGGAACATGCGAATTATATTTCTGAACTTGCTTTTGCCGAGCCGATAATTTTTTCCGACGAAAAACCTTCCCATGCAATGAGCGGCGTAATTGAGGGCGTCGAAATTTTCCTGCCGCTTGAAGGTTTAATCGATACCGAAAAAGAAATTGCCCGCTTGACAAAGGAACTTGAAAAAATTCGCAAGGGCGCGGCGGCAACGGAAGGCAAACTCAACAACGAAAGATTTTTAAGCAAAGCCCCCGCCGAAGTTGTACAATCGGAGCGCGAAAAACTCGCCGCCTTCAACGAAAAAATTTCTTCACTCGAACAGAGGATTAATCAGCTTGAAAATTTATGAAGACGCTTTAAAATATCTGGATTGGCTTTGCATTTTCGGAGTAAAAGAAGGGCTCGAAAGAATCAAGGAATTGACAGCCGCATTGGGCGAACCGCAAAATTTTTATCGGACGATTCACGTTGCGGGCACAAACGGCAAAGGCTCCGTCTGCGCGATGCTCGCCGAAATGTTGAAGGCTTCGGGCTTGAAAGTCGGCTTGTTTACTTCGCCGCATTTGGAAAGTTATTGCGAACGAATCCGTATTTATAACGGAAAAAATTTTGATGCTAGAAATGCGCAGGCATTTCGTACCGACGCGGCAAATGACTACGATAATTTTCAAAATCCGAGCGCGACCGCTGTTTGCGCACTTTTTAAAAGTGGTGATAGAAATATTTCCGAAAAAGATTTTGCCGAGATGATTTTCCGCGTGAAAAATTGCAACGTAAATGCGACACATTTTGAGGTTTTGACTGCCGCCGCCTTTCTGTATTTTAAAGAACAAGCGGTTGACATTGCGGTTATCGAAGTCGGGCTCGGCGGAACTTTTGATTCTACGAACATTATCACGCCCGAAATTTCTGTTATTACGAATGTCGCGCTTGATCACGAAAATATTTTGGGCGATTTGGAAAATATTGCGCGGAATAAGGCGGGCATTATCAAGGAAAATGTTCCTGTCGTGACAGGGGCGACCGGCAAGCCGCTTGAGATTATCAAAAAAGTTGCCGCCGAAAAAAATTCTCCGCTATATGAAATAAATCCCTATAACCTAAAACCTATAACCTGTAACCTGAACCTGCGCGGCGATTATCAAAAATTTAATGCGGCGGTAGCGATAAAGGCGGCGGAGATTCTAAAGCTTGACAAGGCGGCGATTGAAAAAGGTTTGGCTGAAGTCGAATGGGCGGGACGTTTTGAAGTCGTCGAAACTTCGGACGGAGTTTTTGTGATTGACGGGGCGCACAATCCGCATGGCGCAAAGGCATTGCGTCAAGCTCTCGACAAAAATTTTCCGAGCGGCAAAAGAATTTGGGTTTTCGGCGCACTTAAGGACAAAAATTTTTCCGAGATGATAAAGATTTTATTCCGCGCAGATGATTTTGTTATCGTGACGCCGCCCGATTCTGAACGTGCCGCCTCAACCGAAATGCTTTGCAAATGTCTGCATGAAAATAAAATTCCCTGCGCGGCAGTCGAAAATAATTTTGATGCAGTCGAACTCCTGAAAAAATCTTCGGGCGACGTGAAAATAATCGCGGGTTCGTTGTATCTGATTGGTACGCTAAGGAAATACATTGCGCTTGAGAAGAAGTAGCGGTTGGCGAGTTCACGGGCGCACAGGACGTGCGCCCGCCGGCAACGAAAACAGGATGTTTTCTTGCCGGTCAAACGCCCTTTTCTTTTGGCAACTTTTCTTTTGGGCGCAGCAAAAGAAAAGTTGTAAATCCTTCCACTTTTTGGAAAAAAAGGGGGCGAGAAAATGAACAGAGTCAACGTCTTTGTGAGGCGGCGGCGAATAAAAAATCTGGAGCAGTGGACGCTTTACGCCATTTTGACCGAAGCATTTTTCCTCGCGCTCTCGGAAACTGTGGCGGCGGCGGCAGTCATGTTCGGCGTCATGACATGGTTTTTGCGCAGTCAAATCGATTCAAAATACAAAATTCGCTCGTTGCCCTTTGATGTGCCCGTTTCGATTTTCCTTTTAATCGGCGCGGCAAGCGTTTTGCTGTCTTCGGCGCGAAGTCTCATGCTGATTTACAATTACTGTACACTTGTCGGCATTTACGCCTTGACTTATCTAATCGTCGGACAAACAATCCGCACTCCCGCGCAGGTTAAGCAAGTCGCACAGGCACTCGGAGCTTCGGCAATTTTGGTCGTGTTATGGGGATTTTTCCAATTCATCTTCGGAATAGACCCGGCGGACGTGAAATGGACTGATCCCGACGCCTTCCCCGAACTTAAAAAACGAATCTTCTCGACGCTGGAAAATCCAAATGTGCTGGCGGGCTATCTGAACATTTTTATTTGCTTGTCGCTCGGCTTTTTGTCGAAGGCGGAAAAACGCTCGCAGAAATTAATTTTAATCGGCGCGATAATTTTACTCGGTACATGTTTGATAATGACTTACTCACGCGGCGCATTCCTGACATTGGCGATAGTTTTGGCGATTTACGGCTTGTGGCAGGATTGGCGAGTTTTAATTTTGTTCGCGGCAGTCACGGCTTTAATCGGCTACAGCGACTCCGCCTTTATGAACAGAATTTTATCGACATTTACAATGAGTGATTCTTCCGAAGGCGTCAGAATAGGAATTTGGGTTAGCACAAGCGCAATGATTTCAGATCATCCCTTCGCAGGTATCGGCTGGGGAGCTTATCAATTCGTTTATCCGCAATACAACTACTACATTTCCGATCCGAACATTATTATCTATCACGCGCACAACATTTATCTGAATTTCGCCGCCGAAACAGGGATTGTCGGGGCTTTGGCTTTTTTCTGGTACTTTTTCGGGACAATGTTTGTTTCTTTCGGCGTGAGCCAACGCGGCGCGGAAAAATGGTTTGCCGAACGCTTGGAAAAAATTTTTGCGTCAAATAATTTTTTGCAGGAAATGGCAACCATTTTTAATGAAAAGCTCGCCGTTTTCTCAAATCTGTTCTTAAATCTCTTCGCTGGGGAGAAAAAGCCGCTTAAACTTAAAAAAATTCGTCGTTCCAATGTGATTCATAACGAAGAAATGAATTTCAGCGAACATACCCGCAAAAAATTCGCCGAAACCGAAATTTCCGACGAAAAAACTTCCGAAGAAACTTCAAACGAAGAAATTTCCGACGAAAAAATTTTTACAGAATCGGAGAGAAAATCACCACTCGCTTTGAAGGACGCAATGAATATTGACGATAAAAAATTTCTCGACGGATTCAGGCTCGGTATCGGGCTGGCGTTTTTGTCAATGGCTTTGAACGGCTTTACCGACGATTTACTGTTTAATATCCCGACCTCAATGTTAATGTGGATGCTCGGTGCATTGAGCGCGGCTATTAACTTAATTAAAGAATAAGGAGGCGCGTCATTCTTGAAAAAAATAATTTCGCAGGCAACGATTGACCGATTGCCGCTGTATTTTCGGACGTTGCGGCTCGTCGAGGATGAAGAAATGCAAATAATTTCCTCTGAAGAGCTCGGCAGACGTTTAGACATCACGCCGGAACAAATTCGCAAGGATCTGGCGACTTTCGGGCAATTCGGCAGAAAAGGTATCGGTTACGACGTTCATACTTTGAAAAATAATATCGGAAATATTCTCGGCTTGCAGAATAAATGGCGGCTTGCGATTGTCGGCGTGGGACATTTGGGCGGCGCGCTTGCAAATTACGTTAATTTTGCCCCGATGGGCTTTTCCGTCGTCGCTTTGCTCGATATTAATGAAAAAATCGTCGGAAATGTGATTAACGGCGTTGAAATTGACGATTCAAGCCGCATGAACGAAGTTATTTTGAAAAAATCTGTCGATATTGGCGTTATTACCGTGCCCGCAAGTGAGGCGCAAGGTGTCGCCGAGCAATTAATTGCGGCGGGCGTCAAGGGTATTTGGAACTTTGCGCCGATAAAATTAAATGTTCCGCCCGATATTCCGCTTGTAAATGAAGATTTATCTGTCGGTTTGAGTGCTTTAAGCTATCATATGTCACAAAATTAAGGAGTTACGATTAAAAATGATGACTGTTTTAATGATTTTGGACGCGATAATCTCAATCGCGTTGATTTTGGTAATTTTGGGGCAGGAAGCCAAGTCCGGCGGCATGGGCGGCATGGACGGCGGCTCCGATACCGTTTTTTCCGGCAAAGCTCGCGGTATGGACGCTCTTTTAGCCCGTTTAACCGTGATTTTGGGCGTTTTATTCGCGATTATCACTCTGATTATCGCTAAACTAAGCATGTAGGAGGAAATTATTTTGATTCAAGGCGGAGAATCTTTCTTTATGAAAGGCGGCGCAAGCGGCGTGTTGCTTATTCACGGCTTCACTGGGCTTCCCGCCGAACTTTTTTTGTTGGGAACTTTCCTTAACCGCGCAGATTTCACTGTTCTTTGTCCGCGTTTGGCAGGGCACGCCACTGACGAAGATAATTTAATGCGCACAACCAAAAATGATTGGTTTTACTCGGTTTTGGACGCTTTTTCCGTCCTGAGCGGCGCGTGTGATGAAATTTTTGTCGTCGGACACTCTATGGGCGGGCTTTTAACCTTAAAACTCGCCGCCGAACGTAAAATTTCTAAAATTGTCACGCTCGCCGCGCCGATTTTTATTGATGAAGGGCTCGGATTAAAAAATTTGCCGCCAAAAGAGTTTTGCGGCAATGCCTGCATTATTCAGCCGCGCAGAAAATTGTTTGATGTCCCGCCCGCCGCCAACGAAGTTTATAAAAAAACGCCGCTTATCAGCGTTCACGAATTGATTTCTTTGATTGATGACGTAAAAAAACTCCTTCCGACCGTAAAAACTCCGATTTTAATTCTGCACGGCGAAGAAGATCATACCGCGCAGCCGCGAAGTGCCCGTTTTATCATGGATAATGTCGGCTCGGCGGTAAAAAAAGTTATTACCGTGCCGAATTCGGGACATTTATTGCCGCTTGATGAAAATCGAGAGCTTGTTTTCGAGGAAGTTTTAAATTTTTTTAGGAGCTGATTACATTGCAAACCAAGCAAAGCAAGTTGAGATTCGCTTTGGAAATGGCTGACGGCACTCAAGTTCGCGATATTGACGCGCTCAAAGAACATTTCGACCTTGATTCCGTTAAAAAATATTTTTCGGACGGAACTTTGCTTAAATGGCTCGAAGATCGTTATTACGAGGACGAATTGGAAGAAATTGAAAAAATTTCCCCGTTTGATAACGATTTGGGGCAAAAACTCTGCGATATTTTCGGAATAGAGTCCGAAGAAGACATTTCGCGCCGCCTTGAACGCCTTAATCGTCTTAAAACCTTCACAAACGACGAAAATATTTTGGAAAACGTCGACCAAGTCGCTTTTGACCAAGAAGATTTGGCTGATTTGCTCGATAAAGGCATTCGCGAAATTTATCTCTGCAATAACAGATTTTCCATTCCTCTCCGCGTCAAAAATAAAATTTATATCGGCGTCGGTAAGTCTGTTGCCGTCATTCGCAGTGATAAAATCGTTGATTTCGAGACTTTGAACATCGTTTTTAGAAATATTTCCTTCAATAACGAGTATCTTAAGCTTTTAGCCGATAAAAATCCCGCAAAAATTCTCGGCGGTACCGCTGAAATTACTACTACTATCATAAATCGCGCCGGTATTCACGATAAACTCGCCTCCGCCTTCGTAAAAAAGGCTTGTTCTTTTAAATCCGATATTAAAATCAGCGCGAAAGGCAAAAGTGTTGACGCAAAAAGTCTAATGATGCTTATGACTATCGGGCTCGCGCCCAATTTGGAAGTTACAATCGTTGCTAAGGGCGAAGATTCCCAAAAAGCCGTCGAGGAATTGAAAAATTTCATTGATTCGGGCTTTTCCGAGTGATTTTTAAGGAGTTGATTGCATGAATGATGATTTTTGCTTCGCTTGCGGCGAAAATAATCCTTTCGGCTTGCATTTAACCTTTAATTTCGACGGAGAACGCATTTTTTCCAAAAAAATCCTGCCAAAAGAGTTTCAAGGCTATGAAGGCGCGGTTCACGGCGGAATTATTTCGACAATGCTTGATGAAACTATGTGCAAGTTCATTTCCGCCAAATATCACGAAAAATCTTTAACGGCGCGGCTCGAAGTGCGATTTAAATACCCGACGCCGATAAATCAGGAGGTGAAAATTACTGCATGGCAAGAAAATCAGCGAAAAAACATAATAACAATGCGTTCGACGGTCGAAACGGCGGACGGCACGATAACGGCGGAGGCAACGGCAAAATTCGCGCTCTTATCGGCAAAATCAGCGTGAATCTTAAAGGTTTCGGCTTTTTTGCGCCCGAAAAAGGCGGTTCCGACGTATTTATTGCCGCCGAAAACCTGCGCGGAGCCATAAACGGCGATAAAGTCAGAGTAAAAATTATCGACGATTGGCACGGGCGGCGCGAAGGACAAATTATTGAGATTTTGGAGCGCGCAAAGGACATTTTCGTCGGAACTCTCAATAAAATCGGCAAAAAAACCGTCTTCATACCCGATGATAAGCGCATTACGCAAAAAATAATCCTGCCGAATCAAAAATTTCTGCCGAATACAAAGGTAGTTGTAAAAATAACGTCGTGGGAGCCTCTGCGCGGACAAATTACAGAGATTTTGGGCAAAGAAAATGCACCCGGCGTAGAAATACGCGGGATTTTGCGAAGTCACGGCGTGGAAGAAGAATTTCCGCCCGAAGTGCAAGCCGAAGCCGCCAAAATCGAACTTTCACCGAGTAAAATTGAAATTTCTTGTCGAATCGACCGCCGAAACTTAAAAATCGTGACGATTGACGGCGAGGACGCAAAAGATTTGGATGACGGAGTGTTCGCCGCAGAAATTGACGGCGGATTTTTTTTGGGCGTGTACATTGCCGACGTGAGCCACTACGTGAAGCGGAATTCTGCGCTGGATCGAGAGGCTTTTGAACGCGGAACGAGTATTTATCCCGTCGATAGGGTCGTTCCCATGTTGCCGAAAGAATTATCCAACGGAATTTGCAGTTTAAACGCGGGAGTAGACCGTTTGGCGATGGCTTGCGAGATGAAATTGGATTTTTCGGGCGAAGTCGTCGATTATTCGATATTTCCGACGGTTATTCACGTTTTCAGGCGATTAAGTTATAAGGAAGTGAATAAATTCTTTGACGGCGATAAAAATTTGTCGGATTGCGCGGAAAATCTCCGAGTTTTGAAGAAAATACATGACTTGCGGAAAAAAATTCGAGAAAAACGCGGCGCGATAGACTTCGACTTACCCGAAATGAAAATATTGCTGAATTCGGCGGGAAAACCGCTCGAAATAACCAAAAGAATACAAACATTGGGCGAATCGATAATCGAAGAGTGCATGTTATTGGCGAATGAGACGGTGGCTGAACACACAATCAAGAAAAAAATCGCGAGTTTGTATCGAATACACGAATTGCCGACGCCCGAAAAGGTTTTGACGCTGAATAATTTGCTTGCACACTTCAATTTACACATAAACAAGGGAAAAGAGCCGTCAGAATTCCAAAAAATCTTATCGAAGGCAAAAAACATGCCTGCAGAGAAAATAATAATGAGTTATGCGTTAAGAACGATGCAACAAGCGCGATATTCGCCAGAAAATCTCGGACATTTCGGGTTAGCGGCGGAATTTTATACACATTTCACGTCACCGATAAGGCGATACCCCGATTTAATGGTTCACAGGGCGTTGAAAGGTGAAATTTTGAAGAATTTGGAAGAAACGGCGCGAAAAAGTTCGGAAAGAGAGCGACGAGCGACGGAAATAGAGCGCGAGGCATTGGATTTAAAAGCAGTTGAGTATATGCAACGATTTGTCGGACAAAATTTTGACGGAGTGATAGAAAGTGTGACGAATTTTGGGTTTTTCGTTGAGTTGGATAACGGAGTAGACGGCTTGGTAAGGATTTCGGAGCTTGGCGGCGATTATTATGAATATGTGGAGCGGGAATTTGCGATAATCGGGCAGGCAACGGGAAAAATGTTCAAAATTGGCGATGAAGTGCGGGTGAAATTGATTGAGGCGAACGAAAAGTTGCGGCAACTGACATTTCGGCTTATAAGCGGGGTGTCGAGCCGCGAATTGATAGCGAAAATGTAAAAAAAGCCTCTCGGACGAAAGTTTGAGAGGTTTTTTTATTGCTCGAAAGGAAATTTTCGATTTAAAAAACATTGACAGAATCATTTTTTTTTATAATGCTTGCGAAGTTTTTGAGGCGGCATTGTTTCTTGATTTAAGAGAGGATGATGTTTTATGAGGAAAATTGCGGTGCTGTTCATGATTTTGTCGGGCATTATGTTCGCTTACATTCCTCAAGTTTCGGCGCAAGAAGTTTATGCAGTGACCGAAAAGAACGGCGGGAAAATCAATGATTATTACGTTGTAACCGAGTCGATTCAGCAAGAAGGTCAAGCGTTCGGGGTAACAATTCATGTTGTCGGTCAAAATCATTCGTATAATAACTATTCAAATTGGTTTTATGCTTACATGAACGGAGCGTGGCATTTTGTTCCTGGCGGACAGCTTGCGGCGGCAATGCGAATCGACAGAATTGAAGACCCGATGTTTCGTAGCGTGATATACGGCGTCTTTAGTACGGCTCGCCAATACATGTGAAAGTTTATATTGAAACAAAAGCCCTTCGGCAAGTGCCGGAGGGAATTTTTTTTGAGTTTTGGGCGTTGAAATGGTAAAATCAGCGCGGGAGTTGATAAAATGGAATTGGCAAAAAAATTATTGGAAAAAAATCGTCCGTCGGAGGCATTGGAGCGATTGAAAGAACTTTTGCCTGTCGCGCAGGAAGAGTGGCGAGTTCATGAGCTGATAGGCGCGTGTTTCCACGATTTGTGCGACGCAGAGGGAGCCGTGCAGGCTTATTTGAACGCGGCAATGACAGATAAATATTTGCGCAGCCAGCGAATGCATTTCTCAAATTATCTGTTCGCGTTGCATTATCTGCCGCAACTTGACGCGAAAATTTTAAAAAATGAACTCGCAATTTACAATTCGCTGTATCGTGACGCAGAAAAATTTCCGCCGATAAAAAAATCTGCCGAAAAAATATCTGTGGCTTATTTATCTCCGAATTTTTGTGATTCTTCGGCGGCGCGATTTTATGAAGCACTTTTAACAGATTATAATCGCGAAAAATTTTCCGTGACGGCGTGGAGTTTATCTAAGGAAGAAGATTTATTCACGAAAAAGATTCGGCGCAACGTCGACGGCTATTTTGAAATTGCGGAGACGAGTTTTGAAGAAGCGGCGGAGCAAATTCGCGACGCGGGCGCAGATATTTTAATCGATTTGGGCGGACACACCGAAGGCGGCTCGACTTTGCAAATTGCGGCGTATCGACCTGCGCGGATTCAGATTTGCGGCATAGGATATTTTGATTCGACGGGCGCAGATTTTATTGATTATTTTATCGGCGACAATTTCTTGACTCCGGACGAAAAAATTTTTACCGAAAAGATTTTGCGGCTGAAAAATGCGTTTGCCTTCCGTCCGAGTGAAAAAATGATTCGCGAAAAAAATATTCGTTGCCCGTTTTCATACAAAAAATTTGTATTCGGCAGTCTGAACAATTTCATGAAAATCACCGATGATTATCTTTTGGCTGTGAAAAAAATTTTGGACGCCGTGCCCGAATCGATGATTATTTTCCGTGATACTACGCCGTTAAAAAGTCGGCAAGAATCTCTGCTTTATCGGGTCAGACGATTTGGCATTTATCCTCATAAAATTTGCGCAGGAACTGATGATTTTTTCTCGGATTATTCCAAGATTGATTTGATTTTGGACACATTTCCTTATCCCGGCGGCATGATGACGGCTTTAGCGTTGTATATGGGCGTTCCTGTATTAAATTTATGCGGAAAATTGCCGCACACGCGGACGGGCGCAGATATTTTGCGAATTGCCGACGTTGAAGAGCTGATTGTAGAAAATATTGACGATTACATAAAAAAAGCCGTCGAAATGGCGAATAATCGAGCAAAACTCGCGGCGTTGACAGAAAAAATTTCTGTTGATAAACTGACCGACACGAAAAGTTTTGTCGAAGATTTTTATAAAAGTTTGGAGGCGATTTAAATGGCAACCGAGATTCTCAATGAACGTTTGCTCTATCCGTCTTACGAAATTATTGGAGGTAAAAAAATTATGGCACCTGCGGCAAATCCGACTCACGGTAGCATTATCGGAAGACTTTATGCATTTTTTTTCAGTTATTTGGATGCGAAAAACGCCGGTTACGTGTTCGTAGATGATGTTGACGTTTATCTCAAGGACGGTCCTCTTTTCAAGCCGGATTTAATCGTTGTTTTGGAAGAAAATTCATCAATTATCGATTGGAACAAGGGAATTTACGGCGCACCGGATATGCTCGTCGAAGTTTTATCCCGCTCTACCAAAAAAAGAGATGTTACAATTAAAAAAGACACTTACGAGGCAAACGGCGTGCGAGAATATTGGATTATCGACCCGTGGATTAAAAGTGTGACGGTTTATCTTCTGCGCGACGGTAAATATTTTCTCGACGACGAGTATATTTTGTTCGACGATAAAGATTTGGAACTGATGACGGACGCTGAAAAAGCCGAAATTAAAAATGAAGTGCCCGTTTCTATTTTGGAAGGTTTGACAGTTCCTTTGAAATTTATTTTTAAGTGGGGTTACAAATAAAATGATTGATAATGACGAGCGACGCGGGCTTTTACAGTTCGTTTCGCCTGATTTTTTGCCGATAAATATACTTTTAGTAGAAAATGAGCAGTTTTTATCGGCGTTGCGAGAAATTTTGCCCGCCGCGCAGATTGCTTTGCTGAAAAAGGAGTTTTCGCCCGAAATAAAAGAGCTTTGCAACGAATTTCGCGCAGATTTAACGGAAGAATTGCCGACTGCACCGAAAATTTTTGAAATAATCATTGCGGAAGACGTTTTGACGGTCGGAGAAAATTTTTATTCAATGTTGATGGCGTATAATCACTTGCTGAAGGATTCGGGCTTTTTGTTGACGCAATTTTATAACGTTCGATTTATAAAAGTGCTTGAAAATCTGAGATGCGGACGATTTTTGAGCAACGAGCGGAGATTTTGGGCAAAATCGGACGTTGTAAAGCTGTTGGACGATGCGATTTACAAAGAAATTCACTTTTTGCCGGGCGAGAGAGAAAAAATTTCGGTAACGGATTGGGAAAAGTTCGGATTTGAAAATTTCAGTGAGGATTTGACGACAAAAATTTGGTTGGTGAAAGCTTGCAAGTGCACAGCGGAAGTTGCCGCGCTGAAAAATTTATTTACGCCCGAAATCCGCGCAGATTTATCGCGACTTCTCCACAGAATCGAATATGATCTTGACGCGGAAGAAAATTTTCAGCGATTGATGGAACTTTGCGAGCGCGAAGAAATTTTTGATGAATATCTGAGCGATTTTATAAACCAAGTCGTGATTCACGAGGCGGCGAAAGATTTTATCAAGGCGCGGGCTGAAAATTTCGGGCGAAACATTTCTTTCGATTAAAAAATCTGCTCTTCGACGCGGGGAGCGGATTTTTTTTGTGCGTTGTAAAAAATTTCCTTAATCGTGTATAATGACTTTGAAAATTTTACAGCGAGGGATTTTGATGAATCGCAGGAATTTTATCAGGAATTTTCTAATCGGCGCGGCGGGCTTGACGGCGGCGGCGGGCGGCGGAATTTTTTATTACATAAATCGTCCGGAATTCGGAAGGTTGCCGACGGGTTCGCGGCTTGAAAAGATTTTATCTTCGCCGCATTACTTCAAAGATCATTTCGAGTGCTTGACGCCCGTAAAAGTCATGAGCGAAGAAATTCAAGATAAAGAAAATCGGATTGTGGCGACGTGGAAATTTTTATTCGGCGATAAAGCGGGACTTGTGCCGCCGAAGCCCGTTCCGACAATCAAAACCGATTTAAATTCGCTCGGCAACGAAGACTGCGCGGTTTGGATGGGGCATTCGACGATTTATCTTCAGCTCGGCGGACGAAAAATTTTGCTTGACCCGGTATTTTCTCCGTATGCCTCGCCGATTTTTTTTGTCAACCGCGCTTTTGAAGGCAGCAATATTTATTCCGCCGAAAATTTCCCGCCGATTGATATTTTGGCGATAACACACGACCATTGGGATCATCTCGATTATCCTACGATTATTTCTCTCAAGCCGAAGATAAAAACCGTGCTTTGTCCGCTGGGTGTCGGAGAATATTTTGAGCAATGGGGCTTTGACGCGGAAAAAATCATTGAGGAAGATTGGGATTCGGTTATCGACTTCGGACGCGGCTTGACGGCGCACATTTTACCGAGCCAGCATTTTTCGGGGCGCATGTTGACGCAAAATCCAACCGAATGGTGCGCCTTTGCCTTCGTGACATCTGCGCGGAAAATTTTTTGTTCCGGCGACGGCGGCTACTCGGAGCATTTCAAAGACATTGGAAAAAAATTCGGCGACTTCGATTTGGCATTTATGGAAAACGGGCAGTATAATTTGGCATGGCACGCGATTCACATGTTGCCGAACGAAACCGCGCAGGCTTCGGAAGATATTCGCGCCAAAAAAGTTGTGCCGATTCATTCGGGAAAATTTGCATTGGCGCGGCACATGTGGAATGAACCTTACAAAGATTTGCTTGCCGAGAGTGCGGGAAAAAATTACGAGCTTTTGACTCCGAAAATCGGCGAATTGATAACTTTTGGCGGCGAACAAAATTTTTCGCGGTGGTTTGAATTATGATTGCATTAATTTTAATCGCGGCGGTCGTGACGATGGCATTTCTTTACAAATTTTCGCCGACGAAAAAAACTTTCATGATAATCTGCGCGGTTTTGGTAATTGTATTCGGCACAAGCGCGTTTATTCGCGGTCAGCAAGTTCAACAGGAAAAAATTTCGCGGGCGCAACTTGAAGAACTGCTGGAGCAACAAAAAATTTTCGGCGAGTGGTACGCGGCTTATCAAAAGGATATTGATCGTCTTGACAGAAATTGGCAATCATACCACAACATAATTGAGGGTTTGAATTCGATTGACGCGCAAAATTTCAATGCCGATGCGTTGCACATGCGATTTTTGATTTTGGAGCAGGATTCGATTGAGGAGCAGATAAAAATTCGGATGCTTTACGCGCCGCCGGAATTGAGCAGAGAAAGTCGGGCATTGGTCGAGACAGTCATTTACAAAACTCAGCAATACGTTGACGCGCAGACGAAAACAATAATTTTATCGGAGGCGGCGGCAAAACCTCCCGTCGAATTGGAGGATTTGAAACTGAAACTTCATGACATAATGATTCGCGAATCGCCCGAAGGATTATTTACGGCGCAAGAAATTTCGGCAATACGCTCTGCTTTGAGAGATTAAAGAACGGAGGAAATTTTTTGAACGACAAGATAAGGAATTTTTCAATCATAGCGCACATAGATCACGGCAAATCGACGCTCGCCGACAGGTTAATTGAAATGACGGGCACGGTTGAAAAGCGCGATATGAACGAACAATTTTTGGACAACATGGAGCTTGAACGCGAGCGCGGCATTACGATAAAGGCGCAGACTGTTCGTTTGAAATACACGGCGCGGGACGGCGAAACTTATCAGCTGAATTTAATCGACACGCCCGGTCACGTCGATTTTACTTACGAAGTTTCGCGAAGTCTTGCCGCTTGCGAAGGAGCACTTTTGGTTGTCGATGCCACTCAAGGCGTCGAGGCACAAACTTTGTCGAATGTTTATCTGGCGTTGGAACATGATTTGGAAATTGTTCCCGTCATCAACAAAATCGATTTGGCGAGTGCCGACGTTGAAAGAGCCCGCGCAGAAATTGAGGAGGCAATAGGGCTTGACGCAAGCGACGCGGTTAAATGTTCCGCGAAAACCGGCGAAGGCGTCGAGGAAATTTTGGAAGCGATTGTAAAAAAAATCCCGCCGCCCGAAGGTGACGAGTCAAAACCTTTGCAAGCACTGATTTTCGATTCTTATTTTGATTCCTACAAAGGCGCGGTTGCGCATGTCAGAATTTTTGACGGAAAAGTTCGTAAGGGCGATACGTTGAAACTTTTGGCGACGGGCAAAGAATTTGAGGCAACGGAAATAGGAATTTTTTCTCCCGCAATGACTGAACTTGAGGAACTCTGCGCGGGCGAAGTCGGATACATTTGCGGCAGTTTGAAAGATGTTCGCGACGTTCGGGTAGGCGACACAATCACGACTTCAAAAAATCCCGCCGAAGCATTGGCGGGGTATCGTGCGCCGGTCTCAATGGTTTTTTGCGGGCTTTACCCGACGGACAGCGTTGACTATGACAATTTAAAAGACGCGCTTGAAAAACTTCAGCTGAACGACGCCGCACTTGTTTACGAGCCCGAAACTTCAGCCGCATTGGGATTCGGATTTCGTTGCGGCTTTTTGGGTTTGTTGCATATGGATGTTATTCAAGAGCGTTTGGAGCGCGAATACAAATTAAAACTCGTGACGACTGCGCCGAGCGTCGTTTACAAAGTTCATAAGACGGACGGAAAAATTTTCACGATTGACAATCCCGCCGCGTTGCCGCCCGTCACCGAAATTAAATTTATTGAAGAACCGATGGTTAAGGCGACCGTGATTGTTCCGAGCGAATTTATCGGCGCGGTTATGGAACTTTGTCGCGATAAGCGCGGCACTTATCGGAGCATGGATTATATCGACAAAACTCGCGTCATGATCGTTTACGAAATGCCGCTCAACGAAATTATCTATGATTTTTTCGACAAACTCAAATCGATGACTCGCGGTTATGCCAGCCTTGACTATGAACTTTCCGAATACAAGCAGAGCGATCTTGCGAAGTTGGACATTCTTTTGAACGGCGATTTGATTGACGCGCTGAGTTCGATTGTTCATAAAAGTCGTGCCGCAAAAATCGGACGGATTCTCGCGCTGAAACTCAAAAGGATTATTCCCGAACAACTTTTTGATATTCCCGTCCAAGCGGCTATCGGCGGACGAATTATCGCCCGCGAAACCGTCAAGGCGCGGCGCAAAGACGTTTTGGCGAAATGTTACGGCGGCGACGTTTCGCGCAAGCGCAAACTTCTGGAGAAACAAAAGGCGGGCAAAAAACGCATGAAAGCCGTTGGCAGTGTCGAATTGCCGCAGGAAGCTTTTATGGCAGTTTTGACCGTCGGCGACGAGGAATAATTTCATGGCAAAAAATAAAAGAATCATTTCTTTGAACATTAAAAGAAAAAAATGTCAAAAGGCTCAAGGAATGAAAAAAACCGCTCAAAATTTTTGGGCGGTTAATTTTTTTTCAAAATATTTTTTTGGAACTGTTGACAAACGGCAAATAAAATCTCCTGCAAAGATCAAATCTATATTCACTCAAAAAATGGACGAAATTTATTCCGAGCAGATGATCACCGACAAATTGCAAGTCTCTCGAACTCCCGTTCGCGAAACAATTTTGCAGTTGCGTTTTGAAAATCTTGTGGACGTTTTCAGCGGGCGCGGTTTCAGCGTCAGACTGATTCATTTTTTCGACGTGCAACAGATAATCCAAGCGCGAACTGCGATTGAGAGCGCGAGTCTTCGCGCTTTGATAATCGGATTGGATACACGCGAAGGACAAGAAATTCTTAAGCAAATGGAAATTTGCGTAAAACAGGACATGCCGGCGGCAATCTCTGACGAAAATAATTATAACTTCATGCGGACACAACAGGAACAGGCGATTGTCAGTTCACTGAAAAAACAAAATCGAACACTCGCCGCGATTGACGAACACGAAAAAATTTTTTCCGCAGTTAAACGACGCGATACCGACGGCGCGATAAGAGCACTTGTCGATCATATGAACATGACGGAAAATATCTTGCACGAAATGATGGCGGATTAATTTTTGATTTGCATTGGCTGTTTAAGGAGACTAATTTTTTTCAAAAGTTTTAGTTGTATACTGCGTGTTACACGTGACACTCCCCACGCCTAAAGGCAGGGGCTTCTTATTTTAAATTAAATAATTTTGGTTTGGCTTTTGCCGCAAGGTCTGATGAACACTCGTTGCCCGGACATTAAAAAAAATCAGCAACGCGACGAAACAATTAGCAATGTGCAATTAGTAATGAAAATTCATTGCTAATTACTCATTACTCATTACTAATTAAGAAGTCGCGGCTGGTGCCTCAGCTACTATTACTTTGAAGTTATCGCCGTAGATACTGACCGAACCCATTGGTTGGCTTTCAGAAATCAACACAAGGGAATTATAACAACAGTTTTTTCAAAAACCAATAACGCCGCTTAATATCTTTCGAGACACGTTTTCGATAAAAAATATTTTGGAGGAATGCATTATGAGGAAAGTCGATTTTATCGAGCCGGGAATTATGGGAAAACCTATGGTTCGCAATTTGCTCAAGGCGGAATTGAAGTTAAGGTTTACGACATTAACGCCGCCGCCGTCGAATAAATGATTAGGGCGGGCGCGAAGTCTGCTACAACGCCCAAAGAAACTTTTGCGGGACAAGACGTTGTCATTACGATGGTTCCGAATGGAAAAATTGTTGAATCGCTTTTGACGGGCACGGACGGAATTTTGGCTGGCGTCAACGAAGGAATGATTATCGCCGATATGAGTTCCGTTACTCCGACGCAGTCAAAACATTTCACGGAACTTGCGGCAACTCCGAAGAAAAAACTCTCGAAGAACATAAAAAATTGCCGAACGGATCTGCGTCGGCGGCGACATTGAAAAAATCTCTGCGCGGCGCGAAAATGTTTACGACTTCAATAAAGTTATCGTCAATGCCGTTGATTATGTCGACGTGGAAATTTTTGCGCTTGCGCTGATAAAGTCGGGAAAAAATTTCATGTTCAGAACGGCGGCGGCGTTCACAAAAATTATCGGCGGCGAAGATAAATCGCTTTTAACCCGCGCAGAACTTGATGACTAAAAAAATCCCAACGGCGGCTTGATAATTGCAGGCTCTCACGTCAAGAAAAACACCGCGCAACTTGATGAACTTAAGGAAATTTCTTCGGTTGCGTTCATTGAGTTTGATGTTTCAGATTTGGGCGCAGTCGATAAAATTATTCGGCAGGCGAAAGAAAATATTTCTCGCGGACAGACGACGGCGATTTATACCGGCAGAAAAGTTTTGGACGTCGGCAATGCGGAAAAAAATCTTGCGGCGTCCGTGAATATCTCCGAAGCTTTGACAAGCATTGTCAATCGAATAAATGTTCGCCGAAATTTTTAATCGCGAAGGGCGGAATTACTTCTTCTGACGTTGGAACAAAAGGTTTAAGCGTCAAAAAAGCTTTGGTACTCGGTCAAGTGGCGGCGGGCATTCCCGTTTGGAAAATAGGCGCGGAAAGTAAATTCCCTGTCATGATTTACATAATTTTTCCCGGCAACGTCGGCAACGTCGACACTTTGAAAAGTATCGTTGAAATGCTCGGCGCATAAAAAAATTGGTTTGCTCGACGTTCCTCCGTTAAGCAAACCACAAATAAACCCACTAAAATATTTTAGACTAAAATTTTTGCAGTGACAAATTTTTTCGTGCGGCGATTTGCCTCCGCAGGACGATGCCCCGCCCTGTGTTCTTACAAACTTTTGCTTTAGTCTGTCTGTCCTACGCCGGAGTGCTGATTTTACCCTTAACTTTGCCCCTCCATCCGGGCGTTGTGGTGGGCGACAGGGGTCAAAGGGCTCGGGCACTGCTACAGTAGTTTTGAGGGCATATTTGAACTGCCTTTTACACCGGGTCTGTCCAAAATTTTTACTTTTCACCTCTCACTAATATTTTTTTTACATTATAGAACGCAAAAAGTGTTTTGGCAATTTTTTGTGCGGCTTATATCCCCATAGCTAAAGCCGGGGATTTTACGCCGCCTTTTGAGAACCGAAGCGGGCTCGCAAGCGGGCATGGTACTTTTATTGATAACGGGCGCGGGCAGAAGTTTCGGTGCAATAATCAATGCGACAGGCATTGGCGATTACATTGTAGACACAATGCAAGATTTCAATGTTCCGCTGATGTTGTTGGGATTTATTTTGTGTCAAATATCCTTACCGAACGATTCTGGTTTTTGAGTCGTCAACAGATTTTCGGGCTTCACATTCCCGCAGACAATGAAAGCTTGGACGCTTGGCGGCTTTATCGCGGGCTTGACGGGTTTGGCTGTCGTAATGATTCTAAGCTTGTTGCAAAATGTTCTTCCCGGCTTATTTTGAATCCGCTTTCCGACAAAAAAACCGCTCCGAATTTTGGAGCGGCTATTTTTTTTTACGGAGAAAAATTTATTTCGTCAAAAGATCTGTGACTTTATCGGCAAGGTCGGCGGGATTGTCGGGCATGACGCCTTCAATCAGCAAAGCAAGCGAATAAAGTGTTGTGCAGAGATTTTTGAACTCGGACGAATTTTTATCCTGCGCGTGAAGATTTTCCAACTTTTTGAACACCGCATGATTCGGATTGAGTTCCAAAATTTGCGTCGCTTTGAACAGCGGATTATTCATTGCCGCGAAAGTTTTTTCCATTGACAAAGACGGTGAATCTGCTCCCGTCACGAGACAAACCGCGCCCGATTTAAGCCGCGAAGTCAATCGAACTTCCTTAACGTCGCCGCCGATAGCCTCTTTGACATCCTTAAGAAAATCTTCGTGAGACTTGGCAATTTCTTCGACTTCGGCTTTAGTTTTCTGCGACTCGGCGTCGTCAAGCTCGAAGTCTTCTTTGGTTATGGATTGGAAATGTTTTTCGGCGTATTCGTGCAAAACTTCAATCGTGAATTCGTCAACGGGATCCGTCAAATAAAGCACTTCAAGCCCGCGTTCGCGCAAAAGTTCCATTTGCGGAAGGTGTTCAATCGCCGCCGCATCTTTACCTGCCGCGACATAAATTTTTTTCTGAAAATCGGGCATACGCTCGACGTATTCGGCAAGCGAAGAAAATTTTCCGTCCTTCGACGTTTGGAAAAGAAGCAAATCTTTCAAGCTGTCCTTTAACTTGGTATCGAACATGCTGTTATAAACGCCGATTTTAAGAGACTTGCCGAATTGCGCCCAAAATTCTTCATACTTGTCGCGTTCATCCTTTAGCATTTTGGAAAGTTGTTTGAGAATATTTTTTTCCAACGCCTTGCCGATAACTTTAACTTCGCGGCTTTGCTGAAGAACTTCGCGGGAAATATTCAGCGGCAAATCGGGCGAATCAACCAAACCTTTCATAAAACGCAACCAGTCGGGCAGAAAATCTTTGCACTTGTCCATAATGAAAACGTGACGCGAATAAAGTTGAAGTCCCGCCTCATAATCGGAGTAATAAAGATTCTGCGCGGCGCGCTTGGGAATGCAAAGGAGCGCGGTATATTCGACGGTGCCTTCCGCCTTGACGTGGAAAATTTCAAGCGGCGACTCCCATTCATGAAGTTGCTGTTTAAAAAATTCGTCGTATTCTTCGCGAGTGATCTCGGATTTATTTCTCGTCCAAAGCGGCTTCATGGAATTTACCGTGCGAATTTCAATCGACGGCTCGTCTTCTTCCTTGCCCTTAACCTCAAAATTCATTTTAATCGGGTAGCGGACAAAATCGGAGTATTTTTTGACAAGGCGTTCGATTTCGTAAACATCGGTGAAATTGTATTCGTCATCGCCGCAAAATTCTTTTTTGAGATGGAGAATAATCGTTGTGCCGCGAGAATTTTTTTCATAGTCTTCAAGTTCGTATTCGCCCGCGCCGTCGGAAGTCCATTTGACGGCTTGAGTTTCGCCCGCCTTGCGAGTTATCAGCTCGACTTTATCGGCAACAATGAACGCGGAATAAAAACCGACGCCGAATTGTCCGATAAGTTCCTGCGCGGCGGCGTTGGAAGATTCGCGAATTTTTTCCAGAAAATCTTTCGTGCCCGACTTGGCGATTGTGCCGATATTTTTAATGACTTCGTCGCGGTTCATGCCGATTCCGTTATCCGAAACGGTAATTGTTGCGGTTTTTTCATCTGGAACGATAAAAATTTCAAAATCCTCGTTGCCGTCCAAAAGTTTGCTGTCGGTCAGCGATTCAATGCGGAGCTTGTCAATCGCGTCGCTTGCATTTGAAATAAGTTCGCGCAGAAAAATTTCCTTGTTTGTGTAAATCGAATTGACGACGAGATCAAGAAGCCGTTTAGTTTCGGCTTGGAACTCCAATTTTTCAACAGCCATGAAAAATTCCTCCTAAAATTTAATCCCTTGCAGAAGTAAGCGAAAACCGACCGCCCAAGGATGGGCGGTCGCCGGCAACTGAAACAGGATGTTTCATTGCCGGTCTGAGCGCTTTTCTTTTTGCTACTTTTTCTTTGGCGCAACAAAGAAAAAGTAGTTTAAATATCGGTTTTGCGTATCCACTTTTTGGAAAAAAAGGGGATAAAAAAATCGGCGGCGATCGCTCACCGCCATAAAATTTTTATCGAAACTTATTTGAAGAGAAGACTTACCGAGCGATGAGATTGAATGCTCAAAATCACGTCGCCGATAGCCTCCGCCATGCTGAGCACAGTAATTTTCGGCGATTGTTTTTCGGGCGGCAAAGGTATCGTATCCGTGATGACAAGTTGTTCCATTTCGGAGTTGTTGATTTTCTCGACGGCATTTTTACTCAAAACGGCGTGAGTACAGGCGGCGATAACTTTTTTCGCGCCGAGTTTTTTTAGAGCCTTCGCGCCTTCGCAAAGACTGCCCGCCGTATCAACAATATCATCAACCATAAGCGCAACTTTATCGTTTACGTCGCCGATAATGCTCATAACTTCGGCTTCGCCGGGACGCGGACGCCGTTTTTCGATAATGGCGATTGGAGCTTTGAGATAATCAGCCAACTTTCTGGCGCGAGTGACGCCGCCCAAGTCGGGCGAAACTACGACCAAATCTTCGCCGAAATTTTGTTCACTGAAATACGCGGCAAGAATGGGAGCCGCTCTGAGATGATCGACGGGAATATCGAAAAAGCCTTGAATCTGTCCCGCGTGGAGATCGACGGTTAAAACTCTGGTTATGCCCGCCGCAACGATTAAATTTGCAACGAGTTTCGCCGAAATGGGCTCGCGCCCGCGAGTTTTTCTGTCTTGACGGGCGTAGGCGTAATAAGGTACGACCGCCGTAATTGAATGCGCCGAAGCTCTTTTGCAAGCGTCCGCCATGATAAGCAAATCCATCAAGTTATCGTTGACGGGTTGCGAAGTCGGATTGACGATAAAAATATCCTTGCCGCGAATGCTCCTGTTAATCATGACTTGCGTCTCGCCGTTGTTGAATCGCCCGACAAAAGTATCAACCAATTCAACGCCGACATGCTCGGCGATTTTTTTTGCCAATTCGGGATTGGCATTGCCCGTCATCAAGCAGAGGTTACTCGTGTTGCCGTTAATGCTCACTTTTCAACAGCTCCCCAAAAATTTAATTAGGAATTATGAATTAGGAATTAGGAATGAAAACCTTCTCCCTTGTGCATTACGAATTGCCTTTTGCGCTTAAAAATATGAACTCAACTTCCTTGCCGACAAAACTGCCGCCTTCCGGTGCCCTGATAGCAATGTGTTTCAAAAGATTGTCCGGCGATAAACCAAATGAATGAAAATACACAAGCTGGTACTCCTTGCCGTCAATGCGACAACTTTTGTAAAAGCCGTGAGGAATTCGCTCATTCAGTTTAAAGACAAAATAATCCTTTACGGGTACTTTAAATTCTTCAATAACTTTATGCATAATCGTCAAACCAACAGAGTTTTATTTCCGTAAAGCAATAAATCCCAAACGTCATAAGCTCTGACTTCGCCCGTGATAATTCCTTCCGCCGCGTGCAAAAGATTTCCGCCGCAAAGTGCAGGATTGACGTAAAAGCCCGATTCAAGTTCCGTCTCGAAAGGAACGAAACAAACTTTTTTGGCGTAAGGCAAGCAGTCAAATCGCTCCAAAACGGCGGGGCTTGACGTGTGCATTGTCACCAAAACATTTGACCAATTAATTTTATCCTTGCGCTCGTTCCAAGCCTCCAAAGCGTCGGCGTCATTGGTAAAGCCGTTCATAAACCATTGCGTGCCGTCAAGCCAGAAAATCGGATAATTTGTTCCCAAATCCGAATTGTATTCCGTGCGTTCAAAGTGCAAATCCTTCTTCAAATGCCAACGCGCTTCGGGCAGGAAGTTCATGAAATTTTCTTCGCTGGTGTACATGCCGACAGTCGGCGAAAGTTCCGGCAAGCCGAGTTTGTGATAGGCAATGCCTGCCCACCAACCCATTGACAAAATCGACAAATTCGAGCGGCGCAGTTCTTTATATTTCTCAAGCGAAAAACCGGGAATTAAAACCGTGCGGTCGAGAACAAATTTTTCTTTATCGACGCCGAGACTTTCCGCTTCAGCCAAAATCGGATCAAGATCAACATCATGCCCCGTCACAAGAATTAAATCGCAATCGACCTTCGCCAAATCTTTTTTGTCGATAACTCCTTTGAGTCTGTTAATCGGCATGGGAACAGATTCGACAATGCCGACGATATTAACGGAGCCTTTCGGTTTGTCGAGTGCCGCAAATGCCGCCTTCAACAAACTTTGTCCCTTTGCTTTGCTTTGAGTGGCGACCGTGTCATATTGCACCCAAATTACTATGTTCATGAAAAAATTTTCCTCCTTAAAATTATTTCCTCTTGTCGTTCCAAACATCCACATTTACTTGACGAGCGCGGGCAATGGCAAGATTATCTTTCGGAACATCTTTTGTAATCGTCGAGCCCGCCGCAACATACGCGCCTTCCTTAACGGTAACGGGCGCAACCAAATTTGTATTGCAACCGATAAAGGCGTTATCCTCAATCGTCGTGCGGAATTTCTTTTTGCCGTCGTAATTGCAAGTGACTGTTCCGCAACCGATATTGACGCCCGAACCAATGTCAGTGTCTCCGATATATTGAAGATGCGGAAGCTTGGAGCCTTCGCCGACATTGGAATTTTTCACTTCGACAAAATTGCCGATCTTGACGTTCTCGCCGATTGTCGTTCCGGGACGAATATGAACATAAGGACCCATCGTAACGCCGTCAAGAATCTCCGCCTCGTGGCAGTAGCTGAATTGCGCCTTAACTTTGTTGCCGACTCTCATATCGGTAAAGCGGACGTTGGGACCGATTTCGCAGTCTTCGCCGATTATCGTATTGCCCTCAATGTAAGTGTTCGGATAAATAATTGTATCCTGCCCGATTTGAACGTCGCCGTCAATAAAAGTTGTGTTGGGATCGATAATCGTAACTCCGCTTTCCATAAGTGCCACTTCTTTTCTCATGCGAAGAGCTTTATCGGCGGCGGCAAGTTGAATGCGATTATTTATCCCGATTGTTTCAATGCAATATTCTGCTTTGAACGCGCCGATTTTTTCTCCCGCCTCTTTTAAAATCGGTAAAACGTCGGGTAAATAATATTCGCCTTGAGAATTTTCATTGCCGATTTTTTCCAACGCGCCGAAAAGTTTTTGTACGTCAAAGCAGTAAACGCCCGCATTGACTTCACGAATTTTCTTTTCGTCCTCGTTAGCATCTTTATCCTCAACAATTTTTTTAAAGGAGCCGTTGTCCTCACGAATTACTCTGCCGTAACCTGCGGCGTCGGGCATTTCGGCAGTCAAAACTGTCGCCGCGCAGTTTGATTTTTCGTGAGCATCTGTGAACTCTTTCAGCAATTCACTTGTCAAAAGCGGAGTGTCGCCGCACAAAATTAAAACTGTGCCTTTCGATTCCGCAAATTTTTTTTTCGCCGTAAGTACAGCGTGACCCGTGCCAAGCTGTTCTTCCTGCAAAACGAATTCGACGCCCGAAATTGTTTTTTCAACAAGTTCCGCGCCCGAACCGATTACCATAACTTCACGCGTCGAGCCGATTTTTTTTGCCGCCTCTATCACGTATTCAACCATCGGCTTGCCGCCGACTTTATGCAGGACTTTGGGCAATTTGCTTTTCATGCGCGTGCCCTTGCCCGCTGCCAGTATCAGGGTTTCAAGTTCCATATTTATTCTCCTTTTTAATTGCCATCTGTCATTAACTCCTATTTTTTTCGCATCGCTTTGAGAAGAGTTTCTTCCGCCTGTTCCATATGACGTTCTGCCGCCTCGCGAGCCGCATTTGCATCGCCCGCCGCTATCGCCTCGACCATTGCCCGATGCTCCTCCAAAGTTTCTTGAAGGCGTCCGGGATAAGACATTGACAGCGTGCGAAAACGCGCAAGTTGTTCTTTCAAGTTACTGATTATCGTAACAAGTCTTTCGTTGCGGCTGACTTGATAAAGCAAGCCGTGAAATTCAATGTCCGTCGCAACTATTTTTTCAATGTCGTTATTTTTTATGTGCCCTTCGATTTCGACGAGTAAATTTTGGAGTTTTTCAAGTTCATCGGGCTCAATGCGCACCGTCGCCAATTCGGTTGAAAGCGATTCAAGTGCCGAGCGAATCTCGAAAATTTCTTTGACGTCTTTAACCGAAACATCCGAGACGTAAGTTCCTCTGCGCGGCAACATTATCACATAGCCTTCCTGTTCGAGCTTGCGAATTGCCTCGCGCACGGGCGTTCGACTTATCCCCAATTCTTCGGCTAATTGCACTTCCATTAAACGTTCGCCCGGCTCCAAAATTCCGCGCCGTATTGCGTCGCGCAGTGCCTCGCAAACCGTTTCGCGGAGCGGCTGATAATTATTTATCGTTATCGGTTCAAGTCTGTTGCCCATTGTTATTCATCCTTACTTAAAAAGTCTTTGTAATAAAAATTTGTGCGCCCAAATTTTCGACGCTCTCGGCGATTTTTTCAACGCCTTGTTCGTCAGTCAATGCAAAAATCGTAGAGCCCGACCCGCTCATTGAAACGGCTTTGGCACCGGCGGCAAGCATTTTGCTTTTCAACTCGGCAATGGCGGGGATTTTTTGCGCCGCAACTTTTTCAAGGGCGTTTGAAAAATTTTAAATGCCGCGCCTGAAGTTCAAAAAGTTTTGGTGATAAAAATTTGTGCGCCCGAATTTTCGACGCTCTCGGCGATTTTTTCAACGCCTTGTTCGTCAGTCAATGCAAAAATCGTAGAGCCCGACCCGCTCATTGAAACGGCTTTGGCACCGGCGGCAAGCATTTTGCTTTTCAACTCGGCAATGGCGGGGATTTTTTGCGCCGCAACTTTTTCAAGGGCGTTTGAAAAAT